>Ga0209321_10000672_pt1 | contig 22674 bp, 21 predicted proteins | sample Rifsed16ft4_FD_184012 | JGI IMG/M metagenome (GOLD analysis project Ga0209321, IMG submission 184012) | Soil microbial communities from Rifle, Colorado, USA - sediment 16ft 4 - CSP-I_5_4 (version 2) | ecosystem: Environmental > Terrestrial > Deep subsurface > Rock core/Sediment | place: Rifle...
GGCCGCGCCCATGCCTTCCTCGAAGGCTACTTTTTCATTCGCCGCCCAGCGCGGATTGGTTTCGGGGAAGCGCGTTGCGAGAGTCTCGATGATCTCCGTGCTGGGCGTGCCGGGATATCCGGAGACAAATTTCACTCCCGCTTCCCAGGCCCCGCGGGCGATGGCTTCATTGCCTAACAAAAATTCGCGCATGACACCTCCGTGTTACCTTGCCGCCTTGAACGAAGTGAAGGGTCTCTGTGATGATCTCAGAGATTCTTCGCTTCGCTCAGAATGACATTATTCTTGCCGCGTTGCCATAAAGTATAGCTTGCTTTGCTTTTTCCGAAATTGGCAAAGCCCTGATCGCATCTGGATTGCACCGCAAATCTGGGTTGCCGGGCCAATCTGAGCCATAAACGACTTTATCCGCAAGTTCATCGAGCCGCGGAAAATATTCCAATAAATTCTTCGCGGGCAAGCCAGAGATTTCCATGTACACGTTTGCGTGCCGCCGCGCCATCCAGAAGGCTTGCTCATACCAGAACGGTCTGCCCGAATGAGCCATCAAAATATTCAATTCGGGAAAATCAATTGCCACATCATCCAACAGCAACGGGTCGCCGTATTTGATGCGCGCGCCTTTGAAGACCGACGATCCCGTATGCACCATCATGGGCAATCCAAGTTCCTGCGCTTTGGCATACAGCGGATATATGCGCGGGTCGTTGACGTAATGATGCTGGTAGGTTGGGTACACTTTGATGCCACGGAAATCGAATTCCTTTACGAGCCTTTCGAGTTCAGCGGCCAGATCATTGACGATGAATGGATTGATGCTGGCGAATGGCAACACGCGTCCACGCGGACCCGAGGCTGGGTCGGCGATTCTGTTGGTTTCCGCGCAGAACTTGCCGACGTATTCGTTGTCTGCGACTCCTGTTACGATTGGCGAGACTTCGGCGAGACCCACAGCCCAGTCAATATCGTTCGCCTGCAAGTATTGACGAATGCCTTGAGGGGTAAGCACCTGTTCAACCAGCGCATTCAGGTCTCCTGAATAGTTGGATTGCATCCAGTCCATCACCCAGGGATGTTCGTGTTCCGGACGGCTGAGATGGATGTGGAAATCTATGATCATGGGATATCTCAGACCTCCGAGGTCTTTAAGACCTCGGAGGTCTCTCTTTTTACGGCACAACCACCGAGCGGATACCTTCACCGCTTCGCAGTGTATCAAACGCGGCATTGATATCATTCAACGGGAATTGGGCTGTGACAAGTTCCTTCACTTTTATCTTGCCTTGCCGCGCTAATTCGAGCACGCGTGGATAATCCACTGCGCGACAACCGAGCGAGCCGATGATTTCCATTTCGCGGTACATGACGCGGCCCGTATCGAGAGTCATTGGCTTATCGCTGAAGCCGACCACCACAAAGCGTCCGCCTGTGCGAATGCAGGAGAAGGCTTGCGCCTGAGTTGCGGGATTGCCGATGGCTTCAAAGCCGATGTCGGCTCCGCCACCTGTCAACTTGCGGACTTCCTTATCCACGCGCTCGACATTCTTTGCATTAATCGTGGCTTGCGCGCCAAGTTTCTTTGCCCATTCCAATTTTGAATCGATTACGTCCACGGCGATGACTCTCGCCCCAACCGCCGTCGCGATCTGAACCAGATTCAATCCGATTCCTCCGCATCCGAACACTATAACCGAATCACCTGGCTTCACTTGTCCGCGATTCACTACTGCATGATAAGGTGTTGTGACCGCGTCGGCGATGATGGAACTTTCGATGAGTGGAAGTTCATCAGGCAGGGCGATAATGTCTTTGGCGGGCGCGAGCATGTACTCCGCGTAACCGCCATCCACGTTGTTGCCGAACATGACCATCTTCTCGCAGATGTTTTCGCGCCCGGTGCGACACATGGAGCATTGTCCGCAACCATAGACGGCGGGCAACAGTATGCGGGTGCCTTCTTTCCATTGTGAGACTCCCGCGCCCAATCCCGCCACCGTGCCAGAGACCTCGTGTCCCAGCACGAGCGGAGGCTTCTTGAAAGTCGGCACGCCATGGTCAATATAATGCAGGTCGGTATGACAAACTCCACAGCCTGCCACTTTGACCAAAACTTCTCCCGCGCCCGGAGTTGGGGTTGGGATTTCTTCCACTGCCAACGGTTGGTTGGCGGCATGAAAAACAGCGGCTTTCATTGTTACTTTTCCTCCAACGCCTGACGGAAAAGGTCGGGGACGCGCACCTTCTGAAATGTCTTGCGGTCCGCCATCACTACGGTGATCTCACCATTTGCCGTTAGGCGATTATCTGTTTTATTAAATATCTGAAAGTCAAAACGCACACTGGAATTACCGACCTTCCCCGCGCAACAGTGGATGCGCAACGTGTCGTCAAAATGCGCGGGCGCATGGTATGAAGCGTGCGCGTCCACATAGAGCATATCCATGTTCTCAGCGAGCATTCGCTGGTAACTAAAACCTAGGGAACGCAGGTACTCGATTAGGGCGACGTCAAAGTAATTGAGATACCACGCGAAATTCACATGTCCCTGCGCGTCGGTCTCGTTGAAGCGCACCCTGAGCGACGTGGAAAATGGATAAAGGTCGGTCATAAAGTTAACTTGCGCGGACTTCCAGCACGATCGCCGCAGCAGTATCGCCCGCCGCGCACCCCGTGAACAATCCATAGCCTCCGCCAAGCAGAACCAATTCCTCGATCAGCTCAATGATCAGTCTCATCCCAGTTGGCCCCTGCGGATGTCCCCAGATGAGCGATGAACCGTAGTTGTTCATCTTATCCAACCCGACGCCCAACTCGCGGCTGAGAAAAATGTCGTTCACGGCAAAGGGATTGTGAGTCTTGATGGCTTTGATGTCTTTCAAGTCCACGCCCGATTGCGCCAGTGCTCCGCGCACAGCAGGGAGGTTTGCCTTGGGCATGAATCCTTTTGCGGTGCGTCCTTCATTAAAGGATAGCAATTGGATTTCGATTTTTGAATCTTTGCTGAGTTCGCGCGCTTTTTCGCGCGTGGTGACGACCATGCCCGCGTTTCCGTCGGCCGGGAAAGTTTGTCCGCCGAATGTGACCGTTCCTTCGGGCATGATGGGTTTGAGTTTCGCCAACCCTTCTGTAGTGGACGGGAAAACACCTTCATCGTCTGTGACTGTCGCAATGACTTTCTTTCCGGACGGATTGACTTCCACTGGAGTCATGTAAAGTTTATGGAAAGCCGCGTCGTTTTCGAGCGCTTTCTGATATTGGGCATAACGCATTAACACAACTTCATGTTGTTCAGCGGTGGCGATGACCGCTTCTTTCGCGACATTCTCGGCTGTCTGGATCATGCTGTTGCCCGCAAACGGATCGCGGTTGAAGTTGTCCCACACCCAGTCTTCCGCATCTCCGCGCCCGCCGGGGCCGAGTGGATTCGGGTAAAGCAGGTGCGGCCCATTGGAAGTTCGATCCGCGGTGATACACAGGATGGAGTCGCTGCTTCCTGTTTCCACAGTTTGCGCCGCGCTGCCGATCACCCGCGCGGATGTCGCGCAAGCCTGCGAAAAAACGGGACCTGTCACGCCTTCCGCGCCGATCATGCCAGCCAGCCACGGCGCACCATAAAACGATTGCAGCGCGGGGATGGTCATGCCAAGATACACATTGCTGAATGTCTTGGGTGAAAGGTTTCGCGCCTCCAGCGCTTTGCGTGTCACGTCCCCAGCAAGTTTCAGCGCGTGTAAACTTGCAAAACTTCCCTGCCAGCGCGCGAAGGGTGAGCTCCAGTATCCGCCGTAGGGGATGAAAGTTTTCTGGAATGCCATGTTACGCTCCCACGGTTTGTCCGCCGTCAACGAAGATGACCTGCCCTGTGATAAACGAAGCCTGATCGCTTGCAAGGAAGGCATGCACAGCCGCGATCTCGGAGGGTTCAGCCATCCGCTTCAGCGGAATTTTTTCCAGCAAACCCGCCATGATGTTTTCAGGGATCGCCGCCGTCATGCGCGTCTTCGTGGCTCCGGGAGCGATGCAGTTGACGGCGACGTTGAAGCGCGCCCATTCGAGGGCGAGTGTCTGCGTCAAGCCGATCACACCCGCTTTTGACGCGGCGTAATTCGCCTGCCCGAAATGTCCTATTGCCGCAACCGAGGCGGTGTTGACCATGCGCCCGCTTTTTTGTTTGATCATTTCGACGGAGGCAATTTGCGAGCAGAGCCAGGTTCCTTTCAAGTTGACATCCAGCACCGCGTCCCACTGTTCATCGGACATGAATTTCACTTCGCCGTCCTTGATGCGCGTGGTCAGCGCATCGCGGGTGATGCCTGCGTTGTTGATCAGGATATCAAGCCTGCCATATTCTTTGACGATGGAATCTATGACGCGTTGCACGTCCTCACGTTTTGTAACATTTGCCGTAACGTTCAATACCTGACCCTTTGCCTGTTCCGCCTCTTTGCGCGTCTCTTCCAAGCCAGCTTCATCCAGGTCTATGGTCACGACCTTGGCGCCTTCTTCAAGAAAGCGCAGCACAATCGCGCGACCGATTCCATTTCCTCCACCCGTGATCAATGCGACTTTATCTTTGAGTAACATGCTGCCCTCCAGTTATTTTATGTCATTGCGAGGAGCGGAGCGACGAAGCAATCTCATGTTACTACCAACTTGGAGATTGCTTCGCTCCGCTCGCAATGACGGATTATTTACAATTTTGTTTTCATCAGGAGAGTCCACTCTCCTTCCACGACGACTTCATTGCGCTGGTTGCGTACGCGCACGGCAAACTTGACCACGCCACGGTCTGGTTTTGACGTCGGTTTCTTCTCCATCACTTCCATCTCAAGGTGGATCGTATCGCCGAATTTCACCGCTCCTTTGTAGCGCGTGACCTGTTCCATCAAGGCAATGGTTGTGCCTTCGAAGATGCCCATCCAGTTCGCCATGCCCGTCGCCATGGCAAGGATCAATACGCCGTGCGCGATGCGCTCGCCGATGGGAGTGGTTTTGCCAAACTCGGCATCGGTGTGCAGGGGATTGAAATCGCCAGAGAGACCCGCGAAGTTCACCACATCCGCTTCGGTGACGGTGCGCGCTTGCGAAGTGTGGACCGAGCCAATTTCAAATTCGTCATAAGTGAGTCCGCGTGATGCCATAGAGTGTCCTTTTTATCCGAGGAGACCCTAAAGGTTTCTAAAACCTTTAGGGTCTGGTTTATTTATGTTTCCAAACAGCAGTCCGTTTTTCCATGAAAGCCGCGAGTCCTTCGTGCGCGTCCTCGGTCTTCATCAATTCTTCCAGGTAGAGTCTTTCCAACTCTGACGCCGAAGCATCCCAATTGCCGAAACCCAATTGCAAAGCGCGTTTGGTCATTGTGAGCGCGATGCGGCTGAGACCTGATAACTGTGCGGTTTTCTCTTGAACCCATTGTTCTAATCCGTCCGCGGGAACGACGGCATTGACCAAGCCAAGTCTCAATGCTCTATCGGCAGTCAGGGTGCGACCTGTGAGAAGCATATCCGCCGCGGCGCGATAACCAACCATACGGGGCAGTCTCATTGCGGCGATAGGAGCGAACGCGGCAAGTTGAATCTCAGGTTGTCCAATTCTTGCGCTTTCAACCATGACCGCGAGGTCGCAACACAGAACCAACTCACAACCTCCGCCCAGCGCGTGACCGTGGACAACAGCCAAAGTGGGGCAGGGAAAATTTGCCAGCATTCGGCAGGCACGGTCAAAGAGCGGGATCATCTCATCAACTTTATCGGGGGTGTGGTCTGCCACATCCACGCCAGCCGAGAACATCTTCCCCTCCGCGCGCAGGACGAGGACGCGAATGCTTTCGTCGCGAGTCAACTCCGTCAGCGCGGACTCGAGTTGACCCAGGGCGGCGATGTTAAGTACATTTAACGGAGCCCTGTTCAAGGTCAAGAACGACGCGCCGTTCTTCGTCTCAACGTTGATGAATGAGTCGGTCATTTCAGTTCCGCGCCGCATACGCCGCAGTGAGTGAATTCCTCGGGCAGGGCTTTCGCGCCGCAGGAGGAGCAGGTCTTTTCGTACGCGCCCCAGATGAACTCGCTGCTCCTGCCTTGCGCGGCGCGTTCGCGCAACATGCGATAGCGCGCTGGGCGTTTTTCGACGAAGGCGGTCATGCCTTCGAGCGGCTCCCACGATGTGTAATGAATGGACAGCCAATCGCGCGCGGCGCCGATGGTTTGATGCCAGCCGAGATTCTTCCAGAAGTTGACCTGTTCTTTTGTGAAGCGCGTGCACTCCGCAAATTTATCTACGAGTTCCTGTGCGAGAGCGTCCACCATTTCGTCGAGTTTTGCGAGATCAATGCTGTAACCGTCCGCGCTTTTTTGCGCTTTGGAGATTTGCTCGGGCGTGGCGTGATTAATGAATTCGCCATCCTTTTTGACTGACGGCGCAACTTCATTCACCAAGCCCCATTCCATTGCCTGATACGCAGGGATGCGGCGATTGGTCATCAGCATGTAACGCGCACGGCGGTCCCCGACTGTGATTGGCAGCCATTGTGTTGCGCCGCCCGCCGCGACACTGCCAACGCCCGTGCCGACCTGTCCCACCCAGGCATGTTCGGCGATGACGCCAAGATCGCAAGCCAGTTGCGATTCGTTCCCGCCGCCGACTGCCATTCCATTCAAACGCGCAATGACAGGCTTGCCTGTGTTGACAATGCTTTCGATATACGCGCCAAACAAGCGCATATATTTCCAGTAGTCATGCGGCGAGCGTGTGTAGCGTTCCTGATATTCCTTGACATCCCCGCCCGTGCAAAAGGCTTTATCGCCCGCGCCTGTGTAAACGATGGCGGCTACTTCATCATCGAACGCGGCTTGACGAAAAGCGGTCGCGAGTTCTTCCAGCGCGTTTGTGCTGTAGGAGTTGTAGACCTGTGGGCGGTTGATGGTGACGCGCGCCACCCAATTCGCCTTTTCATAGATGATCTCTTTGAAATCTGTTTTTTGTTCTTTCAATACGTCCATATTTCATTCTCCAATTTGATTTAGGCGTGTTTCAAATGGGTTGATCGGAAAACATATGCTTTCATGGATGGATCGCTTCATTCAACGCGGGGATTCAGTGCCAACGATTTGATCGACGAATTGATTGGCGGGCGTTTCCAATATGCCGCGATAATCATCGAATAATTGACGCGCCTTGAATCCGATCCAATCGGGCGGAAGCAGGGCGGCAGGCAGGTTGGGATCCATGCGCGGGAAATTCTGGAAGTGGTGTATCAGCCAGAAGCGCCGAATGAAACATTCATCCAGTAGCAGTGCATGGTTCCCGTTATTTTTACATTCTAGATATTCCTTTTCGAATTTGGAGAGAAATTTTTTATATTGGCTGGTCAGGTTGGGGAGGTCCCAACAGCGTTGAACGAGTTCCTGGTCTTCTGAGGGACCCGCATGAATCCCTGAGAATATTTCGACGTGATTTTGGATGCTGAGTTCACTGCCCAACGCGGTGATTTCAGTTTTGCGGTTGTGAGGCGAGATCCACGTATTCGGCGCCAGTTGACCAAAGCCGAGCCAGGGCAGGCGTGCGCGGAAGGCGTGGCGCAAACTGCGCTTCTTTTCTGGCAGGGAAAAGACTACGATGTGCCACATCCCATCCCATTCCTTGAGCGGCGGCTCGAAGATGCGTTTTTCCCCTTGAATCAGCAGTGACCAGCCGCGCGGGGTCAGCGAGTATTGACTGCGCCGTCCCTCCTTGCGCGCCGACAGCCAGCCCTTGCGCGACATGCGCGAGAGCGTGATGCGAGCGGCGTGCTCGCCGACATCCAAATGATTCAGGAGGGAGAGCAGACTGCTGGTCCAGATGGAGCCCCCACGCGCAAGGATGAATTCACCGAATAAAGTAAAGATCAAAAACTGCGTGCGGACGAATGGTTTTTCTGTAGTCGCCATTATGATATTTCTGCCATGCCTTCCCTGTTCAATTTTTCCATCCTCCGAAATCCCAGGATCGCCGCGCCTAATGCGGTGACGAACTGAACCATGTCGCCTCCTGGCACATTGCAATCGGTCTTGAGTTGTTCGCGCACGACGCGTCCCATGGATTCGTAGCGCAGGATGCCGCCGATCAAGGTGAACTCTGGCGTCAAGCCGACGCGCTTGATCAACTGAGTGGAGCGGGCAACCAGCGAGACGATGGCTCCGTACATAATGTCGGAGGGGGAGGCGCCTTGCGAAAGGTGGTTGATCACTTCTGACTCAGCGAACACCGCGCACACGCCTGAGATCGGCACGGCTTGTTTGGAAACAGCCGCCAGCGTTCCGATCTCTTCGGTTTTGTAGCCCATGTAACGCGCGGTCTTTTCAAGGAACGCGCCTGTGCCTGCGGCGCATTTGTCGTTCAAACGAAACGACTTGACCTTGCCGCCTTCGACAAGTTGGATGGCTTTCATTGTCTGCCCGCCGACATCCAAAATGGTGCGCGTGTTTGGATAAAGGAAAGTTGCGCCGCGCGCGCTTGCATTGATGTCGGTGACGTTGACGTCGCGAAACGTGACGAGATGCCGCCCAAAGCCAGTGGTCACCAAATAGGAACAGTCAGCCTCTTGAAGTCCCGCGAGATCGAGCGCGCTGTGAAATGCCTTGAGTGCCGCTTCTTCAAGTCGAAATCCTGTGCTGAGCATGGCGCGGCTGACGATCTCTTTTCCGTCGCGCAGGATAACGGCTTTTGTGTATGTGGAACCGACGTCAATGCCTGTAACGCAAGTCATGCTGTCTCCTTTGCGCTGGAAGGTACGCGGCTGGCAAGGATGTGATCGAGCGCGAACAGCGCGGCTCCGAGCGCGCCGATGTAGTGCGACTCGTCGCTGATGTTTAATTTGAAACCGATGGCTTGTTCGAGTGCCTTGATGACCCCAACGTTTTTGGTGACGCCGCCCGTGAAAGTTAATTCTTCTTCGATGCCAACGCGGCGCAACAAACCAACGGAACGTGACGCGATGGACAGATGCACGCCCCAGAGAATGTCTTCGATCTTTTTACCTTTGCCCAGCCACGACAAAACTTCGGACTCGGCGAAGACTGTACAGGTCGTGCTGATCTTGACTGGTCTTTCCGACTGCAGCGCGACGTTGCCCAGCTCGCCAAGCGGAATATCCAACGCGGCGGCGGCGGCTCCGAGGAAGCGGCCCGTTCCCGCTGCGCATTTATCGTTCATGCAGAAGTCCAGCACCTCGCCATTTGGACTGACGCGAATCGCTTTCGTATCCTGTCCGCCCATATCCAGCACGGTTTTTGTATTGGGGAACATGTGCGATGCGCCGCGCGCGTGACAGGAAATCTCAGTCACCTGCGTATTTCCAAACGTGACGCGATACCTGCCATAACCTGTACCGATCACATATTCGACTTCTTCCTCTTGAAGGTCACTGTTCCTGAGAGCTTCGTCGTATGCGTTCTCAGCCGCGGCGACAACGTTCGCGCCCGTATCGATCAGGGAACGCCCGACAATTTCCCTGCCTTCGTTGATGATAATTGCTTTTGTTTGTGTCGAACCTACGTCTACACCTGCGGCGTATGCCATGGGAACCTCCAGTGTCATTCGTCATTGCGAGGAGCGCTCTTGCTCTTTGCGACGAAGCAATCTCCCGTCGCGTGGAGACTGCTTCGCTTGGTCTCGATACGTTCTTCGTTCCGCTCAGAACTACTCGACCAGCGCTCGCAGTGACATTATCTATTTACGCTGTCTTTGCTGCCGTTAGACGGCGCGACGCAAGTCCTTCAAAGAAAGCGTCTGCGCGATTTTTCATCTGCGCTTCGGAGACGACGCGTTTATCCATCATGTCGGATTCGATGAAAAGACTCGGCAAGTCTGTTGCCGCCATCATTGCGCGGCGTCCATCCGCCAGACCGGTCGAGACCGTGCGGCATGATTTGATCGGGTGGTAGATGACGCCGTCCAGTTCATAATCGCGTACCATGTTAATTATCATGCGATCCTGATGGAACATGCTGTCCATTGCGTCGCGGATGCTGATCAACGCACCTTCCGCCAAACTTTCAATGGGGCGGTTCATGTCGTATTCAAACCCCATATTGGCGCCGCCCGAGGCGAAATGCAGATATGTGGAGTGGACGAACGCGCCGCCCCATTCAGTGAACATCTCATTGAAACGGCGGAAGATGGGATAGCACGGCACGCCGACGAATGCCAGCCGATATTTTTCTTCGGTCTGTGTGCCGATACCGTGCGCGGCTTTATATTCCATTTCTTCCACAAGGTTCTTGAAAAACTGGCTTCCCTCTTTTGTGCCGCGAAAATTATTCGAAACCCCAAGATACACCGTGCCGTCGGTCAACGCATTGAACAACGACGGTTTACTTTTGTTGAGTTCAAGCACGCGCTTCCAGCCGATATTCATGTCGTTGGCATAAGCCAACGTTTCGCGCAGGCGGTCAATGTCGAATTTCTTTCCCGTTATGTTTTCGCATAACGTAATCAATTCCCTGATCTGCGCTTCGACGTATTCGCAATCGCGCGCAAAGTCGGAACTGCCTGGTTGGAATTGTCCGCCCGCCTGGCGCGTGGCTGGCACATCCAGAACGAACATGGGTATACCGTACATGCGCTCCCAAATCTCCGCCCATTTGACGTAGGTGTTGCAGGCGTTGGTCAATACGGTTAACGCGGGCTTGGGGATTTTCCCCATGGGGTGTTCTCTTTCGCGCAAGTGAATGCCGATATCCGCTTTGACGTAGCCGCAAATGTCGGGTGAATAGCCGTAATCTTCCGCGACGGTCAGGTATTCGTCCGCAACGCGGCGCACTGCGGTTTGCAGGGAGGTGATCTCAGGAAAGACAAGCGGAAAGTCGAAGACCTTCAATATCTCCGCCATGCTACCCATCACAAAGACGTACGCTGCGCTTTGATTGTTTTTCGCCGCGTCGCTCAATTCCGCAAACCAAACGCGAAACAGGTTAGCCCCTTCCACGTTACCGCGTCCAACGATGTCAACTTTTTTATCTTCTGTCATAATGTCACCTTTAACTATTGTCATTGCGAGGAGGGTCGAGTAGCGAAGCGTATCAAGACCCGACGAAATCTCTTGTCACGAGGGGACTGCTTCCCGAAGGTCGCAGTGACGCTATCCGAATAATATATTTTCCGTGAACGTTTCCAGTTGGATCTCCATTTGATCGAAACTGGTCATGCTCTCTTCGAACTCGCTGACGAAATAGGGAATCCCTTTTTCATCCAATGCCTTTGTGTAAGCCACCTGATCTTCAAGCCCGGGTTCGCACATTTTCGCGGCGGTGATGATGGCCGCCTCCGCGCCCGAGTCCGCGATGCGCTGCAGAAGCATTTTTTCCTTTGGTTTGCGCGCGTCGTGCTGTACGGGGCTGTAACTTGATTTTTCAAGATACGCTTCCGCGAGATTGAACAGTGGATCGCCTTCGAGCGAGACGTCTTCAAGGATCCATCTCAAGCCAATTAATAAATCATCATCCACGACGTAACAGGATTGCGAGATGGTGCGGATCAAATCCAGCGGGGGCTGTTCGCAGAAGCCGCCCTCGAAGACCACCCGTATCTTGTCCTGACGTTTGACTGGGCGCGCCTCAATAAGCGAGATCGCGGCTTTGAGCAGTTCGTTATGCTCCTCGCGCATGATCAATCCCCCGACATTTGTAAGTAAATAGGTTTCATACGTCGAGATCAACCAGGGTTGCCTGCGCTTGATTTCGTATAACTGGCGCAACAGGCTTCTATTTTCATTAAAGACCGACAGGGAATTTTTCAGCGCTTCTTCCGTGACCTTGTTCCCCGTGATCGCTTCGATATCCGCTTGCACGCGCGCATACTCGTCACGCAGGTAAGTCACAGACGCGGCGGAATTCGCGTTTTGCGGCAGGTACAGGATCTGGCATGGATAATCAAAATTACGTCCCCACACGGCCGCGAGGTTACGCGCCGCGTCGCAGATGGGGTGGGTGACGAACATATCCAATTCGACTTTCTTGCTCAACACAAGTTCAAGCGAGGTCTTGAGGATCGAACACAGATAGGAGCCGAAGTGGGAATCCGAATGCGTACATTCGATGGCTGCGCCGCGCATCTTCAGCGGCAACATCCCCGCCGCATGAGCGATCTCTTCTGGAAAGTAAACCTGGAAATGACCGAGAACTTTCCCCCTCGCTTCACGCCAGCGCTTCACCGTCGAAAAATCGGCGTCTTCCACCACTTCCCGACATTCCGCGATAATCCAATCCAAAGACTGGCCCTGCCACTTTTTGAATAGCTGTAAAGCCATGTAGAACCTCCAATACAAGGAAATTCAACGTCTGGGAAAATGTATCTCACTATTACATGATAGCGTAAATTAAGTGAGATATGTTTAGTATAGGACTTTTTTTGGATTTGTCAAGATTAGATTTCCACAGTGTTAGCCCAAAGCAAAAACGTCCCAATAAAAAACTTCCGAAGTCTCAGAAATCCCGGAAGTTTGACTAATATTGTCAGTATACCCCTTCGATTTATGTTACGGTGTCGTTTCAGATTTGAGGCATTTCATCTGCAACATCCACCCCATAATCGTTTTTAGCTCCACCCACTGTAACCTTTCCAGCGCGCACATCATTCAGCAGGGCATCCAGATCACGCTCACGAGGGGTACCGTATCCCCCTCCGCCAGCTGCATCCATAGTCACCACATCTCCGGGTTGAAGTCTCGTCAAACCATAGGGATTTCCCGGTTTTCCGTTGATCAGGAACTGTGCTCGCGCCCCAGGTCGACCGCCAAATAATCCCTCCGGGGAGAGTCGAAAACGTCCAGATTGGATGCCTAGGTTCACCGGCGGGAGGGGGGCAGTCTCATCATCAGGCACCCGGTAGACAACGCGGCAGCCCAGGCCTCCGCGCAGTTTGCCAGCGCCGCCCGAATCTGGCAATAGTTCGCGAAGCTCCACAATCAGAGGGGTGTCGCTCTCTAGAATTTCTATTGGCGTATTGGCCCCGTTCGCAGGGAAGATATAACATTGTTCACCGTCATTCAGGCTACTTGCTCCCATGCCTCCACCGCGGATGATCACCGAATGCCAGGGACTTCCATCGTTTCGGCGACCATAAAATACGTTCATCGTGGCCGGTGTTCCCCCGCTACTGGCGATGACTCGCTCCGGCAGAGCGCCCGCCAGAGCGCGGTAGATAATCTCTGTCATGAAATGACCGATCTGCATCCGGGCAGCCACCGCGGCCGGGAAGCGGCAGTTCACCACGCTTCCTTCAGGAGCCTTCAGAACTAAAGGAGTAACACTCCCATCGTTGTTGGGGATATCTGGGTCGAAGATGCTCTTTATGGCCATATGGACATAGGCAAAGGTGAAATTGTATACCACGTTACCACCCCAATCGACCTGGGGCGAAGAACCTGCCAAGTCTACGGTGATGTCACTGCCAGCAACTTCCACGGCAGCTTCGATTACGATATCCTCACGACCTTCCATTTGTTCGATCACACCTTCAGCTCGGTAGATACCATCTGGAACTTGCGCAATAGCGGAGCGAACACTTTTTTCGCTGCGAGTGATAATCGCATCGGCTAATTCATCCAACCCATCGAGGTTGTATTCCGATAACATGTGATGGATTTGTGCCGCGCAAACATGGTTGGCCGCAATCTGGGAACGGATGTCGCCAATGACATTTTCCGGCGTTCGGACATTCCAGCGGATCATGTCCATCACCGCTTGGTTCAGCTCACCCTGCGCGTAGAGTTTTACCAGGGGAATGAAAAGCCCTTCTTCAAAGACATCGTGGTTGTCAGAGGCCACCCGCCCGCCAATATCCGAATGGTGCAATACGCACGCGGTGAAGGCCGCTAAGCGGTCTTGGTGGAATATCGGGCTGAACACACAGATATCATTCAAATGTCCAGCCAATGCCCAAGGGTCATTTGTAATAAAGACATCACCCGGTTGGAAGGAAGCCACCGGGATTTGCTGCACAAGTTTCTTGATGCCCAATGCCATTGCCCCAGATTGTCCTGGGGTTGCAAAAGTTCCCTGGGCCAGTTCCCGCCCATGGAGGTCAGTGAACATGCAAGTGTAGTCGTGAGCATCCCGCAGCAAACTAGAGAAAGCCGTACGAGCTACGGTAGCGTCGGCCTCGTCCACAATGGAAATTAGCCGTCGCCAGAGGATTTCAAGGGTGATAGGGTCAATTTTGGAGGGCATCAATTACTCCGATTGCATCTCAATCCACAAAAATCCAAATGCATCTATCCGAACGGTTGCATCCTCGCCAACAATCACAGTCGATTCACGCTCTTCAATAATTGCCGGGCCCGGGAAGGTTGCGCCTTGAAATAGTGTATAGCGGTCGTAGACTTTGAAAGGAATAAAGTCGTGTTTTTTATCGGAGTACGCCAGGCGTTCACCTTTGATGGCCTGATCCAGTCTGCTTCGAACCCCTCCCAGGCGGGGCAGTTCCAGCGGTTGTACTGGCAGGCTGGCGCGTACTCTAAAGTTGACAAATTCCACGGGAATCTCAGGATAGGTGCGCCCATATAGTCGTTCATAAGTTTGGTCGAACTGACGGCGCAAATCTGCTGGATCCAAATCGGTGAAGGACCCGTCTGGGAGAGGTAGATTGGTTTCAGAACCCTGACCAATAAACCGCGCCTCTACCGAGCGAGTGAATGAGATTTCAGCGGTCGCGCCTGCCGTTCGCAGGGTACGCTCGCCGTCAGCTTCCATCTGGCGAAATAAGGTCTCCACTTCATCAAAGTTTGCCCCTATCAGAGGCGTTTTATGGCTGCGAACCAGATCGAAAGCGCGGGGCGCAGTGAAGAATCCTAAAGCTGAGCCTACGCCAGCATTGGGCGGCACAATCACTCTTGTAGCGCCAAGTTTGCGCGCCAGTCCGTACGCATGGACAGGTCCCGCGCCGCCAAACGCAGCCACCGTCACCAGTTTGGGATTTCCGCCGCGTTCTGCGATGTGGGTTTTGGCAGCAGCCGCCATCGTCTCGTTGATCAAGTCGTGAATGCCCCAGACTGCCTGAATGTAGGACACACCCAAGGGTTGGGCGAGGCGTGTTTCGATACTGTTCCGGGCAGTAGCAATATCCAACTTCATATCTCCACCGAGGAAATAATCCGCGTCCAGGTAACCAAGCAAGAGATCCGCATCGGTGACTGTGGGCTCTATGCCTCCCAAGCCATAGCAAATCGGGCCTGGATCGGCGCCAGCGCTATCTGGACCTACCTGGAGAGTCCCCAAGCGACTCACCCTGGCAATGCTGCCACCCCCAGCGCCAACCTCCATCAAATCCACCACTGGAACTTGAATTGTAAGCCCGCTTCCTTTCATGAAGCGTTGTACGCGCCCAACTTCGAAAGTGGGGACGACCCCAGCAACGCCATCCTGTATCAAACAGGATTTAGCAGTGGTGCCCCCCATATCAAAGCAGAACATTTCAGGAAGATCAAACAATCGGCTATAGTATTGGCCGGCAATCACAGCCGCGGTGGGACCAGACTCGATGATCCGAACTGGGAATTCGGCGGCCGTCTCTACGGAGGTAACGCCGCCACTAGACAACATGATGAATAATTGTCCGGTGAAACCGAGGGAACTTAACCGGTTGAAGAGCTTGCGCAGGTAACTTTCGGCGAGCGGCTTGACATACGCGTTAGTGACGGTTGTACTGGTGCGTTCATACTCTCGAATCTGGGGCAGAACTTCGTAGGATATGGAAACGGAAATTTCCGGGAATTCCTTGGCAAGGATCTTTTTGAGCGCTAGTTCGTGAGCGGGGTTCTCGAAGGAGTTGAGCAGACAGACTGCAATTGATGTCACCCCTTCTCCGACCAGCGTACGTATCGTTTCCAAGGCTTGTTTTTCATCCAACGGTTTCAGAACGCTGCCGTCGGTACGGACACGTTCATTTACCTCCAACCGCAGCCATCGCGGTACGAGCGGTTCGGGGTATTCAGCAAAAATATCGTAGGGCGCATAGCGGAATTCTCGCCCGAGTTCCAGTACATCGCGAAAACCCTGTGTAGTGATCAGTCCTGTGCGAGCTCCTTTACGCTCGATGATGGCATTGATAACCAAAGTGGTGCCATGGATAACTTCCTTCATTTTCCCAAGTAGACCAGGAATCCGCTTTGTTAAGGCCTGAATCCCTTTCTCGATAGCGTCAGAGGGATCACCTGGCGTAGTCAGGCATTTGTATACCATGATCTTGCCAGTTTCATCGTCGAGGAGTACAAAATCAGTGAAGGTTCCGCCAATATCGCAGCCGAGGCGCATAAAAAATTTCTCCTGTTATAGTTTCACGGGTTCTGAAAACTCGCCGAATACTTCTTTCAATACGCCCGTAATTTCGCCCAACGTCGCGTATGCTCGAACGGCTTCCAGTAAAGACGGCATTAGATTTTGATCGCTGCTGGCGGCATCGCGGACTTTTTCCAGCGCGGCTTTGACCGCATTTGAATCACGGCGCGCGATCACTTCTGCGGTGCGGCGAATCGACTCGTCAGCCTGTTGCGGGTTATAAGGATGCAAAGCTACATCCCGTTTTTCTTCTTCCATACGATAGCGATTGACTCCCACCTTCGGGATGGAACCATCCTGAATACCTTTTTCATAAGCAAAGGCTTGATGCGCCACTTCCCCCTGGACGATACCCGCGCTTACCGCCTTCACAATTCCGCCCCACTCATCCTCCACTCGCTTCATTTCTGTAACAATGCGCGCTTCGATCTCGTTGGTCAGGCTTTCTACATAGTACGAACCAGCCAGCGGATCCACCGTGTCGCCAATGCCCATTTCTTCAATCAAAATTTGCATGGTGCGGAGTGAGATCAGCGCGGCTTTCTCGGTGGGGATGGTATGGGCTTCATCGTAACTGCACAGCGCCATGGTCTGCGTGCCGGAAAGAGCGGAGATCAAAGCGTAATACGCGCCGCGCACGATGTTGTTTTCCGGCTGTTCGATGGTCAAGCCGCCGCCGCCGCCGCCGGCGATCATTTTCATCATCATGGTGTTGGGATTCTTCGCGCCGAACTCGTCGCGGATGATCCGCGCCCACAAGCGCCGCGCCGCGCGGAATTTGGCGATCTGCTCGAAGAAATTACCGAAGATATCGAGGTTGAATGAAATCTGTCCCGCGAAATCGTCAACGTTCAAGCCGCGCCCCAATCCGCGCTTGATATATTCCTTGGCAATGGCGTAGGCGTAGGCGATCTCTTGCACGGGGTTGGCGCCCGACTCGCGGATGTGATATCCGCAAACCGAGACGGGATAGTATTTAGGCGCGTGACGGGCGCAGAACTCGATGGTGTCGCCGATCAACCGGACGCCCGGCTCCACCGGAAAAATCCAAGCCCCGCGCCCGATGTATTCTTTGAGGATGTCGTTTTGGGCGGTGCCGCGCACTTCCGCCAATGGGATCCCCTGCTTCTCGGCAACGACAAAATACATTGCCATGATGGGCGCCGCGACAGCGTTGATCGTGAGCGATACGCTGATCTGATCGAGTGGAATCCCCGCGAAGGCGACCTCCATGTCAGCCAGCGTGTCTACCGCCATCCCAACCCGCCCGACTTCCCCTTCCGCCAAAGGATCGCTGGAATCCAACCCCATCTGCGTGGGGAGATCGAAGGCTACGTTTAGGGCGTTTTGTCCATTTTCGATCAAGAATTTGAAACGTTGATTGGTTTCGTGCGGCGCGCCAAACCCGGCATACTGGCGCATGGTGAAGGGGCGCTGCCGATACATATAAGGGTGGATGCCGCGCGTGAAGGGAAATTCCCCCGGTTGCCCAATCTCTTGTTTGGGATCAACGTCTTCAGGGTTGTAAACCGGTTTGACCTGGATACCAGATTCCAAAACAACTTCTCGGATCTTAGCGCTCATAAAGACTCCTGTCTATTTACGAAGACCCTAAACGTTTTAGGAAACCTTTAGTGTCTTGCTCTGGATAAAGGAAGCGATTTCATCGAACGGACTGCCGGTTGGAAACACGCCAACGACGCCCAAGGCCTTCAGGGATGGGATATCTCTTTCAGGGATATTGCCGCCAATCAGGACAATCTTGTCGTCCATGCCTGTCTGTTTCAATTTAGCCATCAGTTTCTCGGCGATGGGCAGGTGCGCGCCGGAAAGAATGGACAGACCAATTACATCCACATCTTCTTCAAGGGCGGTATCGAATATCTGATCAACTGTCTGATGAAGTCCCGTGTAAATCACTTCGAAACCGGCATTCCTCAGCGCAATGGCAACCACTTTTGCGCCCCGGTCATGACCGTCGAGTCCCGGCTTGGCAATGAGAATCCGTATAGGTTTTGTTGTCATGTATTACTCCATAATGTCACTGCGAGCGCTGGTCGAGAAGCGGAGCGTATCGAGACCAAACGAAGCAGTCTCCCAATGCCAGGGGATTGTTTCGTCGTCGCTCCGCTCCTCCTCGCAATGACGTTTCTTATTTTTTACGCTGCGCAGGTACGCCCATTTCGCGGGCAATGTTGGTGCGAAGTATTTCCGATGTGCCGCCGCCATACAACAGGAAACGCGCGTCACGATAGTAACGTTGAGCATCGTATTCCATGGCGAAACCGTAACTGCCATAAATGCGCGTACATTCGTCGGCGATAAAGTTGGCAGCCTCCGTTGCGAACAACTTAGCCATGGACGCTAATTTAACATCGCGACGTCCCGCATCTATATCCCGCGCGGCGCGATAAACCAGAGCATCAGCAGCCTCAAGCCGTGTGCCCATCTCCGCAATTTTATGCGAGATCGCCTGGAAGTCGGCAATTGGGCGTCCAAATTGTTCTCTTTCGTTGGAATATTTAATCGCAGAATCCAGCGCGGCTTGTCCCAACCCCAATGCCAGCGCCCCAGTCATGACTCGAATCTGGCACAGGATTTCCCCTAGATTCTTAAAGCCGGTTCCCTGCTTGCCCAGCAAATTACCAGCCGGGACTTGAACTGCATCCAAAATCAATTCTGATGTTTCAGAGGCGCGCACGCCCAACTTGTTGATTTTGCGTCCCACTCGCACCCCGGGCATCCCTTTCTCGACCAGAAAAAAGTCGATTCCTTTGAACCCCGCCTCAGGGTCGGTTTTAGCGGCGACGGTAAAAAAATCAGCCATTGTCGCAGAGGTGATCCACATCTTCTGTCCTGTGATGATCCATCCATCCTCCGTCGGTGTGGCGCGCGTGACAATGCCGCCCAGATCGGAACCAAAATCCGGTTCGGTCATGGCGATGGTTCCAATCTTTTCGCCTCTCAACGCGGGTTCAACCAATCTTTTTCGGTGATCGTCGGAGCCAAAGCGAAAGACCAGGTCGGTACCCATCAGGGTCTGCATGGCAACCACTGCGCCCAGCGACAGCGAACCGCGCGCCAACTCTTCGATCATCATGCAGTACGTGAAAAAATCAGCGTCCATTCCGCCCACGGATTCGGGATACCGCAAGGCGAAATAACCGTTGACCGCGCAGCGTTGGAAAAGCTCGCGCGGAAATTCGCCCTTCTCGTCCAGCTCTTGCGCCGCAGGAATGACTTCCCGCTCTACGAAGCTGCGGACAGAATTACGGAAAAGAGTCTGTTCTTCAGTCTGTGAAAAATCTTTCATCGGATTATCCATTACTAATCAGCCATGTCATTGCGAGGAGGGCGTTCTTCCCGACGAAGCAATCCCTCGTGCCAGGGACTGCTTCGTTCCTCGCAGTGACATTGGGATTACAGGATTCCCTGGGATTGAAGGGTTGCCACGTCGCAACCCAACGCGCCAAATACAACTTGATTATGTTCACCTAACCGTGGAGGAAACTCCATTGTCATTCCACGCTTGCGGAGGTGGGCGGAAATGATCGGAGGCGGGGAAATGGCGATTTCGATTCCCGTTCGGGGATCGCGTGCCTTCACCAAATGATCGGCAATCAACGGGTCGGCGCACACTTCGGGGATACGGTTGACCCGGGATATGGGAACTCCAACATTGTTGAAGTTATCTATCATTTCCTGGGTGGAATGTCCTTTTATGATCGCCGCCAGTTTCTGGTTTAGTTGTTTCACCGCGCCAATGCGCCCGGAATTACGTACGTATTCGTCTTGAGCGAGTGATTCAAATCCCGGTAGGCGCTTGATGGCTTCCCACTGCTTATCGTTGCCGACTGCCAGATAGACAAAACTATCCGCAGTGGCAAACACCGACACCGGAGCGAAGAATTGATGGGTGTTCCCGTGACGGGTGACAGGAATGTTGAAACTGTTCGTAAGCATTACGGGCGAAACCATCCACGAGACCGCGGATTGGAACATGGAGATATCCAATCGGGCGCCCTCTCCGGTGACAGCACGTTGGTAAAGGGACTTCATCACCAAGCCGTAGGCATGTTCACCCGCGCCTAGATCCACCATCGGCAAGCCGAAAACCATGGGGTCGGCGTCGGGTTCCCCGGTCAGTTCCATAAAACCGGCGCGAGCTTGCAGGATAGGATCGTAGGCTGCTTCGTTGCTTTGCGGACCAAACCCCGTGATCCCCACCCAGATCAGATCCGGCTTGATGGCGCTCAATGTCTCATAATCAATTCCCAATTTCCGGTACGAACTGGGGCGCTGGTTGGTGGCAAAAATATCAACCGGCAGTTCGCGAATTAGCTTGTGCAATAATTCCTGCCCCGCCTCAGTGCTCATGTCGAGGGTAATGGATTGCTTGCCCAAGTTATTGGGAAGGAAATAGGCGTTCATTCCCTGCTCGTAATCCGTCCCGTTCTCCCGGTTGGTCAAAACCGGCGATCCCACCCATCGGTTCGGGTCGCCTCGCGGAGGGGACTCAAGACGAATGACGCGCATTCCATCCATCGCCAACTTCAGCGTCAAGTAGGGCAGGGTGGTGGCTTGTTCCATAGAAAGAACGATGAGGGAGTCGAAAAGAGTCATGATATAAACAATTCATTCGTCGCGTTGGATGGGTTTTTTCTCCGCTAGGTGGATCAACACGCCAAAAGCATCCTTGGGATGCACAAAGGCTTCGCGCCAGACTTTGCCCTCGAATGTAACGCCTTTGCTATACGTGTGCCGGTAGGCAATACGCCCGCCGCGCTGCTCCAATTCCGCAATTGCGGCGTCGAGATCATCCACTTCGAAGGTGATGTGGTGGACGCCGGGTCCACCATTTTTTTTGAGAAATTTCGCCACCGGGCTGTCATCGCGAGTAGGTTCAAGCAATTCCATCTTGCTTTCGCCAATATCAAATGGACGGTAGCGAATACCCATATCTTCAATATATTCTTCAGGCAAAAATTTGGCGCCGAACCAGTTTTCAAATACTGCCTTTGCTTCGTCGAGATTTGGGACTGCCAGGGCAACGCGTTCGATTCTTTTTACGTAGGTCATACGCGCTCCATAAGTTTTAATTTTGACTCTACGGAAGTTCCTTCGGGGATTTCAAGTTTTTCCCGCAGAATGATCTCCAGTCTGGCGATAAAGATGGCGTTCTCCTCCGGCGTTGCCACCGTGATCCGTACCCCGTTTGGAATCCCAAACCCGGCGGTGTGGCGGATGATCACTCCGCGCCGCAGCATCGCCGCTTCCAACTCCGCCGGGGGGATGGGCGGGTCAATCAAAAGCACCGAGTTCATGTGGCTGTCGAGGCAGGTCAAGCCCAGCGCGCGCAGCGAATCGCGCAAGAATGCCCGCCCCGCCAGGATGGTCTTTCGGTTGTGTTCATGGAATTCGTCGTCGTCCATGCTTGCCATTGCCGCCGCCAGCACAATATCGGACGTATGGAAGGGCATCTGGGCATGGCGCACGTAATTCGAAATCTCGACGGGCGCAGCCAGATAGCCAACGCGCAGATTAGCAAGCCCGGCGGTCTTGGAAAAACTACGGACGACGATGATATTCTTCCCTGCACGGATATATTCCGAACTGTCCGCGTAATCCTCTGCATCCACGTAACGGTTGTACGATTCATCCAAAACGACGGGGATATGGTCGGGGACTTCGGCGAGAAAATCATCCAATTGGGATTGGGTGATGATCGTGCCGGTGGGATTGTTGGGCGAACACAGAAACACGATCCGCGTCTCGTCGTCAATCTGCGCCAACATGGCGGGCAGATCGTGACAGTAATCCGCCGTGTAGGGAACCTGGCGATTCTGTCCGCCGTACGTGGTCGTCAAAATATGATACATCGGGAATGTTGCGGAACACATCACCGTGTTGCCGCCCTCGAACAAAAAAGCCTGGGTGATCATCCGCAAAATATCCGTTCCGCCGTTGCCGGTGACAAAATTATCTTCGGTGAAACCTTCGCCGAAGCGGCCGGCAAGTTTTCGCCGGAGGTCGCGTTCGCCTATGCCGGGATAGCGATGGGCATCTTTTAAAGCGCGCCGGACAGCTTCCAATGCCATCGGCGAAGGACCGTTGGGGCTTTCGTTGGAAGCCATCTTGATCACGTCGTCCAAGCCAAATTCCTCTTTTACGGCGTCAATGGATTTGCCTCCGATGTAAAGTGGAACCTTTAACAAGTTTTGATTTAACCGCAGTCCGGTCATTCAGTTGTCTCCTTTTGCATGATCGCCGCCAGCACCCGCTCCGGGGTCATGGGAAGTTGCGTCATCCGAATCCCGATGGCGTCGTAAATGGCGTTGGCAATCGCCGCGGCGGTGGGGGTGCC
>Ga0209321_10000674_pt1 | contig 22643 bp, 22 predicted proteins | sample Rifsed16ft4_FD_184012 | JGI IMG/M metagenome (GOLD analysis project Ga0209321, IMG submission 184012) | Soil microbial communities from Rifle, Colorado, USA - sediment 16ft 4 - CSP-I_5_4 (version 2) | ecosystem: Environmental > Terrestrial > Deep subsurface > Rock core/Sediment | place: Rifle...
GACCGCGGCGAAGGGTAACTCCTCTTGGAGGCCCTTCAAGAGCCCCAGCCCATCGAGTCCGGGCATGACGAGATCGGCGACGATGACCGCGGGAAGGAAAGCAACGGCCTTCTGGAGGGCTTCCTCCCCGTTGGAAGCTTCCTCGACCTCGTAGCCCCAGTTGGCAAGGAGCGCCTTCAACCCCTTTCGGGATGCCCCTTCATCGTCCGCAACCAGGATCCGCTGCCCCATCCTTTCTCTCCTCACCTGTGGGTAGAAGACCGTGGTTCAATCATGATCGCCTGTGTAGGGCTGGAGTATCCCCCAAGCGGCAATCCCTGTCAATAGCGTGGTGAACGCCCCCGCCGGTTGCTTGGCCGCCTCTGGGAGGTTACCGTTTCCTTCTCCGGTCCGTGATGCGGTGTCAGGGTGTCGAGCGGGCGCCGGGTGTCCAGCGATCAATGCGTGGCGAGATCGACCATTTCGTGGATATTGCCCCGAGGGATCTCCTTGGTGAACTGCCGATCCTGTTTGTGGACCATCATGGGCATGCCATACTTCGGCAACAGCGTGACTGCGTACTTGCGGTCGATCCTCGCACCGGGCACCAGCGACAAGCGATACCGCTGAAGGATCATCGCCAGGGTGATCCGCAGCATCGTCATCGAGAAGGCGTAACCGATGCACATCCGTGGCCCGCCCCCGAATGGGAGATAGGCGTACGGCGACGGTTCGGTGGAGAGCCACCGGTCCGGATCAAACCACTCCGGATTCGGGTACAGCTCCGGAAGATGGTGCGTCATGTATTGGCTGTATAACACACGGGAACCCTTCGGCAGAAAATAGGGTCCAAGCTTGACCGGCTGATCGACGATCCGGGTGCTCCAGACCACCGGCGGGATAAGGCGCAGGCTCTCCTTGATTACCCGTTCCAAGAGAGCCAGGTGATGCAGCTGGTCGATCCTCGGCGCATCACCGTGGAGCGTACTCTCGAGTTCATCCAACAGCACAGCCATGATCCGTGGGTGCTGGGACAGCAGAAACAGCGTCCACGTGAGGGCACTTGCGTTCGTTTCGTGCGCCGCGGCGAAGATGACGTTCACCTGACCGATCAACTCGCCCTCGCTCGCTGAGTTGCCGTTTTCGTCTCTCGCACGCAACAGGACAGACAGCACATCCCCGCCGCCCGTCTCCTCTCGCCGACGGCGATCGATCATGGCCCGAATCTCCCTTTCCAGTCGCCCGGCATGCCCGAGCAACCGGCGATACGGGGTCCCAGGGATGTTTACCTGGAAGAACCAGACACGCCGACGAAAGCACATCGCGAGCCACTCCTTCATCATCTGCCCGATCTGATATGCTTCTTCGGCGTCGCTGCCGCCGAAGAGGACCATGCTGGCGACGCGCAGGGCCAGGGCCTGCATCTCGCCACACATGTTGCGCTGCTCCCCATCCCGCCAGGTGCCGAGCATCTGCTCGGTCAGGTTGACGATGGCATTGTGATAGCCTTCCATGCTCTTCTTGTGAAACGGCGGGATGAGCAACTTGCGTTGCTGGAGGTACTGTTCACCGTTCATGCTGATGAGGCCGAATCGGATCCGCTGGTGTGCCGAGCCCTGCGGTCCCTGCAGCACCATACCGCGCGCCCGAAAGGTATCCGGGTCACTCAGGATCTGGCGGTTGTACTCCGGGCCGATGGCCATGACCACCAGCCGCTCGCGCTTGGACAGCGGATTGATCTTACCAAAGGCACTGATCAACCCCCGCTCTATGTACATCGAGCGCATGACGGGAATCGGATCGCTCACGAACTGGAAGGCGGTCGTGAGCGCCTTCAAGCCACGGAGCGGTGGGGCGTGTTCTTGGCGCAACGGGGTGCTCATCCTGCATGCCCCTGCGACCCCAAGACGCTCAGCGCCCTGTGACAATGGGTGAGACAGGAGGCGGTTATCCCCATCGCATCGTTCAGTCTCGTCCTTCGGGATGATGCATGCGACGACCGGTGCGGGCCCCTTCCAGGGCGGCTTTTCTGTGACCGACATGGTCGGCAACCCCGATGCGAACGTATGTCATCGATAGGTCCGAGAGCCCTGGCCCTGAGCGGTACAGGGCCGATTATAGGGGAAATCTTGCGGAAAGTTCAATGAGTTTCCTTTCGGAGGAAACTCTGCGGCCAGCTCCAGCCTGCGGCGGAGAAGGCGCGGGCGAAGATCCCTTTTGACAACGAAGAATCTCTCTGCTGGTGTCAGGACAGGGGCCTGGCGGAGATGGCGAGAAGGCGGGCCTGTGTGCTCCACATGCGGCGACGCGCCGCTGGCGTCGAATCGTCGTAGCCGAGGAGGTGGAGGAGGCCATGAATCAGCAGGAGGGCCAGCTCCTGGTTGAGGGAATGGCCGTGCGCTTTGGCCTGGCGGGCAGCGGTGTCGACCGAGATGACCACATCGCCGAGGAGATGCGGCCCTGGCAATGGGAAACTCTTCGGTTGCGGAAACGCCAGGACGTCGGTGGGATGATCGTGGTTCAGGTATGCCCGATTGAGCCGCCGGATGGCCCGATCACCGACGAGGAGCACCGAGACCTCATCACTCGGTCTGCCCAAGACGGATAAGGTCCTCTCCCCCACCCGTCTTAGACGGGACAGACCGACCCGCCTCCTCCTTTGCCCGTTTCGAATCTGTATCCCCATCCCCCCGCTTCTCACCCTCCTTCTTCTTCACCTCTTCAAACCTGTATCCTGGATAATCCACCCGGTGGTGGTGGATGGCGGTGAGGACGCGGACCATGGCCCTGGCGATCTGGTGGAGGTCCTTGAGGGTCAGGTCACATTCCGACAGTTGCCCCTCGATGAAGATGTTATTGACGATCCGTTGGACCAGCCCCAGGACTCGGGCCGGGGTGGGTTCGGTGAGCGTCCTGGCTGCCGCCTCGACCGCGTCAGCCACCATGAGAATCGCTGCCTCCCGGGTCTGGGGCTTGGGGCCCGGATACCGATAATCCTCCTCTTTCACCTCACCCAGGTCCGGGTCCTGCGACTCCTTGGCCCTTTCATAGAAGTAGGTGACCAGGCGGGTGCCATGGTGCTGGGGGATGAGATCCACGATGGCGGCCGGAAGGCGATGCTCCATTGCCATCTCGATCCCGTCCTTCACATGAGAGACGACGATGAGGCTGCTCAGACTTGGAGAGAGCTTATCGTGCCTATTCATGGCGTCCATCTGGTTCTCGATGAAGTAGGCCGGTTTCTTGACCTTGCCGATGTCATGATAGTACGCGCCCACCCGACACACGAGCGGATTGGCGCCGATGGCCTCGGCTGCCGCTTCCGCCAGCTCTGCCAACATCAGGCTATGGTGATACGTCCCGGGAGCGGTCTTCATCAGCTGCTTCAACAGGGGCTGATTCAGATTGGACAGCTCGAGAAGCTTCAGATCCGTCGCGGTCCCAAAGAGATACTCCAGGACTGGAAGGAGGGTGGAGGCAAACAGGGCAACCAACGCGCCGTTCGCGAGGCAAGCCGCCAGGTCATACGGCAGCGCCACGCCTGACCGGCCGTAGATCGAGATAAAGGTCAAAACGGTGCCGACGTTGGCGACGGCGACCCAGAATCCCGCTTTAAAGAAGGTGGTGCGGTCCTGAGTCCGCCGGATGCTGAAGGCGCCGACGACGGCCCCGATCGCTCCGTAGAGGAAGAAGGCCACCTCATCCGTGACCATGAGCGCCGACAGAATGGCTAATGCCATCGCCCCCCCGAAGGCCACTCGGGCATTGAAAAGCACGCTCAGCAGCACGCTCCCGAGGGCCACGGGGATCGCATAGTAGAAGGAATGGAGCGGAATGAAAGGGAAACTCTGGCTCAAGGAGACGAGGATAATGAGGAGGAAGCGGTTGATCAGAGTCGCCAAGAGGATCACCGCCCCCAGGAGGTACAGCATCTGTGGGGAGGTGACTGGTCGGGCCTCGAGGAATCGGGCATAAAAGAGGAGGGTCCCGACCACGCACACGGCAAGGAGCACGATCGCAGCGGCCGAAACGGGACCGAAGGGAAGGGGACGATAGGAGGCAACGACTGCCCCGACGGTCAACGCCAGGAGGAACCCCAAGAGCAGAGGGATCAGTGGCCGCTGCTCCGAGGCCCGGAAGAGTCGATCCACCGGGGAAAGGCGGTAGCGGTAGGTCGGCAAGCTGGTCGGCTTGCTCGCCTTGGTGTCGTTCCCCCTCTTCGCCCCCAAAACCACCCACTGAGGGATTTTCATCGGTACGGACTCCCCGCCATCGCCTCAACGTCCCTCGCCCGTCCCCGGATCCTCCTCGCGCCGGCTCGGGTCTCGGGAGGCGAGGGGTGAGGTCTGGCGCTGCTCGTAGGCGCGAATGATCTGCTGGACCAGTTCGTGGCGAACGACGTCCTCCTGGCCAAGGTACTCGAACGCAATCCCCTTGACATCGTTCAGGATCGAACGAACCTCGATGAGTCCCGAGAGCTTTCCGGGGGGGAGGTCCACCTGGGTGATGTCGCCGGTGATCACTGCCTTCGAGTTGAACCCGAGGCGGGTGAGGAACATCTTCATCTGCTCGGAGGTGGTGTTCTGCGCCTCATCGAGGATGATGAAGGCGTCATTCAGGGTGCGCCCCCTCATGAAAGCGAGGGGGGCAATCTCGATGACGCCCATCTCGATCAGCCGGTTCGCGCGCTCCGTCTCAAGCATGTCGTAGAGCGCATCATAGAGTGGGCGGAGATACGGGTGGATCTTTTCGTAGAGGGTCCCCGGGAGAAAGCCGAGCCGTTCCCCCGCCTCCACCGCGGGCCGGGTCAGGATGATCCGACTCACCTCGCGCTTGAGATGGGCCGAGACGGCCATCGCCATCGCCAGGTACGTCTTGCCCGTCCCGGCGGGACCAATCCCAAGGACGATGTCGTGGGTCCGGATGGCATCGATATACCGCTGCTGCCCGAGGCTCTTGGGTCGGACCGCCCGCTTCTTCGCAGAGACCTCGATGAAGTCATCCTGGATCTTTCGGAAGGTCTGCTGCTCTTCCTGACCAATGTGCCGGAGGGCCAGCTTGACATCGTGGTTTCCGATGGTCCGCCCCCCCTGGAGCAGCGCGGTAAGTTCGGCGATCACCTTCTCGGCGATCCCGACCTCCTCCTCGGTCCCGCTGATGGTCAACAGCCCGTCGCGGGCCACCAACCGGACGTGGAGACGCTCCTCGACCATTCGGATATGCTCATCATTCCGGCCGAAAAGAGCCTGGATCTCCGCCCCCGAAGGGAGAGGCACCTGTCTTCGAACCGTCGCGCGTTCGCCTTTCATCTCGCCCTGGACCACATTCCCTCCTGAGAGCAATGAGGGGACGGCTGTTAGCCGTCCCCACTGTCTCTCAAATGCTACTCCTCCTCTCTTGGCAGTGTCAACTGAAAAAGGATGCTATTGCCCACCTTAATTTCAATGACTTAGCCGAAATCCGGTTTGAGGCCGAGTTCCTTGAGCTGCACGGGATCCACCGCCGCAGGGGCACCTGTCATGAGGCACTGAACCCGCTGCGTCTTCGGGAAGGCGATCACCTCGCGGATCGAGTCGGCCCCCGTCAGCAGCATGATGAGGCGGTCGAACCCGAAGGCGATTCCCCCATGGGGCGGGGTGCCGAATTCGAGGGCCTCCAGGAGGAACCCGAACCGCTCCCGCGCCTGCTCCGCGCTGAACCCGAGGGCATCGAACATCTTCTGCTGAGTCTCCCGGTCGTGGTTTCGGATGCTGCCGCCACCCAACTCGTGGCCATTGATCACGAGGTCGTACGCCTTGGCCCGCATCGTCTCGGGGGCGCTCTCGAACAGCGGGAGATCCTCGTCCATGGGGGCGGTGAAGGGGTGGTGGACCGCTACGAGCCGCTTTTCCTCCTCGCTGTACTCCAGGAGGGGAAAATCGGTGACCCAGACAGGACGGATAAGGGTCTTGTCTATCAGGCCCAGCTCGACCCCCAGCTTCACCCGCAGGCGGCCGAGGGACTCCGCCACCACGGCCGGGTTGTCGCCGATCGCGAGGACAAGGTCGCCCGCCACAAGCTCGAAACGCCGGACCAGCCCTTCGAGGGCCTCAGGACCAAGGAACTTGGCCACCGGAGACTGAAGCCCCTCTGCGGTCATCCGAAAGGGGGTGAGGCCCTTCGCCCCGAAACCCTTCACGAACTCGGTGAGGTCATCGATCATTTTTCGGGAGAACGTCTCGGTCTTCCCTTGCACCCTGATGCCCTTGACCTGGCCCCCGCTGGCGAGGGCGTCCGCGAAGGGGCGAAAGGCGGTGCCCCGGAACAGGTCGCTCACCTCCACGAGGAACATCTCGAATCGAATATCCGGCTTATCAAGACCGTACCTCGCCACCGCCTCGTCATACCTCAGGCGCGGGAAGGGCCGGTCAAGCTCGACACCCCGCACCTCACGCAAGATGGTCGAGATCATCTCCTCCGTCATGGCCAGGACGTCCTCCCGGTCTACGAACGACATCTCGACGTCGATCTGGGTGAACTCCGGCTGCCGGTCGGCCCGCAGGTCTTCGTCCCGAAAGCACTTCACGATCTGGAAATAGCGATCGAAGCCGGCCACCATCAGGAGCTGCTTGAAGAGCTGGGGCGACTGGGGCAGCGCGAAGAAGTGCCCGGGGTAGAGCCGGGAGGGCACCAGGTAGTCCCGCGCGCCCTCGGGCGTGCTCCGGGTGAGCGCCGGGGTCTCTACCTCGATGAAGCCATGCCGGTCGAAGAAGGCCCGGACTACTTGGGAGGTCTGATGGCGGATTCGGAAATTTCTTTGGAGCGACGGCCGGCGCAGGTCGAGATACCGATAGGTGAGGCGGAGTTCTTCGCCCACGGGTCGCTCCTCATCCAGGGGAAAGACCGGGGTCCTGGCCTCATTCAGGATGAGCGCTTCGGCGGCCGGCACCTCCACCTCGCCGGTCTTGAGGTGCACATTCTCGGTCCCGGGAGGGCGGCGGCGGACCTGGCCCGTCACGGCGATCACATACTCCGACCGCATCCGCCTGGCGGTCTCGTAGGCGTCAGAGCCGTGCTCCGGCCCAAAGAGGATCTGCACAATCCCCTCGCGGTCCCGGAGGTCCACGAAGACGAGGCCCCCGTGATCCCTCCTCCGGTGGACCCAGCCCATCAGTGTGACGGTCTCGCCGATCTGTTCCGCCGTCACCTCTCCGCAATAATAGCTTCGCCTCATGCTTCCTTCTGCTGTGCCTGATCTTCCCCGCGTGTCAACCGCTCCACCACCTCTGGTAGAGGCACCTGCTCTTGTCCCCCGTGGGCCATGTCCTTGACCGTGGCCATCCCGGCCCTGAGCTCGTCGTCACCCAGGATGAGGGCGTGGCGGTACCGCTCCTTGTGGGCGAGACGCATCTGGCTCTTGACCGAGCGCCTTTCCATATCCAGGGCGGCCCGCAGCCCCTGCCGGCGGAGCTCTTGGACGAGTCGCAGGCCGAGGTGAAAGGCCTCCTCTCCCATGGTCACGGCGAAGACGCCCGCCCATGCCTCCCCGGGACGCTCCGGCGGCAGCGACAGCAACAGACGCTCCATGCCGATGGCAAATCCGATTCCGGGGGTCGGCGGACCCCCCATCTCTGTCACCAACAGGTCGTATCTCCCGCCGCCGGCGAAGGCATTCTGCGCCCCCAGGGCCGGGTTCACGAACTCAAAGGTGGTCCGGGTGTAATAGTCGAGGCCTCGCACCAGGTGTTGGTTGATGCTGTAGTCGATCTTGAGGAGCTGCAACAGCCCCTGCAGCTTCCGGAAATGGGCCTCGCACTCCCCACACAGTGATTCGAGGGGGGTGGGGGCTTGAGCGGCGAGGGCGCGACAGCCCTCCACCTTGCAGTCCAGGATCCGAAGGGGGTTCCGCTCGAGCCGCACGAGGCAATCCGGACATAACCCCGCCTTCTTGCCCAGCATAGAGAGGGCGAACCGTTCGCGGAAGACGGGGCGACAGGTCTCGCAGCCGATGCTGTTGAGGTGGAGCTGCCACCCGGCAACCTCCAAGGTGTCGAACAGGTGCGAGAGGAGGTCGAGGACCTCGGCGTCGAGGGCGGCGTCCTCCACCCCGAGGGCCTCAGCCCCGATCTGATGGAATTGCCGAAACCGGCCCGCCTGGGGGCGCTCGTGGCGGAACATCGGGCCGATGTAATAGACCTTACAGAGGCTCCCCTTGGTGACAAGTCCGTGCTCGAGGTAGGCCCGGACCACGGGAGCCGTGCCCTCCGGGCGCAGGGTGAGACTCTCGTGTCCCCGGTCCTCGAAGGTGTACATCTGCTTGTCGACGATGTCGGTCCCCTCTCCGATCCCCCGGACAAAAAGCTCGGTCCGCTCGAACATGGGCGTCCGGATCTCTTGGTAGCCGTAGTTCTCCAGGACGCGACGGGCCCCGACCTCTATCTGCCGCCACCGACCGACCTCGGCGGGGAGAATGTCCGGCGCGCCCCGGACCCCCTTGATCACGGGCTGGACCTCGCGCATCGAATCTCCTCGGACCGTCCGCACGCCCCCCGCACTCCACAGCGGTGGAACCGGAGGGAGTGAACACACTCCTGAGTTGAAGCACGAGGAGAGGATTCAGTAGATGGGATTTCGGTCAAAGCGATGGATGGCCTCAATGAACCGGACCGTTCCCGACTTGGAGCGCATCACCAGCGAGTGGGTTTTTGCCCCCCCTCCGAAGAACCGGACCCCCTTCAGGAGATCGCCATCGGTGACCCCGGTCGCGGTGAACGTGACCTCTCCCCCCCGGGCGAGATCAGTGATGGTGAGGACTCGATCCACATCCCTCAGGCCGGTCCGGCGGACCCGCTCGACGTCCCTCTCGCTCGCCGGCTTGAACTGCGCCTGCATGTCGCCGCCCAGACATCGGAGCGCCGCCGCCGCCAGCACCCCTTCCGGGGCCCTGCCAATCCCCATGAGGATATCCACCCCTGAATCCTCGAGGGCGGTGGCGATCGCCGCGGAAAGGTCGCCATCCTGAATCAGGTTGATCCGAGCCCCCGCCTCGCGAACCGTCCGGATGAGGTCGGCATGGCGAGGGCGGTCGAGGACGACAACGGTGAGATCCTCGACATAGCACTTCATCGTCTCGGCGATGGATCTGAGATTCGCCTCTGGCCCTGCGGTAATATCGATGGCGCCCAGCGCCTTGGGCCCGACCGCGATCTTCTCCATGTAGACATCCGGGGCGGGAAAGAGGCACCCCTTTTCGGCGAGGGCGACCGCCGCCAGGGCGTTCGCCCGCCCCTCGGCGACAATGGAGGCCCCTTCGAGCGGCTCCGCCGCCACATCCAGCCGAGGGTCCTTGCCAGACCCGACCTGCTCGCCGACATACAGGGTGGGCGTCTCTCCCTTTTCGCCGCGCCCGATCACCACGGTCCCGGCGAACTCCACCACATCAAAGGCGCGGCGCATGGCGTCCAGCGCGGTCTGCTCCGCGAGCTGCTGGTTTCCCCGCCCCATCCATCGCGCCGAGGAAAGCGCGGCGGCCTCCGTCACCCGCACCACATCAAGCGCCAGATTCCGCTCCATGAATAAGTCCCCCGAGCGTCGCAAAAACCTTGATCTCTCAGCTACTTACAACGCCCGCACAGTATAGAAGAGGCCCTATAAGAAGTCAAGCAGGCACTGCCGCCGGAAAGCCTCTGCGCCTCACCCCACCGTCTCCCTTCGTGCCCAACGGCCCACTTCACCGGCCCGGGCGGCGGCGCTTTGCGCCGCCCGGAACCGCTCCGCACGGCATCCGAAAATGCTAAATGTCAAGCCTCGGGCCCCTCGCCTGATGAGGCCTGGAGAGAAGTCAAGCAGGCACTGCCGCCGGAAAGCCTCTGCGCCTCACCGCATCCTCTCCCTTCGCGCCTAACGATACGGATGAGCGACGGCCGGAATAGCCTTAGACTGGGCAAACCGGCAAAACGCCGTTCGCTCGATCCGATTGTTAGACCTTTCGTTCACTGCGTATTCGCCCCGCGCGTTCCAGACGGCCACGGAGAGCGCATCCGATGGTGGTGAGACCGAGAAAAACATTAATGAAGGCAGTTATGATCTCCTTCCAGTCACCCTCACGCACGAAATCAATGGACAAAAAGAGACCGTGGCCGTATCGGTAGATGAAATAAGCTGTCACCAACCAGCCCAATAAGTGAACAACCGTGAATCCCACCCTGACCAAATAGTAGCATGCGACTGCGACAAGCGCGCCAAGCGCCACCTGTACGAACCAGGGTAGAAGGTTGGTGAAAATGTATGAGATCATTGGTCGCCTCGATCACTCAAACATCTCGCACAACGGGCTCGACGCTGGAAGCATCGCCTTGGAGACCCGCCAATCCCCCAAATCATCCCAGGGAAGACGGAGCTTGTCCCCGGATGCCCTGAGGAGGCGACCAAGCTCCTCGGCTGGCACCTTGTAGAGCTCAAGGACGCGGAAGGCCGGCGAAAATACCACGACGGCGATCGCATCGACGCCTGCGGGTGGCTTAGGGAACCCGGTCCACCGAGTGCTGTTGTCAGCGGCCTTCGCGTGAGCCTTGACCTGTATCCGTTCCCCGTCGGCAATGACGTCCCAGTCCGCATTGCCCTTGGACGCAGCGATCTCCCCGCCGAAGACCTGGGCCACCAGCCACTCTCCCAGATCCCCAACTACCTTCTGGGATCGGATCACTCCCAGACTCCGGAGTTTCTCCATCCCATTCTGAATCTCGGCGAGGGCCTGCAGGACCTGCCTAACATTCTGCTCTGAAGCCACCACTCGAGCCTCTCTCCATTCGCCTAACGTTCCGCATCAGGCGCGCGGGTACCGCGTCGCCTACACGCGGTTGTTCGACGATCATTTCATTCTTCGTTCCATAGCGGCTTTCATGATCGGCTTAACCTTTGCCAAGTCATCGTCGTCCTTGATCGGGTATTCCGTCCAGTCCTCATCAGCGTTGTAGGTGGCGAGTAAGTAGTGTTGGCGACGTGGGTAGAAATACGCGAAGACTCGCCCATTGACCTTCATCGAAATCGCATACTTGATTGGGTCGAGGGAAATGTTGCCAGGTTTCCAGTTCTTGACCTCGTCAAGAAGCGCAGACGCCTTGGCGCGGACTGCGGAGTCGGTAATGTAGCCGAGATGGTCCTCAAGGCGTGTGACTCCGACAACGACCGGCGCCGTCGGGATGGGATGCTCGGCAAATACAGGAACCAAATCCTCTTCTCCTTCAAACTTCAGACAGTGAAACGTGAAAAGCGAAATCGGGAGGTCCATCCACTTACACCTGTTGACTAATGCCTGCGAGAACGAAGGGGCGATTAGGAAGAGCCGGACCTGCTGAGTCGGGTCAATCCCGTGTTTCTGGTAGAGTCGAGTGAATGCTTCGACCTGGTTGCAAACGTAGTCGTAGTAGTCGAGGCCCTGCAGGAGCATGCCATCGTCCTGTAGCACCTTGAGTTCCGCGATGACCAGCGACTTGCCGCTATCCACCATCAAGACATCCAGGCGGCCGCCTGCTGCCTGTTTCTGATGGTCCACGTACACAAGGCCCTCCTCGATCATGCCTGCGTGCTGCCGGACCAGGTCCTCCAACCCTTGCTCTGACACATCGGCTTTGGTGTACCGCTTCATGCCTTTCCTCATCGTCGAACTAGAATTAGACGGAACTGTCTAACTCCTCAAACGCTGTGGTTCCCTGCAGCCTATTGCCTGTGCCCTGGACCGAGATTCGAACCGCATCGGCCTGATTCGACCGGGCCCGGTCCCCTAGGACGCTCCGCTTCCAAAATAAACCGCCCTCCTGGGCCGCAGTAGGCCCGGGAAGGCGTCAGAGTTGTTGAGGTTCGCCAACGGATTTGGGGGGATTCTTCTGTCAAGAAAAGACTCCCGACCCCTAGCGCCGACTACAAGGGTTTGATCTGCACCTTGCGGAACTTTACGACGCCCGCGGCGTATTGCAATGCGATCGGCCCGGTGGGAAGTTTGCTGTCCTCCACATCCACTGTGCGGACGCCGTTCAACGTCACGGTCAGCCGTGTGCCTTTGACCGTAATGTCATAGGTGTTCCATTTGCCGCCGGCCTTGGGCATGGGGGATACCGCAGCGATATGGACGATGGCCCCCGTGCCATAGGTCGGGTCGGGGCGCTGGTCGAAGATATTCGCCTCGTAGCACGTCTTGTCGGTGGGGGTTTTGGGGTCGGCACAACGCATATAGATGCCGCTATTGGCGTCGTCGCTGGCCCAAAACTCGACCCGGATTTGAAAGTCCGCGTACGAATTCTTTGAGACGAGGAAGCTGCTCGCCTGTTCGGTCTTCTTGTCAGCCTGAATGGCGCCCTCCGCCGCTCGCCAATTGGCGTCCCCGACGCGGATCCAGTTCTCCAGGCCGGTGGCACCGTCAATCAGTGTGATCCATCCCGCGTCGGCCTGGCCGGAGGGCCAGCTTGCGCAGCCGAACGCCGTCACCGCGATGACAAGCAGCCCCATTGTGACGGACGACCATCGTTTCATAGCGCACTCCTTTTTAGGTTGCCCTAGCTACTAAGTTCCACAGTTTTATGAGCACAATGACCTAGATTCGAACCGGACGGCCTGATTCGACAGGGTTCGATCCACCAGAACGCTCCGCTCCCAAAATAAAAAACCCGCCCGGGCCGGACGAGGCCCGAGAAGGCGTCGGAGTTTTGGAGGTGCGCCAGCGGATTTCGGGGGATTGTTGTGGTCCTAAGCCTACCCCGGACCATCCGCTGACCCCCTTGAAGTGGTCACAGGATGGCTCAGGCAGGGCCTCCTGTCAAGGGTAAGGCGCCGTCGGCTGCAGCGCGCGGTCAGGCGGCTGAGTCCGTGTCGACTTGCCAGCCAGGGAACACAAGAACAGCAGGGTGGCACTTGAGCGCACGGGCGAGGACCTTGGCCCGCTCCACCCCGAGGTTGACCCGATCGTTCTCGATTGCGGATAGGGTCGACTGCGGAATCCTCGTCATCCTCGAAAGCTGGTTCTGGCTCAGACCCTGGAGCTCGCGGATGATCCGAACCGACTCCCCAACCGAGACGTCGACCGTTTTTCTGGCTCGCCGAAAACCCTTCATGCCCATTCCCTAGTTCCTCCGATAATCATGCGCCGTGATATCGACCACCAGCACCTGGACCCGTCGCTCCTCGATTCGGTAAATCACTCGATACTGAAGACCGAGCCGCGATGATCGGTGGTTCTCCCATCGCCCTCGCAACGCCTCGTCGTGGAACCCCTTGATGAGCCGCAGCCCTTGAGGTCCTGACACGCGGACGATGTCTTTCCACTTCTCATAGCGCTTCAGAATCTCCACCGGCAGCCGTCTGAGGCGTCCGACCACACGTCGGTGCTCGTAAACCTCCCACATACCATATTTGTAATATCCACCATCCGGTATGTCAAGGCTTTTTCCTTCCGGGGCCGGACTATGCCCAGGAAGGCGTGTGGGCTTCAAGCATTGCCCAGGAGTACAATGGTGTCAAGGGACTGATAAGTTACCAAGCTGGGACGAAGCCTAGTAACCCTTTTTCTGGTGGCCGGGGGGGCCATTCTTCTTCTGCTGGCCCGGGGGGATGCAGTTCTTCTTGGCGAGCCCCGGCGGGCAGTGGGCCTGATCCTTGGGGATGGCCACGATCACCGTGGGGAAGAAAAAAGGGTCCTGACACCTTTTCTGACACCTTTTCCCAGCGAGCAGACCCGGCACACCACTTGCAATATCAATCGCTTAGAGGCTGAGGCATGGAGCAAAACCGAGCAGGAGAAAGGGGATGTATTGCGTCGTTTGCTATTTCTGTTCGTGTGAGGTGACAAGCGACTTCTGGGATGAGATACAGGAGCACCTCGACTCGTGCTTTTATGCCCTGACCCCCCAAGAGCAGGGGAGGGTCGGCTACGTGGATGAAGTGCCGAACGAGAGCGTGCCCCATGACCTGATGCTCCTGTGGGCGGGAAGCAGGTCGCTCTGATGCCTGCAGGCACGAAACCCTTCGGGCTGAATGCGTGCGGAGGTGGGCCGGAAGCCCGGGCCGGGGGGGACGGCCTCCCGACCGGGCGGAAACGCCCAGGGGCTAGGCGGTGAGGCAGCGGGTGATCGCCAGTGGAACCTCCTTGATGCTCTGGACGTAGCAGAAGTGCCCCCGCCCTTCCCGGGCCAGCATCTCGATCCGAGAGCCTTGATACCGGCGGAGGGTCTCCTCGACCCCCCACCCCACAGGACGGATCACATCGGACCGGGAGTCGAAATAGCGGTAGGTGAGCTCGAAGTGGTCTTCCTCGACCTTCAAGGGCTCCTCAAGCCCGATCACATGCAGGCTATTAAACATCCGCGCCACCGGTATGGGATTCTCGCCACAGTTCCAATCCCCATCGGTGAGCAAGATCCCAATCTTCTTCTCGTAGCCCTTGATCTGTCCGATGCCCATCTGCAGGGCCTCGTGGATATTCGTGTAGCCGGTGGGCTCCAGGGAGAGGATTTCGTCAGCGATAAGGGTGGGCGGCTTGTGCTGGTGAATGCCCTTGAGGACCCGGGCATTCGTGCTGAAGACGACGACGCCGTAATCCTGCTTGAAGTGTAACGCGATCGTCGCGGCGGTCAGGGCAGCCATGGAGTTCTTGAGGCCCCTCATGGAGTAGCTGTGGTCCAGCATCACCACACAGGCCTTCTGCTCCGGCCGCCGGGCCAAAAACATCAAGTTTTCCTCGATGCGGCTCCCGGGGCTGTCGATGATCCGCTCGAGGGTGGCATCGATTTCGATCTCGTCCCAGGCCTCTTCGCCCTTGCGGCGGTAGAGGTTTCCCGTCTTCATCCCCACGTTGGCGATCTGCGAGGCCAGCTTCACGATGAGGCGGCTCGCATATCTTCTGGCGATCTCAATGAGCTCGGGATCGAGGATGTCCCGGAGGTGCCCGTAGAGTTCGAGGACGTCGGTGCTCTGCAGGATCTGCTCGGCGGTGGCCCGGTGGCTGTGGAGGTATTCGGCGACCTTCTCGGGGGAGGCTCGGACCATCCGCTTGAGGTTTAGGGGGCCGTCGCTGGGACCGTAGTAGAGCTCCTCCCAATCTTCGGGCATGCCCTCCCTCTCCTGCTCCTCCTCCGGGCCAGGGTGCTCGGCCCGGCGCCCACCAGGGCCCTGCGCTCCCCCGTTCCCCTCTTCGTCCTGATCCGGGGACGAGCCTTCGCCGTCCGGGTCCCACTTCATGTCCGGCTGGCTGAGCACCTTATTCAGGATCTCCTGCAGAATCGCCTCGGCGGTCCGGTCCGTGGTCTCCAGAAGCCAGGCCTTGCCGCTCACGGCGGAAAGCATGGCAGACGTGAGGATCTCCCTGGCGTTCCGTTCACCTATCTCCCTGAGACGCAGGGCGACGGCCACCATGTCCATCGCCCCCCGCACCGAAGCCCCCTGCTTGATCTCTTTGTGGAAGCGCGTCTCCTGAGTCACCCTGACAGCGATCTTGATCAGGTTCTCGTCCGTGCAGCCGGTCTTCCGACGCACGATCTCCTGCTCCTCCTCCTCGCTCTGGTAATCGAGGCGGATCCGGCACAACCGATCGTAGATCGCCCGGCTGATGCGCATCGTCCCCACGTCGTCGAAGGGGTTCTGGGCGCAGATCACCCGGAACAGGGGGTGGGCGTTCACCACCCCGTATCGGGGGATGTGGATCTCCGCATCCTCCACCGCGGTGATCAGGACGTTGCCGGTATCGGGGGGCATCCGGTTGAACTCGTCGATGTAGAGGATGCCGCCCTCCATCGCCAGGGTCAGGGGCCCTTTCTCAAAGTACTCCTCCTTGTAGTCGTCGGCCATGACCTTCGCGGGATTGAAATGGCCGACGAGCTTCGAGGGTGTCAAGTCGACGTTGCCCTCGACGACGTAGAAGGGAATCTGGCAGACCTCTGTGATCGTCCGCAGGATCGTCGACTTCGTCGTGCCGGGGGCCCCCTCGAGGATCAAGTGCCGGCCGGCATCCAGCGTGGCCAGGATGTTCTTGATCTCCGCGGTCCGGGCCACGATCCGGGACTTGATCTTACCGTAGTACCGGAGCAACGACAGCTCCTTACGACCCTTCGACGCCATCACCTGCTTCCCCAGCAAGACTCAAGACCCGGAGTCTGCCCGCTGAATGAACGGGACCGTCATTTCAGGCCCCTTTCTCGATTCCATGATTACAGCAATCCGGCAACGGCAACCGATAGAGCGCCGCCCCGTGATCCACTTCATCGTATACGCCCTGTGAGAGTTCAAGAAGTCGTCGTAGCTCCTCCTGGCATTTTGGGCAGGTAGGGTCCCATTCCTTCCTTTCTCGCTGCTCCATGCTGAAACCCTTTCGTATCTATGCTGGCGGCTATTCCTTTGCAGGGTCCGCTTTCTTGCGTAATTCTTCCTTAAATCTCCCGACAAACTCCGTTGAGAAAGCCTCTATATCCATCGCCTCTTCATGTCTCCCCGAAAGGTAAAGGGCCATGCCTTTGTAGACCAGCGCATCCTTCATCCTGGGGTCTTGCTGCAAGGCGCCCTCGAAATACGGCAGGCTCTCGTCGTACCTCCCCACACCCATCAAGGCGCAGCCTTTGCCTGTTAAAGCGAAAACATGGTCATGCTTCTGCGCCAAAATTCTATCGAAAACTTCAATGGCCTCTGCACTTCGGCCCAGGTCGGTAAGGCAGGAGGCCTTCAGCTCCAGCGCCTTCACATTTCCCGGATTGCGGGCCATCTCCTTCTCGCAGCAGAAGACGGCCTCTTCCAAGAGCCCCTTTTGCGCGAGTGCCATCGCCCCCTCAATCCATGGAATCGGAGTTTCGGCCCCAATCATCTTCATCATCACGCTTTCATAGGTCTCCTCGATGACCCTTCTCCCACCACCGGCTACGGGCAGGCCGTGGCCGGGGAGGACGTTTTCAATGTCCCTTTTGAGCAGCGCCCTGAGCCCGAACAAGTAGTGCTCCAGGCTTCCTCCGGCATGTGGATCGGGCGCACCGACCGCCTGGGGTAATGCCATGTCGCCCGTAAACGCCGTTTTCGTCGGGGCATGATACAGGCATATGCCGTCTATGGTGTGGCCCGGCGTGTAGATCACTTCCCATTGCGCGCCGCTCAGCTCAAGGACTTCTCCACCCCTCACCTCGGTGGCACGCGAGCGGAACTGTCGAACCACCTCCTTCAGGTGGGGAGGGGCGGCTTCATGGAGGATCAGCTCAAAGCCCCCGCCCTCAATCACACTCGGATACCTCAAAAGCTCCAATGCCCCCATCGCATGGTCAGGGTGTCCGTGGGTGAGAACAACCTTCTTGATGTCCGCCGGTTTGAACGGGAGCTTGAAAAGGTCCATGAACGCCGTGTAATCATTGCCCGGATCCACTATCGTCAGATAGTCCCCCAGTACCACGTAAACGTTGGAGGAAAAGGTCTCGACGCTGTGGAGGAAAAGGAATTTCTCAAAAAATGGAGTTGCGATATCGAGGACCGTCGCGAGAGGCTGCCAGCCTGGGTGCTGGGGCTCCCGCTCCTGCTCGACTTCGCCTACATTGCTCATATCCACCACCTCAAGGTTATCCTACACCGAAATCAACCAAAGAATACAAAATCCCCCTCCCCTGGTAAAAAGGGATCAGGAGAGGGGGATAGAAAACAACCCGGCTGCCTTCTCCGGCGCCGCCCTCTCCCTCATGGGGGGAACCGGGGATAGAGACTTGCGGGGAGAGGGAAGCGACGCTCTGTTACTCTATATACGCCACCTTGTAATCGAGCTTCATCTTCTCATCGGGCCACCATTTGACGCTCATCTGCTCTTGGCCGGCATAGACCGCTTCCCCCCGCACCTTCTCAATGAGCAACTCCAGGAAGTGAAACGCCGAGAGCTTGTACTTGGTAATGGCCTCGGGCGGGAGCAGGACCGCAAGGCCCGACTCTTTGGACGCCTTCCACTCAAAGGCCTCATTCGGCGAGGCAACCTTCTTCCCTTCACCGTCGTAGACCGCCAGGATCTTCCCCGAAACCGTATCCCCCGGCTTGACCTTGTATTGCTCGTACAGTTCGTCCGAGATGTGCCACCACAGGCACCGATCCCCCGTCTTCACATACCCCTTGACAAGAACGGGGTCGTAGCCGCAGACACCCACACGGCATTTCTCAGGCATGTTATCCTCCTCTTGTGTGAAGTTCTTTGCCCTCCGCTTCCCTCAATACGACGCGAAGATCCTCGACCTGGCTATAGCAAGAGTCGAGGAACTCCGCCGCCTCAGCTTGGGTGAGATGGTCACACTCGTACAACCGTTTAACGTACGGATAGACGTGAGTTTCTATCTCTTCCAAGAGCTCCCGAACCAGAAACTCGTTCTCCCCATCGGGGGATACCCATTCAAGGTAGCTCCTCTTCCACCTGAGTACCATCCCCTTGAGTGTCTCGAGCTCCTTTCGGACGTTTCCCTCCATGCTAATGCCTTATGGGAATCTAGCCGGTTGATAGGGCGCATAGACACCCTTTTCAAAGGCGTAACACTTCTTGACGACGTTGAAGTCCGTCACGCACCAGTTGAAGGGCCAGTGGATCTGCGTGCACCAGCCGATAGTATCTCCTGGTGGGAACTTGGAGCCTTTGATGACTGGCTTGAAGTGTTTACAATCCCAGCACATATGCCCCGTCTCCCGAGTATACTGGGGGGTAAGAACCTGCGCCAGGAATTGATCAGGCGTTAATTCTTTGGCCATGGCCCCCTCCTTTCTCTTCTCCACAGTAGGGACAGCTTTCGGAACAGCCGGAGTTACTAGGGTAGCAGCGGGCTTGGCAGCCGGCGGCTTGGCCCCCTTCTTCGGGGCTACGGCTCGTCCACCTCGGGCAACCGGCTTGGCTACTTTCGCCTTCGGCTTACGCCGCTTGGCAACACCCTTTCCCCGAGCAGCACGCCGACCCCTCCCCGCCCATTTCCCTTTCGCCTCGGACATCTACTGCTCGCTCCTATCTCTCACCAATCCTTCACTTCACCCTTCTTCTTCTTCTCTTGATACTCCTGCCACACCTCGGGAGAGAGCTTCTGGATATCCCACTTGTACGGGAAGCTTCCGGCTAAGCCGGCGGACGGCGGCTGCGGACGCCATCCGCGCACCGGCCTGCCCCGGATGCTGAACTTCACCATGTCCGCCTTCCCCAGGTAGATATGCCTGGGTAAGCACTCGTAGGGCCTTGTCCTGCCCTTGGTACCCGGGTAATAGTTCCTGTAGCCTTCCAATGGCTTATCCGCATACAGCGGGCTCGTGTCGGGCTTCTCGCCGGGGCGCTCCTCCGGCCCTTTGTAATTGAAGCCCTGAATCATGTGGATGTAGTAAACGGTCCCGCATTCTGCGCAGTTGACCTTCCCCTCCCAGTTCCAGAAGCAGTACGGGTCTAAGTAATTTACGGTGTTACAGGGTTTTCCCCCCACCTCTTTTTTGCACCAGATGACATCACACACGGCGCTCCCTCCTTTCGAAGCCTGCAGCTATCAGCAATCAGCCATCACTCTTAGACTGGGGACTGGAGACTAGGGATTGGAGTCTCCGGTCTCCCGTCTCCGGTCTCATGTCTCCGGTCTCATGTCTCGCCCTGCTGACCGCTGACTGCTGACAGCTTCTCGGCTGTTAAATCCAGGCCTTGTTATACCACCCTTCAATCTTGCTCAGTGGATAGCCGAGCCAGTCACGGTAGATCTTGACGTTATCGCCACCCACCGGCCGCCAGATCCAGTTGGTTCTCCTCGGGGTTTTGGTCATCATCCCGGTGCTGTGGCCACTCTGCATGAGCACATCTCCGAAGAGGGGGTCCTCCAACCAACGGAGGCTCCCCCTTGCCCGCATGTGCCCGGCCTCGTAGACCTCCCGGTAATTCATCACGGGCGAGGCCAGGATGCCGGCGTCGGTCATGGCCTTGACGACCTGCGACCTGGTCTTATCCGCGGCCCATTTTTCCAGCGCCGTGTAAATCTCGATCTGAGCCAGGGCCTCGACCCGGTCCTTGTGGGTCTTGTACTTGTCAAACAGGTCCTTCCGCCCGATGACGCCGCACAGCTCCTGGAAGTCCCTGTCCTGGAAGGCGGAGACCATCGCGTACCGGGCATCGAACTTGTCCTGCGGGTTCTGGGCATCCGGATAATCAGACTTGCCGCACAGGATGATCCCGTGGGCGCAGAGCTGGGTGTCCCAGTTCCCCCACCGCTGGCGGACGATGCCAAACCTGCCATAGATCGGCACGCTATACCCGGAGAACCGGGTCGGGGTCTGCACCTGAGAGAACTCGATCATGGTGCCGAGCCCGGTCTTCCGCCGCCAGTGAATCGCCGCCAGGACCCCGTAGGCGATCAGGGTGCCGGAGGCCCAGTCGATGACCCAGTTGGTGGACTTGGTGGCGTGCCCGCCCATGTGCTCGTGCATGCCGGTGATGGAGGCGAAGCCGGCGTGGGCCTGGCCCAGGATGTCGTACGAGCCGCCAAAGACCTTGGGTCCATAGCCAAAGCCGCCACCCCACACGTAGATGAACCTGGGGTTGATCTTCTGGAGGGTCCGGTAACTCATCTTCCACCGGTCGAACGTGCCGGGCCGGTACAGCTCGGTAAGCCCGTCGCTCATCTCGACCAGCCGGTAGAAGACGTCTCTCATCTCAGGGATGTGGTAATCCATGGACAGGTACAACTCGTTGACGTTTGCTCCGAGGAAGCCAAACCCTGTACCGGTCATCGGCCGGGTGTCGTGGAGGGGATAGAGGTACGCCTCGTTGAACGGGGAGGTGTGCCGCATGGCATCCCCCATCCTCGGGATCTCGATCTTGATCACCTCGGCCCCGAGCTCAGCCAGGTTGGCCGCGGAGTGAGGCGTGAAGATATACATGGTACAGCTCAGCCACCTGATCCCCTTTAAGGCCTCAGGCTTTGACCACTCGTTGCCCGGATCAAAGGCCTTGCGGCAGAACTCCTCATACGGTATCTTCGCCTCTTCTAGCTCTTCCTTGCTCTTGATAAGCTCAGCCATTTAGATAACCCCCTTTCCCTTGAGTTCGTCAACCCTCGACGGGCTCACGCCGATCCACCTCCGGAGGATCTCATAGTTATCCTTCCCCAGCCGTCTCCCCATCCACTTCAACCGGTGCGGCGTCCTCTGCTGGTAGCAGTTCGGGGTCGTCGGATAGAGGACCGTTCCGTAGTCGGTCTCACAGGTGTTGACCCAGGGGCGGTACTTGAAGTGGGGGAATTCACAGACCTCATCGATGTAGAGGATCGGCCCGGCCGCGATCTCATAGTCCATGAGCTTCTCTTCAGCTTGAACCCTGTTGATCTCCCGGAGCCACCTGGTAGTGACGGTGTAGGTCTTGATCAGGGCGTGCAGGGCGTTTCGGGCCCCCACCTCCTTGAGGAAGGGATCTTCGTGGATGAGCCGGCCGAACTGAGGGTAGTCCCGCTCGATGCACATGCCGATCCGGTACCAGAGCCGGTCGCTCTGGCCCCCGATCATCATATAGCCGTCTTTGCACGGGTTCCACTCGTACTGGTTGAGGTTGGGATCCCAACCTCCGGTCCGCGACTTGATGCTGGCGTTGAAGCCGTACCAGGCGTAATCGAAGTCGATGATGTCCATCAACGCCTCGGCACTGGTCATCTCGAGGAACTGCCCCTCGCCGCTGAACTGGTCCCTCCAGTAGAGTGACGCCAGGATGTTGACCGCCGCCTGCTCACCGGCGATATAGTCGGCCAGCCATACGCCGTGCCTGGTAGGATCGCCCCCCTTGCCCCGAGGCAAGAAGTCTTGGGGGAAGCCGGTGCTGGCGATGTAGCCATTGGTGGCCTGGGCGAAGGGCTCGACCTCCCACTGACCGAACTTCGACGTCCGGTCCTTCATGGGGCCCCACGACCCGCGGAGACCGACCCAGCAGTAAACGAGCCTCGGATTGATCTCCTTGAGCTGCCGGTACCCGATACCTAGTTTGTCCATGTAGCCAGGGAGCATCCCGTCAACGACAACGTCAGCGTGCTTGGCCAGCTTCTTGAAAACCTCCTGTCCGTCCGGGGTCTCGACATCGAGGGTGACGGAGTGCTTGTTCACCATGTCGCTGATGAAATCGAGGCCACACTTCTCGCCGGTCTCCTTGTCGGCGAGCATGTACTCCTCTCTCCCGAAGGGGGTCAGGTTCCTTAAGGGGTCTCCCTTTGGCGGCTCGATGGCGACCACCTCGGCCCCGGCCTCGCCGAGGAGAGAGGAGGCGAACTTGTGCCCCAGCCGCCAGAGCCCGATGTCGAGAACCTTGAATCCTTGCAAGGCCTCCGCTTTGCCAAAGCCGTACTCAAACCTAACGTTATCCTCTAACCATTGGCCGAACTCCTCCGCCTTCCGCTTGGCGTAGACCTTCATCACTTCTTCTGGCGAAGGGGGCGGCGTCACGGGCCAGGGCCTGATTTCGGGCGTGATGAGGTTCAGGGTATCTGCTCGACTCTTGATCTCGACGTCCCTTTTTTCCGGCATGGCTGGTCCCTCCGTTTTCCCTTCCTTCGTTTCCGCCACCTTCTTTGGCGGCCTTGCTTTCTCCCTCTTACCTATCCTCCTTACCTTTCGTCACTTCGCCTGCTTAAAACGCCACAGCAGCTCCCTTACTCTCTAGGCCAGCGATTCCTGTCCTCATCCTCCGGGGGAACCGTCTG
>Ga0209321_10000675_pt1 | contig 22641 bp, 17 predicted proteins | sample Rifsed16ft4_FD_184012 | JGI IMG/M metagenome (GOLD analysis project Ga0209321, IMG submission 184012) | Soil microbial communities from Rifle, Colorado, USA - sediment 16ft 4 - CSP-I_5_4 (version 2) | ecosystem: Environmental > Terrestrial > Deep subsurface > Rock core/Sediment | place: Rifle...
CCCCGTGGTGACCGTGTTCCCCCCGGGGGTGTTCATCACGACCACCCCCTTCTTGGTGGCCGCCACCTTGTCGATGTTGTCGGTACCGCTGCCCGCCCGCCCGATCACCTTGAGCCGGGACACCTTCTCGAAGGCCACGGCGGTCGCCTTCGTCGCGCCGCGGACGACCACTCCGTCGTAGTTGTCGATGACCGCGGACAGCTCCTCCGGCGTCATCTTTCCCTTCACGTCGACCTCGATCCCTTCCTTGGCGAATACGTCGAGACCCACCTTCTGCAAGTTGTCGAGGGCAAGAATCTTCATTTCCGTCTTCTCCTTTTCTCAATGGTCACGCTTCTTAGGATTTCCACGGCCGCGACGACGCCCTATCCGCACCTCCTCCATCATCGCTTCGCAGGCCGGTGCGCGGGGGTGAAGGATCGGTGCGGCCAATGCCAGCAGCACGCCGGGCGGAATCGGGGCAGGAGCGCGGCCCGGGGAACCCTTTTTCCATGGAAACACCTCCGGAAGTTGGGGGGGTAAAGCAAACAATCTCTATCAAAGGCGGGGGAAAAAGTCAATCGCCGGAATGGGCCGGATGGGAGAAAAAAATATGGGCAGGGGGATTGTGTCCCCCTGCCCGAGGAGCCCCTGCCCTTTTGGGGTGGGACCGTCCTTTACATGGAAATTGGGATGCTACCACACCTCCGTCGGTTTCAACAACTTTTCCCCGTGTTGCGTGCCGCCTTACTTCTTCCCTGGAACCGCGGGCGGAGCAGGAACCGCGGGCGGAGCAGGAACCGCGGGCGGAGCCATCTCTTTCTTCATCGGCTCTGCCGCCTTCGCGGGGGCCATCTCTTTCTTCATCGGCTCTGCCGCCTTTGCGGGGGCTTCCTTCGTTGCTCCCTTCTTGGCAGCCGCCTTCTTTGCGGTGACCTTCTTCACGCTCGACGCTTTGCCGTCCGAGTAGTTTACGAGCACCTTGTCGCCTACACCGACCCCATCGAGCTTCACCTTCTCCCCCGCCTTCAGATCGACCGTCTCCTTCTTTCCCTTCACGGTGATGGTCCCGGCGGCTGCGTCGACCGCCTCGACCGTGCCGGTGATCTGGGCCTTCTTGGCCTTCTTGGCGGGAACCGCCGCCTTTGCGGGAACGGCGGCTTTCGCAGGCTCCGCCGCCTTTGCGGGAACCGCCGCCTTGGCGGGCTCGGCGGCTTTCGCAGGCTCCGCCGCCTTGGCGGGAACCGCCGCCTTGGCGGGTTCGGCGGCTTTCGCAGGCTCCGCCGCCTTGGCGGGTTCGGCCGGCTTGGCGGGTTCGGCTTTCGTCTGGGCCAATGCCACTGCCGAAAGCGACAGGACGAACATCAGAGCAACGAACACGGAGAACAGCTTCTTCATTTCTTTTTCCTCCCGTACGGAGAGATGGAATGCATACCTATCTTTAAGGTTCAAGTTTAATGCCAAACCGGGAGGAAGGAAATTCCAATGGATATCAAATAGATAGAAAATCCTGCCGAAGGAGCGGCATGGCAAGTGCTCCCCTTTTGGGGAACGGGTTCCCCGGATGGGGAACCCCGCGCCGGGCGCAACCCCATAAAAACCGGGTTACGGGGGGATGATCCCGAATTTCTTCAGCCGGTATATATAGGTCTTGTAGCTCATTTTCAGCAATTCCGCCCCACGGGTATGGACTCCCCGGGACCGCTCCACGGATTGCCGCAGCAGTCTTTCCTCGAGCTTTTCGAAATCGACCCCTCCCGGAGGAAGGTCAGGAACCCCGGGCACACCCTCCTCCCCCTCCCCCGCGCCCGATCGGTTCCGCGACGGGCCGGACGGGTGGGCGAACCGGGTCCGGGACTGAACTTCCGTTTCCTCCCTCAGCTCGGAAGGGAGATCCGCGGGGCCGATTTCCCCCTCCTCGGCGAGGACCACCGCGCGCTCGATCGCCGAGGAGAGCTCCCGGATGTTCCCCGGCCAGGGATAGCGCATCATGAGGCGCATCGCTTCCTTCGTGATTTCCCGCACCGGGGGAAAGCCCTTCTCCCCGTGCCTCGCCAGGAAATGCCCGGCCAGGGCGGGGATGTCGGAGATCCGCTCCCGGAGGGGAGGGAGAAAAAGTTTCAGGATGTTCAGCCGGTAGAAGAGGTCGGCGCGGAACCTTCCGCCCTTGACCTCCTCCTCCAGGTCCCGGTTCGTCGCCGCGATGATGCGGACGTCCACGGTGATGTTCTCCTTGCCCCCCACGCGCCGTATCTCCCCGTCCTGCAGCGCCCGGAGAAGCTTCGCCTGGGTTTCGGGACGCACCTCGGCGATCTCGTCGAGGAGAAGCGTTCCTCCTTTCGCCGCCTCGAACAGGCCGATCTCCCGGCGGACGGCCCCCGTGAAGGCGCCCCGCTCGTGGCCGAACAGCTCGCTCTCGAACAGGCTGTCGGGAAGGGAGGCGCAGTTGACCGCGAGGAACGGGGCGCCGCTGCGCCCGGAAAGCGAGTGGATGTTCCGGGCGACCACCTCCTTGCCGGTCCCGCTCTCCCCCGTCAGGAGGACGATGGCGTCGCTCCTCGCGATCCGCGGCAGGATCCGCTTGATCTCCCGGATGGCGGGGTGGTCCCCGATGACGGGGAGTGCCCCCGGGAAGAGGCGCTCGGAGAGAGCGCGGTGCGACTCCTTCAGCCGCAGGTTCTCGATCGCCCGCTCGATGATGATCAGCAGGCGCGCCCTGTCGACCGGTTTCTCGAAGTAGTAGAACGCGCCCCTCTTGATCGCCTCGACGGCGGTCTGGATCGTCCCGTACGCGCTGTTCAGGATGATCGGAGTCCCGGGGGTTTTCGCCAGGATGGCATCGATCAGATCCTCCCCGGTCATCCCGGGCATCACGAGATCGGTCAGCACGAGATCGACATTCTCGTGCTCCAGGGCGTCCAGAGCCTCCTGCCCGCTCCCGGCGAGGAGGGTCCCGTATCCCTCGCTCGCAAGGATCGAGCCCAGGATCTCGCGCTGGTTCCTCTCGTCGTCGACGATGAGGATGGTCCCCTTCATCTACGGGCCGCTCCCCGGAAGGAAGACGCGGACGTGCGTTCCCCTCCCCGGCTCCGAATCTACCACGATTTCGCCGCCATGGGCCTCCACGATCTTCCGGGTGAGGACCAGCCCGAGGCCCAACCCGGAGGATTTGGTCGTGAAGTACGGCTCGAAAATCCTCTGCCGGTCCCCTGCCGGTATCCCCACGCCGGTGTCGCCGATCACGATGGCGTACCTCCCATCGCCCGAGGGGCCGGCGGCGGCGAGCAGCTCCCCCCCCTCTGGCATCGCGTCGATCGCGTTCCCCACGAGGTTCAGGACGGCCCGCCGGATCATGTCGGGGTCCACCGCAATCGGAGAAGAATCGCCAAGCTCGCGCCTGACGGAAATCCGCTGGCTTCGCAACCGGTCGGAGGCCATCCGCAGCACGCTCTCCACGATCTCCGGGACGTGAACGGAGGCCCGCTGCGGCTGCGCGGTCCTCCCGTACATGACGAAGTTGGTCACCAGGTCGTTCAGCTTCTGGATCTCCTCCTTGGTCCGCGCGATGACCTGCGCCTTCTCCCATGCGGCCTCGGTCGTTCGCCCCTCGGTCAGGGCGTCGAGGCGGTCGACCGCCAGCCCGATGAAGTTCAACGGATTTCGGATCTCGTGGGCGACGCCGGAGGAGAGGCGCCCCAGCTGGGACAGGTACTGGGACTCCCTGACACTCTCCTCCAGCTCCCGGTTCCGGCGAAGCCTGGCGATCATCTCGTTGAACGAGCGCGTCAGGCGGCCCACCTCGTCCCTTCCGGTGACCGGAAGCTCCTGGGCCAGGTCCCCGGCGGCCACCTTTTCCACCGCGAGCGCGAGGTTCTCCAGGGGCCGGACGTAGTGCGAGGAGATGCTTACCGCCAGGGCCAGACCGACGGAGAAGATCAGCAGCGTGCTGACCAGGCGCAGGTAGAGGTTCTTGCGGATGGGCGCGGTGAAGTCGTCGATGTGCATGCGGACGTGGATGAACCCGAGCGTGTCCCCACCCACCCTCACCGGGATCACCAGGTCCTTCGACTTGAGCTTCTCCTCCCCCGGCTCGGGCTCTTCGCCGAAGGTGGCGTTGATGATCAATTTCTCGCGAGGCAGCCTGATTTTCGCCGCCTTCCCGATCGCCTTGGGGTTCGTGCTGTCGATGACCCCCATGTCCTCCCCGACGATCGAGACCTCCCGGATCCCCGACTTCTGGAGGGACTTGACGTAGTCCCGGAGCCGGTCCTCCTCGGAGGTGGCCGGCGCGGTGAGCTGGCCGACGCTCACCCGGATGGCGTTGGAAAGTTCGAGAAAGCTCTTCTCGAGGTCTGCCCTGAGGCTTTCCTGTCCCCAGTAGTACGGGATGAATACGATCCCCATCGAACAGGCCAGGAGGATCAGCATCACCATCATCAGCTTGAACCGCAGGCCGCGGTCCTGGATCCACGAACGGAGGAACTTCATCGGAATCTCCTCATGAAAACGGCCCCCGGGAGGATGTCCGCGGGGGCCGATGGTGCATCCGCGGGAGAGTCTCCCCGAGCCGGGACCCGACCCGGCTTGGCCTCTCCCCTTCCTTCCTCGCTTGCCGGCCGGGTCACCCCTGAAGGGCGGGGACCCGGGCCGGGACTGTCAGAGGGGCCGCGCCGGCAAGCGCTTCCCTCACGTCGCGAGAGAGGCGCGCCACCCGGGCCCGGTACGTCTCCACCGCGCTCGCGGAATACCGCGTCGACTCCGTCCCGGACGCGGAAACCGCCGCCACGGAAACCGAGCCGTCCGGCGCCTGCAACGCCTCCGTCGTGCGGACCACGTTTCCGTCCTCGACCAGGTCCGCGGTAACGGAGCCGGCCCCGTCGTCGCGGATCCGAATCGTGGAAACAAGGGAGCCCGCACGATACCGCGCGACGGTGGCGACGGTTGCCCCGTTCTCCCGGTCGATCGTCATCACGGCCCGGTCGTCCCCCTTGGCGTACACCCGGGTCTGCGGGCCGCTGACGATGGGGTTCTCCCCGCTCCAGAACTCGATCACGTTGAAGAGGATGAAATCGAGGAAGCCCGCCAACCCGTATACGGGGATGATGACCAGCAGCCACGTCACGGCGCTGCGGAGGTACTTGTCCTCGACCGACTTGTTGATGTCGTACACCTTGCGGGTCAACTGGAACTTCCCGAAGCATCCCGCGGAAAAGACAACCCCCACCGACACCACGAGCACGAGCGCCACCACTTTGCCGAGACGGCTTTTCCCCATCTTCCCCTCCTTGTCGTCGGAATCGGACCTGGATCATTGTAAATCCCGCAGAGAACTCCTTCAATGCGAGAGATTTCTCCTGCGAGAGTTTTCTCCGGTGGCTGCGCTCACTCCCCGGGCACGGGCGGGCAGACGGCGCACTCGGCGGCGGAGGTCCCCCCGACCCCCAGGTCGATGATCGTCCCGTCTTTCGCCAGACGTCACTACCCTGGCCCGGCGCGCCCAGAACGAGAGCACGGTCCGGTTCCACGTGAAGAGCCTGGCGACCAGGTCGGCGAGAAAGGTCGGCATGTTCCTACCCATGATCAGGATACGCCCGGGACGGCGCGAACGGCAAACGGCCCCCGCCCGTCATTCCCGCAGAGGGGGCGCAATATAGTACAATTTCCCGCTGGGGGGCGTCTTGAACGGAAAGAGAACGAAAATCATCAAGCTCGTCGTCTTCCTTGCCTTCGCCGGCACCGCGGCGTATCTCCTCTTTCTCACCCCCGAGGGGAACCGGTTTCTCACGACGGAGGGGAGGAAGGAACTGGTGGGGAGGATCGACCTGCTGGTAGGCTCCGCGGGGCCCTTCGGGCCGGCGCTTTTCGTCCTCATCTACGCGTTCGGGGTACTCGCCCTTCCGGCGACGCCTTTTACGGCTTCCGGCGCATTCATTTTCGGGAAATACGCGGGAGCCGCCTGCAGCATTCTCGGAGCCACGCTGGGGGCGTCCGTCTCGTTTGTCCTTGGCCGGTATTTCCTGCGCGACTTCGCTCACGGCTTCCTCACCGGCAAACTCGGGGAACTCGACCGCAAGGCGGAAAAGCACGGCTTCTCGATCATTTTCTACCTTCGCATCCTCTGGTTCCCCTTCATCGTCCTCAATTACGGCGCGGGGGCGACGCGCATCCGGTTCTCGGACTATTTGTGGGGAACGTTTTTCGGTCTCCTTCCCGCCATGGTGATCGTTTCCTTCTTCTTCGGGAGCCTGAGGGAGATCGTCGCCACGTACCGGAGCCCTGCCGATCTGCTCCAGTTCAACATCCTGTTCCCCGCGGGGCTCCTCGGCCTGTCCTTCTTCCTCCCCGGCATCGTCCGGCGGATCCGGGGGGAACCTCTGCCGGACGCCGCTCCCGCGGAAGAGACCGAATGACGGGTCCCGGGTCCGCCCTGCCCGTCTCCGTCATCATCCCCGCGCTGAACGAGGCGGCGACCATCGCCGCGACCGTCCGGTCCGTTCGCGGGGCCGGGGCGGATGAGGTGATCGTGGTGGACGGCGGAAGCGAGGACGGGACATCCGACGCGGCGCGTCCGGTCGCCGACGTCGTGGTTTCCTCCCCGCCGGGGCGGGCGCGGCAGATGAACGCCGGTGCGCGCGCGGCAAAAGGAGCGATCCTCCTCTTTCTCCACGCGGACACGACGATGCTCAACGGGTCGATCCCGTCGATCCGGCAGGCGGTGGAACAGGAGGGATTCCTGGGGGGAGCGTTCCGGGTGCGACTCGCGGTTTCGCCTTCCGCCCCGCCTCTCCGGAAGGCGGCGCTTCGCCTCACGGCCCGGATGATCGGCGTCCGGGCGCGGCTTTTTCGCGCCTACACCGGCGACCAGGCGATCTTCCTCCGCAGGGACGTCTTCGAGAGGATCGGGGCCTACCCCGAGATCCCCCTGATGGAGGACGTGGAACTCTCCCGCCGCCTCACGAGGCAGGGAAGGACGGTCCTTTTACCGGTCCCGGTCACCACCTCCGCGAGGCGCTGGGAGACCCACGGCACGTTGCGCACGATCCTTTTGATGTGGGGGCTCCGCCTGGCCTACCTTCTCGGGATGCCGCCCGGGCGGTGCGCGGAACTCTACGGCAGGAGGAAACCAGGGTGAACCGCTGGTTCCGCGTGGCGGGCGGGGTCGCGATGAACCTCTGTTTCGGCTCCGCGTATTCGTTCAGCATCTTCCTCGCCCCCCTCCAGCGGGAGTTCGGGTGGACCCGGGCTCAAGTTTCGCTCGCCTTCACGCTGTCCATCACGTTCATCGCCGTCGGGGTGCTGGCCGGAGGCCGATGGCACGACCGGAAGGGGCCGGCTCCGGTGGCCCTTACGGGGGCGCTCCTCTTCTCCGCGGGGATCTTCCTCTCGCGGTACACGCACGCGCTCTGGTGGCTCTATTCCTGCTACGGCGTCCTCGTGGGCTTCGCAAGCGGCGTCGGGTACGTCTGCCCCCTCGGGGTGGGGATGAAGTGGTTCCCGGAGAAGCGCGGCCTCGTCACGGGCCTCATGGTGATGGGGTACGGGGCGGGAAGCGCGCTGATCGCCCCGCTGGCCGGCCTTCTGCTGCACCGGTACGGGTGGCGGGACACCTTCGCGCTGCTTGGCCTCGGGTTCCTGGTGGTCACCACGACGGGGTCGTTCTTCCTGCGGAACCCCCCGGAGGGGTGGCGGCCGAAGGGCTCTCTCCCCCCCTCGCCGGGGGAGGCATCGTTTCGCACCCTGCGGGATTACCCTCCCGGGGAAATGCTCCGGACGGGGACGTTCTACCGGATGTGGGTCGCCTACGCCTTCGGGACCGCCGCCGGGCTCATGGTCATCGGGCACCTGGCGGCGTTCGCGGAAGGCGCGGGGTTCTCCGCCCGCGAGGCGGCGCTTTCCGTGGGAGTCCTGTCCGCCGGGAACGGCTTCGGGAGGATCGGCTCCGGGTGGATGTCCGACCATATCGGCCGGACGCGGACGCTCGCCCTCGTCATGGGGGTGACCGCCCTGCTCCTGCTCTTCGAGCCCCGGGTGGGAACGGTCCCCCTGCTGTTCGGGTCGGTCTTCCTCATCGGGTACTGCTACGGTTCGCAGCTCGCGGTGTTCCCTTCCGCGACGGCGGACTTCTTCGGGATCCGGAACCTGGGGAACAATTACGGGCTGCTTCTCACCGCGTGGGGGACCGCAGGGGTAATCGGGCCGATGGCGGGGGGGAAGATCTTCGACGCGACGAAGAGCTACCAGGCGGCGTTCCTGATCGCCGCCGCGCTCGCCTTGTCCGCCGCGGTCGTCATCGCCACCGTCAGGCCTCCCGCCCCGAGGTGGACGGCCCCTTCGGACCCCCCCGCTACTCCCAGGTCAGCAGCAGGGGCGTGAGCGTGTTCACGAGGTCGGGGTGGCGCGGCACGATGCGCGCAGCGAAGCCGAAGCGGCCGCTCACCCGGCAGGGGATCTCGGCGCGGAAGACCTCCTCGTTTCCCTCCCGGCCTTCGTGCCTTGCCAGGATGGTCTCCCCGTTGCGGACCTGCCCCGCCGTATCCAGGATTCCGTAGTAGACCTCCACGGTGACGTCGTCCGGGGTAAGCGTTCCCAGGTTGGCCCGGATCGCCACCGGGACGCGGGAGCCGACGAGGAGATCGCCCGTCGGCTTCCCCCCGTCCACGCGCATCGACACGCGGGACCAAGCCGTCGCGACGCGGGACCTCCAGGCCGCGAGCTGCCTCGCGGAGGCGAACTCGTCCATCGCCAGACGGACGCCGGCCCGGTGGGCCGGAAGGTAGAACCGCTCCGTGTACTCCTGGACCATCCGGTGCGTGTTGAAGTAGGCCCCCAGCTTCCGCATCGAGGTCTTCATCATCCGGATCCATTCGCGCGGCACCCCCCCCTTGTCCCGCTCGTAGAACAGGGGGACGATCTCGTTCTCCAGCAGGCTGTAGAGCGCCTCGCACTCGACCTGGTCCTGCTCCTCGGGATCCTTGTAGACCTCCCCGCTGCCGATCGCCCAGCCGGTGTCCGGGGCGTACCCCTCGCACCACCACCCGTCCAGGATTGAGACGTTCAATCCGCCGTTCGCCGCGACCTTCATCCCGCTCGTTCCGGAGGCCTCCAGGGGGCGACGGGGGGTGTTGAGCCACACGTCGACTCCCTGCACCAGGTACCTCCCGACGTTGATGTCGTAGTTCTCCAGGAACACCAGGCGGTGCCGGATGCGGGGGTCGGAGGCGAAGTGGATGACTCCCTTGATGATCTCCTTGGCGGGGAGATCCTGGGGGTGGGCCTTCCCGGCGAAGACGATCTGTACGGGGCGCTCCGGGCGCGTGAGGAGGCTTACGAGCCTTTCCGGCTGCCGGAAGAGCAGCCCCGCCCTCTTGTAGGTGGCGAATCTCCGGGAGAACCCGATGGTGAGCACCTCGGGGTTTAACACTTCTTCCGCCGCCCGCACCGCCGAGGCCCCGGCCCCCTGCCGCATCAGCTGGCTTTTCAGCGACTTCCGCACGAAGAACACCAGCCTCTCCCTTCGCACCTCGTGCGTCCGCCAGAGCTCCACCGGCGGGATCGTCTCCACCCGATCCCACACGGTCTGGTCCCCGGGCTTCTCCATGAACCGGGGGCCCAGGTATCGCGTATACAGGTCGCTCATCTCGTGGCTCAGCCAGCTCCGGGTGTGGATGCCGTTCGTGACGCTGTGGATGGGGACCTCGGACTCGGGAAGGCCGGGCCACAGGTCGCTCCACATCTTCCGGGACGTTTCTCCGTGGAGGCGGGACACCCCGTTCGCGTGCGCGGCGCTGTGGAGGGCGAAGACCGTCATCCCGAAGTCGGGGGTCTTGCTCGACACCAGCTGACCCAGCCCGAGGAACTCCTGCCAGGGCAGCCCGAGCTCCTCGGCCATCGGGTGAAGGTATTTCCGGACGAGTTCCGTGACGAACAGCTCGTTCCCCGCGGGCACGGGGGTGTGGGTGGTGAAGACGTTGGAGGCGAACACCTGCTCCCGCGCCTCGGCGAAGGATACGCCGTGCGCCGCCATATGCCCCCGGATGCGCTCCAGCACGAGGAAGGCCGAGTGGCCCTCGTTCATGTGGTAGACGGTCGGGGTGATCCCGAGGGCACGCAGCGCCCGGACTCCCCCGATGCCGAGGATGATCTCCTGCCGGATCCGCATCTCCCGGTCACCGCCGTAGAGCATTCCCGTAATCTCCCGCGCGCGGGGGGAGTTCTCCTTCACGTTGGTATCCAGGAGGTAGAGGGGGACGCGGCCGATCTGGACCCGCCAGATCCTCGCCTGGACCTTCTCCCCCGCCAGGTCCACCTCGATCCGGAGCGACTTCCCGGCGGCGTCCCGCTCCATCGTGACGGGCATGTTGTACCAGTCGTTGTCCAGGTAGAGCTCCTGCTGCCAGCCGTCGAGGGAGAGGATCTGGCGGAAATACCCCTTCTGGTACAGAAGCCCCACGCCGACCAGCGGCAGGCCGAGGTCGGAGGCCGACTTCAGGGTGTCTCCCGAAAGGACGCCTAAGCCTCCCGAATAGATCGGGAGACCCTCGTCGATCCCGAACTCGCAGGAAAAGTACGCGGCCCGGAACTCCTTCTCCTCCCCGTGCGTCTCCCGGAACCATCCCGGCGCCTTGAGGTAGTCGACCAGGGACTGGTGGACCCTCTTGACGTTGGCCACGAAGCTCTCGTCCCGGGCCGCCTCCTCCAGGTTCTCCTGGGAGAGGGAACCGAGCATGAGGACGGGGTTCTGGTACGATTTCTCCCAGAGGTCGGGGGAGAGACGGATGAACAGCTGGACGGCCTCCCAGTTCCACGAGAACCAGAGGTTCATCGCGATCTCCTGGAGGGGTTTCAGCTCCGGCGGAAGATTCGGGCGGACGTGGAATTCCCGGATTTTCATACGGCCATCCTTTTCTGCGGGTGTACACTATTTATGACACGGGACGGAAAGACCGCAAGGAGATTCCTTCATGGATGGACCGGTCGGGAGCGGAAGGGAGGCAAGCGGGTGAACCGGATGCTCTCCCTTCTGGCATCGGGGGCCCTCCTCCTGGCGGTGGCCGTGGTTCCGGCATTCGCGGAGGAAAGGACCATTGTCGGGACGATCGTGCGATTGGACTCCGCGGATCGCACCTTGACCGTGCAGGACGGGAAGGGAGCGATGTGGAACTACAAAGTCGACGGGGACGCCGGGATTTCCCTTGCGAACCTCAAGGAAGGAGACCGGGTGTCGGTGACGATCGGCAGGGCCACGCCTCTCAACATGATCACGGCCGCGGACCGGTTACGGAAGGGGGACCGGGTCACCAAGATTCCCTTCTGAAATTATTGTACGCCCCCGTTTGCGGGCTTCCACATGCTCCTATGTTTTTCCTCTCTGGTTACCCTTTCTCCACGGGATGGGGTCGAGGCGTTTACGGCAGGGACCAGTCCTGCCCCAAGGCATCCCTCATGGAGAGGATCGGCCCGCTCTCGTCCGACAAATAGAGGACGGCGCTTGTCCCCGTCTCGCCGTCCCTGCCGAACAGGCCCAGCGCCGGTTCCCCGCTGCCGGCGAGCTTGAAGTTCACCCGCGGCCGGTAATCGTTGTCCCAGAAGGCGATCCCCGGATTCCCCTCGTCGGAAAGCCCGATGACCGAACGGTAGTGGCGTTCCTTGTCCAGAAAGGAAAGGATCGGTTGCCCCTTCTCCTGAAGTTCGAACACGGCGCGGAGATCCCCGTCGGAATCGTACAGGGAGAACCTCGGATTGTTCTCCCGGATCGCCAGCAGGATGCCTGCTTTTCCGTTTTCGCGTGCCACCGCGAACCGTTTCGCGCGTATTTCTTCCGGGACATCCCCGGACAGGATCCGGAAGAGGGAAAAAAGGCAAAGAACGACCACGCCGACCGCACCCGCCAGGCTGGTCATTCGTAATTCCCGAACCTGTTTTTCCAGCTGTTGGAGGCGATGTTCCCCCTTATCGACCGCTTCTTCCGCCATCGCGAGCCCCTTTCCGAAAAAAAATCATTCCCTGTTTCTTCCCTTGCGTTTCCCTTCGGTGACCTTCTCCGGTTCCCTGGATTTTGGCCATGCCCTTCTTTGAAACACCTTCTGAAAGAGCCGGATGACCTTCCCTCCCCGGTCCTCTCTCTCCATCTCATCCGCCATGAGGTCCAGTCTCTCCGCCATGCCCCGAAGCTCTTTTGACTGTTCCCGGAGTTTCTTCCCCCGGTCTTCGCTTTTGGGGAGGGAAACCCCGAGGATCGGCTCCCCGCTCTTATTGGAAAGGGGGACGCTCATCAACTTCCCGGACTCCTTCTGCTCTCCCTTCACCTCTTTTCCCTTCCTTCTCCATATCCTCATCGCCTTCCTCCTATTCCCCGGCGCAACACCCCGCGGCGAATTCGGGTGTCGGGGGGACGGCATTTCCCGTTTCCCCCCCTTTTTTCTCAATGATAGGTCCCCCATGGAAAGATGGCAAGGCAGTCCCCCGGCGGCGCATCGGTCTTTTTGCCTGCGCAACGTCCACGGGGTTTCTTGCCAACCCGACAGCAAAAAATTACACTTTACCTGCTCCGGGAAGCGAAGAACGCACAGGGAAAGGAAATCCGGCAGGTTGAGAATCAAGGTGCTCGGCGCATCCGGATCCGAAGTCCCGGGTCACAACTGCCCGGCATTCCTCGTCGACGGCACCTTCCTCCTGGACGCGGGGACGATCGGTCTCTCCCTGAACATCCGGGAGGAGACCAGCATCCGTCAGATCCTTCTCACCCATGCCCACTTCGATCACATCAAGGGGATCCCGTTCCTGCTCGACAACCTGGTGATCCGGGAGACGGGGAATACCGTCACCGTCATGAGCGGAAAGGACGTCATCGACGACCTGAAGAAAAACATCTTCAACGACAGGATCTGGCCGGATTTCACCAGAATCCCGTCTTCCGAACGACCCGTTCTTCAATACCGGCCCTTGAGCCCCTCGCGCCCGGTGGACCTGAACGGGTACAAAGTGTTCCTGCAAAAGGTCCACCACACCGTGCCCGCCTACGGGTACGTCATCGAGAAGGGGGACGGAAAGGCGTTTGCCTATACGGGGGATACGGGGCCCACCGATCTCTTCTGGCGGGAGATGTCGGACCACGACGTTAAGTGCCTCATCGTGGAGGTTTCCTTCCCCAACCGGCTGGAGGACCTTTCCCTGAAATCGGGGCACCTCACGGCGGCCCTGCTGGAAAAAGAGATCGCGAAGATGTCCCCCTGCCCGCCACGGATTTTCGTGATGCACGTGAAGCCGCAATATCTGGGGGAAATCGAGAAGGAGGTCCGGGCGCTGCGGCACGACGGCGTGGAACTGATGAAAGAGGGAGAGATTATAACGATCTGAAGCTCAAACGATTTGCCTGTCCGACGTGATCCTCATCAACGCCTCGTCCAGTTCCCGTATCCGGCGGGACATCCTTTTCATGATCATGAACGCGAGAGACGGGTCATCGTGGATCTTTCGGAGGAACATCTTCTTGTCCACGGTGAGCACCCGCACCTCTCCCAGCGGACGGACGGTGGCGGAACGGACATCCTTCTCGAAGAGCGCCATCTCCCCGAAGAAGTCCCCCTCGCCCAGCTCCGCGAGGCGGATCTCCTTCCCCTCCTTTTCTTTCACGACCTCGACCTTTCCGGACTGGATGACATACATGCAGTCGCCCACGTCCCCCTGGCGGACGATGATCTCGCCGGACCGGTACACCTTCCCGAGTCCTCCCAGTGTCACTTTGTCCTCCTTGAACCAGATGCGGTGTTTGCGCGGAAACAGCCCCGATGCGGTTTCGTACAGCAGGCGGCCCAGAAAAGACGGGTGAAGCGTGCGCAAGAAAACATCCCGGTAGGGGGCGCTGCCGGTAAACGTGTCCCACAGCACCCCGCTCATCCGCAGATCGCCGCTGCTTCCCTGCTGCTCCGCCGTGGTCATGCGCAGAACGCCGTTGCGGGCGAACCGCGTCTTCTGGATGAGCCGCGTGACCGTGAAAATCACCTTGCCGATGGCGTTGTCCCGGGAAAGGGCCCGGCACACGGGCAGGAATTGCCGGCGGAAATTCTCGGCCGAAACCCCGTGGAAGATGGCCGTCTTGGCGGCGGCCTTCGCGGTGCGGTACGACCCGCCGATCCCGTCCTTGTAGAGCCGGCTCACGCCGCTGTCGCCGATGAACACCATCCTGTCCGCGAACGGCTGAACGGCCCCCTCGATATTGATCGAGGGAAAGCATCGGCAGAAATCTTTGGGAACCCTCCAGCCGGGCGGGAAGCACCGCATCACCTCGGGGCTGCTCAAGAAGGAATCGACCAGTTCCTTGTCGATCCCTTTCCCCAGGAGGCAGACCGTCGCGTAATCCCCCTTGGGGATGATCGCGGCGAACTCCAGGCGGGGCAGGTTGAGCAGAAAGACGTGCATGGAATTTCCCAGGTAGGCGCGCAGGGTCTCCCGCCCCAGCAGGAATTCGCAGATGTACGTCCTGGCGGTTTTGGGGGGCTTGTATCCCAACCCGTAACTTTCGAACAGTTTCAGCGCCGCGGTGTTGACGCCCATGGCTCCCGCGAGCAGGTCGTATTCGCCGCTGACGCCTCCTTTCGTGCGCAATCCGGGCCTGCCGTTTACCCGCTCGATGCTCTCTACGCGATCCCGGATCACGTTGGCCCCCTTCGCCGCCGCGAGGTCCAAAAGATACCGGTCGAAGCTCTGCCACGTTTTCTCCACGATCCCGAGCGGGCCGCAGCCGCGGTGCACCGCCGCGATCCTCTTCTCGCGCCTGGGGGTCTCGATTCGCACGCTTCCCACATCCATGTGCAGCACGTACGAGTCGATCCCCCGCTGGACGACCGTCGGCGGGAGGTTGATCCCTTCCGTGGTGAGCAGCTGCACCATGGACTCGGAGACGATCCCCCCGCACATGTTGCAGCCGGCGGGCCCCGCCTGGGTAAAATCCTTCGGCTCGAAGATATCGACGTGCAGGTCGATGCCGACGCGCTCGGCCATCGCGAGGAGGAAGTAACTGAAGAAGGAACCGGCGGGACCGCCGCCGATCACGGCGACGCGGGACCCGTTTTCGAGGGTCAACTTCGGTTCCGCGATACCGTTTCGCCGGGAAGATGGAACCGCATCACTCATCGCATTCCCCGCCGCGTGCCCTGTGGATCGGCCATCCGGGAGCCGTTCCGCCGCCTTCTACAGGTTGACAGGATTCGTCCCCGCCTCTTGAACAAGACTCAATCTATTCGAGAATACGCCTATTGTCAATTCGACCGCCCCCATCCCAAGAATTGGTACCAAAACAAAAAAGAGCAGTAATACTAAATAGTTAATTAAGGAACGTTGAAAAACAACTTCATCTTTTTCACAAATCCATCCACGAGGCTGCCATGGGAAGGACGAACCGCCGCCGCCTTGGTACGTTCCAGGTTGATATCCTCCCGCCGGGCAAGAATATCGGAGAGCCGCCCGATCAGGGAGGGGTCCGATCGGAGAACCGGTTCCACATCCGCCTTTCCGATTTCGATCAGCCACACCTCTCCCGCCGCTGCCACGGTCGCCCGCCGCGGCTCTCCCGTCAGCAGGGACATCTCGCCGAAAACATCCCCATCCCCGAGGTCTCCCACCCTGGCGCCGCCGACGGAAACTTGCAGGGAGCCCCGGCCGACAAGGAACAGGGAATCCCCCGGATCGTTCTCCCGGACGACGACCTCTCCCGGTCCGAACACTTTCACATGGGCCTTCCCCGCCAGGGTTTCGGCCTCCCCGTCATCGAGGTCCGAAAAGATTTCCGTTCCACGGATGATTCCGAGGATCGCCTTAGCATCGAAGACGAACGTCTTCAACGGGATCTTTTCCACGATCTCCCGGTGGGGATACGGGAAGGTGATCTCCTCTCTTGAGAACGCATACCAGATTTTGTCGAACACTTTCCCCTTGGTCGCCAATGCGGTCCCGGGGTCTTCCAGATAGAACTTGATGTTGTACTCGACGGAACTTTCCTGAAACCCGGTCACCCACACCGACGGAGGGGGATGCCGGGCAATCCCCTCCTGGTGAAGCACGATCGGCAGGAGGATCCGCCGGATCCGCTCCGGCGGCTGCTCGAACCCGAGGTGGACTTTCAAGTTTACTGCCCCGTACTCCTCTTCCCGGGGGTTCCCCAGGGCCACGACCACGTTCTGCATGATGTAGTGGTTCGGGACCAGGACCTTGTGACGGTCCACCGTCCGCAGGGTCGTGTGCCGGAACCCCACGTTCACGACCTCCCCCTCGATGTTCCGGTCCTGAAGCGCGACCCAGGTCCCCGCTTTGAGATTCGGGTCGTTCTGGATGTAGAACCCGGACAGGATATTGGCGAGGGTCGCCTGCATCGCGAAGGCCAGCGCGGCGGTCAGGATCGTCGTCGTGGTGAGGATGGTGGCCACGTCGATCCGCAGGACCACCCGGAGGTAGGAAACGGCGAAGACGACGTAGACGAACAGTGTGACGAGCTCCCGCTGGATCGAGGGGACCTCCCGCCTTTTCCTGCTGTGGAGGTAGAGGTCCACCGCGGCGTAGGCAACGAGGTTCGCCGCGCAGACGGCAACGAGGAAGCTTGCGACTTTTCCGAGGGCGTCGGCAAGCGGGGGCTCGAAGCGGAAGACCGTTGCCAGAAGGAGGAGGAAAAATCCGGCGAGGGCGATCTTGATCGTCGCCGACGCCTTGGAAAGGGAGACCGGCCGCCGGAACAGGACGCCGAGGACGTAGACGCCCGTGAAGAAGGAAAGCGCCAAGCCGAGAATGAAGACCTTGTACAGGAGGAGGTACCGGACGTCGATGAGGGAGGAAAGGGTTTCCACGATCCCTTCTCTCATGCCTTCGTACCTCCTCCTAGATCCGGATCGTTTCCCCCTCGCGCAGGAGCCGCACCCTCCCCATCCCCATCTTCCGGATCTGTGCCTCGATCGTCCTGCGGTGACGGGGCTTGGGGTGGGTCACGTACACGCGGTCGGGTTGGTTGGCCATCTTGGCCAGTTCCGCACGGAGCAGCGAGGGGGTCATGTGTCCCGTCCGGATCGCCAGTTCCTCCAGGGCATTCGGGAAGGAGACGTCGATGATGAGGCAGTGGATCTTTCTTTTTCCGATCCTCTTCCAGGTGCCGTTCGTCGGCCCCGTGTCGCCCGTATAGAAAACCGTCCTCCCTTTCCCGTCCTCCACGAGATACCCCACGGAGGGGACCGTGTGGCTGACCCGGAAAGGCGTGACCGTGTACTTTCCCGCCCGGACCGGCCGCCCCTCCTCGGCCTTCAGAAGCGTCAGGATCGCGTCGTCGGGACGCGGGATCACCGTGAAATCGGGCCAGACCGCGCTGTTGAACAGGTTCCGCCGCATCGTCCGGATCACGGAGGGGATGCTGTAGATCGTGACCCGGTGGGCCGTGTCGGTCATGACGATGTTGTCCGCCAGGAAGGGGATGCTCCGGATGTGGTCGAGGTGGGCATGGGTGATGAAGATCGTCCGGATCCGCATCTGTCCCTTCCAGCCGAGCGCGGAGGTGATCGTCCCCGCGTCGAGCAGGATCTCGTTGTCGATCAGGAAGGCCGGGGAGTTGCTCCCCGGATACTCCGCCCCGGCACACCCGAGGACCTTGATCCTCATGGATCGCTCCTTTCAGGAAACGGACTGGGCATACAGAACTTCGAACACCTCCATCTTCCCGCTCTTCCCCTTCACTTCCGTAGGGGGAAGTTCCTTGGTATTTTCCCCCGAGCCCAGGCAGGCAAGAGTATCCTTCGTCACCAGAATCTGCCCGGATTTCGCCAGGCCCGAAAACCGGGACGCGACGTTCACCGCATCCCCGATGACGGTGAATTCCATCCTCTCGGGAGAGCCGATGTTCCCCAAAAACACCTCGCCCGTGTTGATCCCGATCCCGATGTTCATGGAGAAGCCGTATCGCGCCTCCCAGTGCCGGTTGAGCCCCGGAAGCCGCCTCATCATCGCGACCGCCGCGGCGACGGCGTTTTCCGCAGGGTTCTCCAGCGAGATCAGGCTGCCGAACACGGCCACGATCGCGTCGCCGATGTACTTGTCCAGGGAGCCCTGATGGTTGAAGATGATCTTCGCCATCTCGGTGAAATACTCGTTCAGGATGTGGACCAGCTGGTCCGGCGGGCGGCTCTCCGTGATCGTGGTGAAGTTCCGGATGTCGGAGAAGAGGACCGTGACCACCTTCCTGTCCCCTCCCAGGTTGACCTGGACATCGTGCTTGACGATCTTGTCCACGATCTGGGGCGAGAGGTAGCGGGAGAGGTTCGTCCGGACGATCTCCTCCTTCTGCATCTGCTCGGCGAGTTTCGCGTTCTCGATCGCCACCGCCCCATGGGTGGCCAGGGTCGTAAGGAGCTCGACGTCCTCCCTCGAATAGAAATGCCCGGATTTTTTATGACCCACGGCCAGGACCGCCTTCACCTCGTCCTGATGGATGAGGGGAACCGCCATTGCGGCGCCCAGTTCCGAAAACCGCCGCGCGCACGATTCCCTTTCGGGGAGGTAGCGGGGGTCCTCGGCGATGTCGTACTTGGTGATCAGCTTCCTTTCCCGGGATACGAGGGAAAGCAGGGCGTCGTCGTTCGGAATGCAGATCTCCTTGACCTCGTCCTTTCCGCTGACCGTGCCGTCCGCAACGAAAACGGCCTGGCTCACCTGTTTTTTCGGCTCCAGCACGATGATCCCGGACATGTCGATGAACATCTCTTTCCGGACGGTGTGGATGATCTTCCGGACGATCTCCTCCAGGTTCAGGACGGAGGAGAGGGCGTCGCTCACGGAGATGACCGTGTCCTTGTAATCGAACTTCTTCCGGAAGAAGATCCTGTCCACGCCCCCCTGCACTTTCCGGTTCAGGGGGTTGAACAGGAAAACGACGCCCAGGGCGAAGATCACGGGGGACACCTTCCCGGCGTACTCCCCGAAAACGCCCCCCACGAATGCCGACTCGATGAGTACCTGGATTCCGAAGTAGGCCGAGCCCACGACAGCGGTCATGATGCCGTACCCGACGGCCCGTTTGATGAACACATCGACGTCGAAGAGGTTGTGTTTGGCGATCGCATAGGCGATGGACACGGGGAAGATGACCATCGGGATGGCGGCCAGATTGGTCAGGATCTTCGTTCCCCCCAGGGTCATCCCCAGGAAGGAGGCTAGAGGCGCCATCGTGGGGATGGGAAAGGCGAGCACCGCACCGAAGAGAACGACCTTGGCGCGTTGCCGGGCAAGCGTCGAGGTTTTTCGGAAATACGCCCGCAGGGTCGCGACGATCAGGGACGAAGCGCCCAGAATCAGGAAGAGCAGGACGAAACCGTACAACGAAAAGAACAGGGGTTCCGGATAGGAAAGTTCGAGGGCGATCGCCAGTCCAGCGGCCAAAACATATGGGATCACCAGGAGATAAGGGCGGCTTTCCGCCAACTTCGATTTTTCGGGAAAGAGGAAACTGAGATGAAGGACGACGGCAGGCAGAAAGGCGTCGCAAAGGATCATCAGACGGAAGAATCCGAAGTGGGTGGATTCCATGTCGAAGGAGATGAAGCTGGATATGCTTTCGAGCAGGCAACCGGAAAAAAACAGCCAGCTGACCGTCGTGTCCGGCTTGAGAACGAAAACCGTCGTCCCCGTGAACAGATAGAGGAACCCCAGAAAAAAGAAGATCCCGAAGGTCAGCAGAAGGTCCGAAACGGTGAACCGCATCGTCGGAACCTCCACCGCCAGCCGCTCCCCGTTCCTGTCCACCGAGTACCGGATCGGTTCCCCGATTCCCGCGGCGGAGAGCACTTCCTCGAGATCCTTTCTCGAGGAAATCGATCTGCCGTTCGCGTTCAGGATCTTTTCGGGATATTTAAGGCCCGCTTCCGTCCCGGTCCAGTGACGAAGTCCGACGTACCCCACCACCATGCGCTGGTTGAGGAGAAATCCGGGAAAGGGCTTATCCATCCATCGGACGGCGTTCCACAAGCATATGCCACTTAAGATCAGAACAGACAGGATGAGCGAGCAGAAAAGTCCCCTGCCCGCGATATGCCTTGCGGAGGCACCCTTTAAGGACCAGACTGCGATCGCTCTGTTATTTTCCTGCATACGTTTTGGTCAACGGCAAGTGTGTCTTCCCCGACCCGAAGGCCTAAAAATAAAATTGCACCGCCAGGGCGATGAATTCCGACTTGAACACGTTGTTCCTCCCCGCAAACCGGTTTCGGTAAGTGAGGGAAGCGTTAAGGGGAATAGCGAACTTTTTATCCAGGTAAAGCGGCAGTGTCGAATAGGACAGGCCGGTTTCGATCACATGCTCGGTCCAGTTCGTCTCGTCCTCGAGGGATTGGTAAGCGAATCCCTTGCTCCCCGACACCTTGTCCTGGAAGCTGTGCCCGTACTTGTATGCCAGCAACAAAGACGCCCCTTTCAGGAATTGATATTTGGCCGACGTCTCCACCTTGACAACATCCCCGAGGTCCCTGTCCACCTTCTCCTTGTTGGCCGTGATCGGATGATCCACGTCGTCGGGAACCCGAAGCGTCTGCCTGTCGGGGAGATACAGATCGTAGCTGAAGGTGGCGTTAAGGACCAGATTCTTGATGCCCGTATAATCATTGTGGGCCCGGAAAAGGAGGGCCCATGCTCCGTTGCCGAATCCCTCGTCCACCAGGTTGTCCGGGTCGTCCACCTCGCCCGTCGGGAAGCGGATGCCTCCGGTAAACGCCAGCCGCCATTTGTCCGATTGGTAATACTGGTATTTCAGCCCCGCCTCGATATCCCCGAAGCCGTCATCGGACCAGCTTTCGAAACGCTTGTAGCCGAACCCAGGGATATCGATCGAGCCGTCTCCGTTGACGTCCAATCCTCCGCCGAGAAGTTTCTGCGTATCCTCCGTCGTCAGCGGGGTCCCCCCCAGGGAGATCGGGATAAGAGGGGCCAGCCCCCCGAAGGGATCACCCGGAGTCCCAAAGAGAGGGTTTTTCCCCACGGTGGCGTTCGCCGTGTCGAGACGGGCGGACACATCGTTCTTCAACCACAGGTAGGGAATCTTGACGCCTGCCGTCAGCTTGTCCGTAATCCCGTAGCCCAGGAGCAAGGTCAGTTCATCCACCTTGTACTCGAAGGAAACGACGCTGTCTCCGATATTCGCCGAACCGGGGGGCAGCCCCAAGGCGGTCTCCAGATCCGCCAGGCCGGGGAACACGTTGCTTCCCAGGGTCGCGTTGAAATCCGTGGCGGCATCCTCGACATCCCCGCTCGGGCCGTATCTCTCGTCGATGGGAAAATAGAACTTGTTCTCCAGGTACACGGTCCAGACCCCTTTTGGCAGGACCTCCGCGTCTTCCGCCCGGGAGATGCCCACCGTCCCCGCCAGGAGGAGAATCATCCCGACGAGCATGAATAGCGAGATCTTTCTCATCGCCTCACCCCCTTGAAAGTGATCGGTTCCTTGCGATTGATTCCCCATTCTTCTCCTCCTTCCGATTCGCCCACCGTATCCTCTCCCCCGCCACGACGAAACCCGCCAGCAGGAGGAACAGCAAGAAAACGAACCGGTCTCCATGCCGGGTGTAAAACGTCCGGGAGGACGACAGGGGGACCTCCCCCACCAGATAGCCCTCCACGTTCACGTCGTTGCCCCTTTGGTCCTGCACGCGGGCGATGATTCGCCCGTCCGGATCGATGATGCAGGAAACCCCCTTGGTATCCGTTCGAACGATGGAGACGCGGTTTTCGATGGCCCGGAACCGGTAGATCGCCAGGAGCTGGTAATGGGCCTCGGGGATCAGGGTAAACCCCTCGTTCGTCATGCTCACCATGAAATCGACCCCCCGGGAGGACATCTCGCGGAACTGGTCGGGAAACAGGTTCTCCCAGCAGATCAGCACTCCGAATCTCGCCTTGTCCATCCGGAAAATGGTCATTTCCCTGCCGGGCAGGTGATCGGTCATCCCCGGGGTCGCAATCCAGGAAGGCCACGCCAGGTACTCCCGCAGGGGGAGGTATTCGTCGAAGGGGAGAAGCCGCATCTTGTCGTAGCGCCCGACGATCTCCCCTTGCGGGGAGAAGAGGAAGGCGGAGTTGGCGACCCGCTGCAGCCTCCTCTGCTCCTCGTTGAACTTGTCGAACCCGGCCGTGCCGATCAGGAAGTAGGCGCCGGTCTCCCCGGCGATGTCGGCGAGCATCCGCTTCAGGGTCCCGTCGAAGGGGAGCCTCCCGGGCACGGAGGAGGAGGGCCATACGATCAGTGCGGGGCCCGAACCGGAGGAATCCATCGTGAGGCGGCGGTACTTCTCGAAGGCCTTCTCCCGGTAGGCGCGGAACGGCTCGCTCTGCTCCTCGTAGGACATGTTCCCCTGGACGAGGGAGATTTTCAGTCCCTGGTCTGCCCCGCTCTTTTTCTGGGGCAAGGCCCCGGACAGGTGGGATGCCGAAAGGGAGACGAGGACCAAGGCAAGGATTCCGAAGGAGACCGTCCGTTCTCCCAGCGGGACCTCTTCGGGATCCCCCTTTCCGCGAAGCGAATACAGGTGGTGCGGGACCAGATCGGACAACGCCGCATTGGCGGCGACGAGGAGGAACGAAACCCCGTAGACCCCGGCATATGCGGAGATTCCGGCGACGGGAAGAACGGAGTACTGCGAATACCCC
>Ga0209321_10000678_pt1 | contig 22629 bp, 20 predicted proteins | sample Rifsed16ft4_FD_184012 | JGI IMG/M metagenome (GOLD analysis project Ga0209321, IMG submission 184012) | Soil microbial communities from Rifle, Colorado, USA - sediment 16ft 4 - CSP-I_5_4 (version 2) | ecosystem: Environmental > Terrestrial > Deep subsurface > Rock core/Sediment | place: Rifle...
CGACACCGAGGTTTTATCGCGCTCGGCGGAAAGGTCGGGGCTCGTGCCGACCGCGACCCTGCAAGAGTGCGTGACCGGCGCGACCTTGGTTCTCGTGTGCACCCCTATACCGTCCGTCCCCCAACTAGTGGGTGAGGTGCTGCGCCTGGCGCCGGAAGCCGTTGTCACCGACGTCGCCAGCGTGAAGTCTAACGTCAAGCTCGAGGTTCAAGCGGCCGCCGCCCCGGCGGACCTGGTCCGATACGTCGGCGGCCACCCGATGGGCGGCTCCGAACGGTCGGGGCCGGACCACGCGTCGGCGTCCGTGCTCGACGGCGCGGTTTGGGTGGTCGACGAGACCGCCGCCCCCGAGGCGATCGAGCGCCTGGCGGCGTGGATCGCCAAGATCGGCGCCCGGACCGTGCTCTTGTCCGCCGACCGGCACGACCGGCTCGTGGCGATGGTCAGCCACCTGCCGCAGGTGGCCTCGACGGCGTTGATGGGCTTGGCGGCGGCCGAGGAGGCGGGCGAGCCCGAGATCTTGTTGCTCGCGGCCGGCGGGTTCCGCGATCTCACCCGGCTGGCGGCTTCGAACCCCCACCTGTGGAGCGACATCCTGCTCGCTAACCGCGACGCGATCGTCCGAGCCCTCGACCTGTACGTCGAACGCCTGAACGACCTGCGCGACCTGGTGGCGTCCGAGGACGCCGACGAGGTCGAGCGGGCGTTCGCCGAGTCCAAGGAGGCGCGGCTCTCGCTCGCCGCGAAGCCGCAGGTGAAGGCGGGCGTCGCGGTGTTCCAGATCCCGGTGCCCGACCGCCCGGGTGTCCTCGCGGAGGTCACTGCAACGATGAGCGAGGCCGGGGTAAACATCGAGGACCTGCAGATCGTGCATTCACCCGAGGGCGGCCGGGGCACCGTGCACATGACGGTGGCCGTAGGGGCCGCCGAGGAGGCCGAGCGCGCCCTGCGCGGGCGCTGGTTCGAGCCGCTGCGGCTGGCGTGAGGCGGGATGCGCACGACCGTGCATCCGGGCGGCTTCCGCGGAGGAGAGACGGCCGTTCCCGGCGACAAGTCGGTCGCCCATCGCTGGCTCATCCTGGCAGGCATAGGGCAGGGGCGGAGCGAGCTCCGGGGGCTGCCCGAGGCCCTGGACGTGCGGTCGACCGCAAGGTGCGTGGCCGCGCTGCTCGGCGGATCTGGTGGAGCTGCACTCGAGGGTTGGGCTTCGCAGTCCGGGCCCGTGCCAGACGGTGACCGTTCCACGACGAACCGACCTCGACCTCGAGGAGGCGGGCTCGCCATCGAGGCTCAGGGTCGAGGCGCGCTTCAGCCTCCGGGACGCAGCCTGGAGTGCGGGAATTCGGGTACCACGATGCGCCTGCTCGCGGGGGTGGTGGCCGCCGCGCGGTTCGAGACCGTGCTCGAGGGCGACGAGAGCCTCTCCCGACGCCCGATGGAGCGCGTGGCCGAGCCGCTCCGCACGATGGGCGCGGAGGTCACCACGACGGACGGGCACGCCCCGCTTCGGGTGCGGGGTGGAAGGCTCCGGGGGATCGAGTACGTCGCGCCCGTCCCCACGGCCCAGGTCAAGAGTGCGGTGCTCCTTGCGGGGCTCGAGGCGGACGGCGAGACCACGGTCCGCGAGTCCGTCCCCACACGCGACCACACCGAGCGGGCCCTGGAGCACCTCGGCGCCCCGATCCGCAGCGAGGCCGGCTCGGTGAGAGTTGCCGCCTTCCGCCCACCCGGCTTCTCGGGTTCGGTGCCCGGGGACGTGTCCTCGGCGGCCTTCCTCATCGCCGCGGCGGCCCTGACGGGCCGCGCCCTGACCGTTCGCGAGGTCGGGCTGAACCCTACCCGGACGGGCTTCATCGGCGTGCTGGCGCGCATGGGCGTGCGGACACGCCTCGAGGTCGAGCGAGAGGAGCTGGGCGAGCCGGTCGGTTCGCTGCTGGTCGAGGCCTGCGATGGCCTGCGCGGCACGACCGTCGAGGCCGACGAGCTGCCGCTCGTGGTCGACGAGGTCCCCGTCCTGGCCCTTCTCGCGGCGCACGCCTCGGGCGAAACCTGGTTCGCGGGGGCGGCCGAGCTGCGCGTGAAGGAGAGTGATCGGCTAAGGGGCGTCGCCGAAGTGATCTCGAGCCTGGGCGGGACGGGCGGCGTGCGGGGCGACGACCTCGTGGTCGGTGGTGGTGGCCTGGCCGGTGGCCTCGCGGACGCCCGCGGCGACCACCGGATGGCTATGGCGATCGCGGTGTCGGCGCTCGCCGCACGGACGCCGGTGCAGATCGAAGGGATCGAGGCGGCCGAGGTCACATTCCCGGGCTTCGTACCGGCACTGGTCGCGCTCGGGGCTCGGGTGGACTGATGGGTGCCCTGATCGCGATCGACGGACCCGCGGGCTCGGGCAAGAGCACGCTTGCCAGGCGCCTGGCCGTCGAGCTCGGCCTGCCCTACGTGAACACCGGACTGATGTATCGCGCGCTCGCGGTGCGTGCGGTCCGGGAAGGGGTCGACCCCGACGACGGACCTGCGCTCGAGGTCCTAGCGCGCTCGATCGGGTTCAGCCTCGACTCGACGGTAGAGCCTCCGGGGCTCTCGATCGACGGTCGGGCGCCAGAGGAAGCGCTCACGTCCCCTGAGGTCGAGTCCACGGTCTCGCGGGTGGCACGTCACCCTGAGGTGAGGGCCGTGCTACGGGACGAGCAGCGCCGCCTCGGTTCGGGTGGAGCGGTCATGGAGGGTCGAGACATCGGCACCGTGGTAGCTCCGGGCGCGCCGCTCAAGCTCTTCTTGGTGGCGCACCCTCAGGAGCGGGTCGAGCGCCGAGCCCAGGAGCGCGAGGCGCACTCGAAGGAGATCGCCGAGGCGCTCGAGACCCGTGACGCCCTGGACGCGCGCACGAACCCGCTCGAGCCCGCTGGGGACGCCGTGGAGATCGATACGACCGACCTCGACCCCGACGAGGTGCTCGCGCGCGCTCTCGAGCTCGCGCGGCAGCGGGGGTTCGCCCCGTGAGCAATCCCGCGGTCGCCGTCGTAGGACGGCAGAACGTGGGCAAGTCCACGCTCGTGAACCGGCTGTTCGGACGGCGCGAGGCTATCGCCCACGAGATGCCGGGGGTCACGCGCGACCGGGTCGAGCTCGAGACCGCGTGGCGGGGTCGGACGTTCCGCCTCGTCGACACCGGCGGGTACGCGCACGGCGCGAAAGGGATCGAGGCTCTGGTCTCGCGCCAGGCCGAGCGCGCGGCCGCGGGGGCCGACGTCGTGCTGCTCGTCGTGGACGCGCAGACCGGTCCGGTCGAAGAGGACGCGATGCTCGCCCGCAAGCTGCGGCGGGCGACGATCCCGGTGCTCCTCGTCGCCAACAAGGCGGACACCGAGTCCGACGAGGCCGAGGCGCTCGCGTTCCACGCCCTCGGCCTGGGCGATCCCGTTCCGGTGTCTGCGCTTCATGGCCGCGGCTCGGGCGACCTGCTCGACCGCGTCGTCGCCCTGCTCCCCGAGGACTCGGAGGTGATCGAGACGGAGGAGGAGCCGGCGTTCGCGTTGGTCGGACGCCCGAACGTCGGTAAGTCGAGCCTGTTCAACCGCCTGGTGGGGGAGGAGCGCTCGGTCGTGTTCGAGGAGGCCGGAACCACTCGGGACTCGGTGGACGCGCTCGTCGAGTGGGCGGAGGGCCCCGTGCGGTTCGTTGACACCGCCGGCCTGCGGCGCCCGGCGAAGATCCAGGGTATCGAGTACTACAGCCTCCTACGAGCCGAGCGGGCGATCGAACGCGCGCACGTGGCCGTCCTGGTGCTCGACGCGCCCGACGGCTTCACGAGCGAGGACAAGCGAATCGCGTCCCACGTGATGGAGGTCGGCCGCGCACTGGTGGTCGTGGCGAACAAGTGGGACCTGATACAGGAGCGAGACCGCGCGTTCAAGGAGTTCACCGAGCTCCTCGTGCCGTTCGCGCGCGCCCCGGTCCTACGCACGAGCGCCCTGTCCGGCTCCGGCGTCCACCGGCTCGGGCCGACCCTGCTCGAGGTCCACGACCGCTGGATACGCCGAGCGCCTACCGCGCCGGTGAACGAGGTCGTGCAGGCCGCCCAGGGTGAGCAGCCGGCTCCCGGAGGTGCTCGGTACAAGTACGCGACTCAGGTCGCTGCCGGGCCGCCGACCTTCGTGCTCTTCGGCGCTCTGCCTCCCGGCCAGAGCTACCAGCGGTTCCTCGAGGGGCGGCTCCGACGAGAGCTCGATCTGGACGGCGTTCCGCTCCGGTTGCGCTTCCGCAGGGGGCGGCGGTCGCGCGGCCGGTAGGATAAGCGCACGGGCCGTGGCGCAGCATGGTTAGCGCACCAGTCTGGGGGACTGGGGGTCGCCGGTTCGAATCCGGCCGGCCCGACGAGCAAGGGACGAAGGGGGACAGCGATGGATCACGCAGCCGCGATGCGGCGCATGTACGAGATGGTGAGTTCCGGCGATGTGGAGGGGTTCGGCGCCCTGATGGCCGACGACTTCGTCGAGCACGAGGAGACGCCAGGGCTCGCGCCCACGAAGGAAGGCGTCAAGGAGTTCTTCCGGATGTACCTCGCCGCGTTCCCGGACCTGCGCTTCACCGCCGAGGATGTCTTGGTGAGCGGCGACAAGGTTGTGGCGCGGACCAGGGCCACCGGAACGCATCGAGGCGAGTTCTTGGGGATCCCTGCGACCGACAAGAGCGTCGATGTCCAGCTGATCGACATCATCCGCTTCGGCGAGGATGGCCTCGCGCACGAGCACTGGGGCGTCTTCGACGCGCTGGCGATGATGCAGCAGCTCGGGGTCATCCCGGAGGGTGGTCCGGAGTAGGTAATCTATCGCCGGGCCGCTGCACCACGGCGAGACCGGGTGGTACCGTCCCGCGCGATGAGCGACCCAGCGCCGCCCGACGGAACCTCGTCGAGCTCGAACCGACGGATCCTCACGGTCCCGAACCTCATCTCCTTCGCGAGGATCGCGACCATCCCGCTGTTCTTCTCGCTGATCGTCGATGAGGACACGACCAAGGCCGGGCTGATCCTGTTCGGCGTGGTCGCGGCCACCGACTGGGTCGACGGTGTGGTCGCCCGGGCGACGGGCCAGGTCTCCGAGTTCGGGAAGGTGCTCGACCCGGTAGCCGACCGGCTCGCGATCGCCGCGGGGTTGATCGCGCTCGTCGTCCGCGACGCGTTCCCGCTTTGGGCGGCCCTGCTGATCCTGGTCCGCGACGTGGCGATCCTGGTCGCAGGCCTCGTGCTGCTGGTTTGCCGCGACGCCCGGATCGAGGTGCGCTACCTCGGCAAGGTCGCGACCTTCGGGCTCATGATGTCGATCGGATTCATCTCGTGGGGAACCCTTGGGTTCGCGTTCGCGCCCGCAGCGCTCGCGTGCGGGTGGGCGGTCTACACCGTGGCGATCGTTGAGTCCTACGTGACCGCCGCCTTGTACGTCGGCGACCTGCGGGCCGCATGGGCGGCGCTGCCACCGGCTACGTAGGGCCTGCATCCGCCACTCGGTCGACGTGCTACCGTCCCGCGTGCGCGCGTACGGGAAGGAGCGATCCGGTGGAGTGCCCCGAGGATCTCGGCTACACCAAGGAGCATGAGTGGGTGCGCCAGGAGGCGACCGGGCGCGTTCGGATCGGCATAACCGACTATGCGCAGGACGCACTCGGTGACGTGGTTTACGTGGACGTCCCCGAGATCGGGACTCGCGTGACCGCCGGCCAGCCGTTCGGCGAGGTTGAGTCCACCAAGTCGGTGTCCGACGTGTATGCCCCGGTTTCGGGCACGGTGTTGGAGCGCAACCCGCTCTTGGAGGAGAGGCCCGAGCTCGTCAACGAGCAGCCATACGGTGATGGCTGGATGGTCATCCTTGAGGTGGGCGAGGCCCCCGAAGGGCTCATGGACGCCGCCTCGTACCGGGCCTTCGTCGACCAGGCCTCTGCCTAGCAACCTCACCGCTACCCCCGTCCGACCTGTGTCCGCGCTGGAGGATGCGCTGGCCCGTGGGTTGACCCTCGCCCGGGTGACCGGTAGTTTCGAGCGGCCCTCGAGGTACAGGTATAGGGTTCATACCCCGAGCCTCGAGCACAGGGAGCGGGGGTGGAGACGTAGAGCGTGTACTGCACCAACTGTGGACATCCCAACAAGGACGAGGCGCACTTCTGCGCCAAGTGTGGTGTTGCCCTCCAGGGCGAGACCACCCTCGGGATCAGCCCTATCGAGATCGAAGGTGAAGGCCACGATGAGTTCCCGTTCCCCGAAGACGAACTCGAGCCCGGGCAGGCGCTCCTTCTGGTCAAGCATGGCCCCAACGCCGGGTCGACCTTCTTGGTCGAGGCTGACTCCACGAGCCTTGGTCGCAGCATCGACAGCGACGTCTTCCTGGACGACGTGAGCGTGAGTCGCCGCCACGCCGAGATCCGCCGCGGTTCCGACGGCTTCACGATCCACGACCTCGGCAGCATGAACGGTACGTACGTGAACAGAGAGCGGGTCGAGATGACCAAGCTTGCGCAGCACGACGAGGTGCAGATCGGGCGGTTCCGACTCGCGTTCTTCGCGGGGGAGTGAGGCTGATGCCCACACGGAACTATCAATCGATCGGTGAGGTCCTCGTCACCGTCAAGACGGAGTTCCCGGACATCACGATCAGCAAGATCCGGTTCCTCGAGTCCGAGGGGCTGATCGACCCCGAGCGCACGCCGTCGGGCTACCGTAAGTTCTACGAGAAGGACCTGGACCGCCTTAGGGCGATCCTGCGGATGCAGCGGGACGAGTACCTGCCGCTCAAGGTCATCAAGGAGCGGCTGCTCCAGCAGGAGGAGGCCGACCGAGAGGTGCCTATCGCGATGATCGAGCCCTCGGGCGTCGAGCCCGAGGAGGACCTCGCCGAGCCGCCCACGGGCCTGCAGATGTCGATCGAGGAGATGAGCGCCGCGACCGGTATCGATCGGGACAAGATCCGCGAGCTCGAGTCCTTCGGCATGGTCTGCTCGCACGGTCCCGAGTCCGCGCGCTACTACGACGGCGACGACTACGTGGTTCTCTCGATCGTGAAGGACTTCTTCCGCTACGGGATCGAACCCCGGCACCTCACGATGTACAAGCATTTCGAGGAGCGCGAGGCGGCGTTCTTCGAGACCCTCGTGATGCCGCAACTGCGCCAGCGCAACCCCGACGCGCGCCGCCAGGCGACGGCATCTCTGACGGACCTGGCCAAAGCCTCCCGCAAGCTCAAGCAGGCCATGCTTCGGACGAACCTGCGCCAGTACCTGTCTTGAACCGCCTCGGCCGCGCCCCGGTGCACGCAGCGGTGCTCGGCACGTGCGCTTTGCTGCTGCTGGCGCTGCTGCCATCCTCTGGAGTTGCTCAGTCGCCCGTCCCGCCTCCGCCGACGCCGGTCGTGCAGCCGGGGGGCGGGACCTCGCCCTCGCCGTTCGTTTCAGCTCTCCGTACGCCCGCCCCCTCGACGCAGGCGCCCGAGCTCAGGGGACAGGCCGCGGTGCTCGCGGACCTGGACACCGGTCAGGTGTTGTTCAACCTCGAGGGCAACGAGCGTCGTCCGATAGCGAGCCTGACGAAGGTCATGACGGCGCTCCTGGTCCTGGAGGAGACCTCGCCCACGGACGTGGTCACCGTGAGCCAGGAGGCGGCCGGCCCCCGCATCGCGGGGATCTCTGGTCTCGGCCTGACCGAGGGCGAGCGGATCCGCGTGGTCGAGCTGCTGTATGCGCTCATGTTGCAGTCGGCCAACGACGCGGCGATCGCGCTCGCGGAGCACGTGGACGGCACCGTGCCGGCGTTCGTGGAGCGGATGAACGCGCGCGCCGCCGAGCTCGGGATGACCAGCTCGCACTTCGCCTCGCCGAACGGGCTGGACGACGTGGGCTACTCCAGCGCCCGTGACCTATCGCGCTTGACGCGGGCCGCGTACGATGCCTCCGGTTTCGCCGACGTCGTGGCGACCCGAACCCACGTGGTGCGGTCGCTGGATGCAGAGCCCCGCACCGTCCAGAACCGCAACGTCCTCCTGTGGCTGTACCCGGGCGCTCTCGGCGTGAAGACCGGGTTCACCACGCAGGCGGGGTTCTGCGTCGTGGCGGCGGCCGAACGCGAGGGTACCCGCCTAGTGGCGGTGGTCCTGGGCGAGCCGGGCGAACCGTTCTCCGACGCCGCCACGCTCCTGAACTACGGCTTCGAGGCCTTCGACGAGCGCTCACTGCTTCGGGACGGGCAGGGGCTCGGCACCGTCCGCATCGACGGCCGGCCCGTGTCGGTGGCAGCCGGTGGGCAGGTCCGGGGGCTGGTCTCGGTGCAGGCCGAGATCGTCCGAGCCCTGGTGCTGGAGGACCAGGTCGCCTTCCCCCCGGCCCGCGATGAGCAGATCGGCACCGTCCGGGTCACGGCGGGCGAACGGCTCGTCGGCGAGGTCCCGCTGCTGGTCACCGGGCTCCCTCCTCCGCCTCCGCCGGTGAACGAGGGGCCCTGGTGGGCCCGAGCGTTCGGTGCCGTGCTGGACGCCGGCAGTGCCCTCGTGGACGCCCTCCTGCGCTGAGTCCGGACCGGATCTCCCCGCGTTCGAGGCGGGCCCTGTTAGCATCGCCGCGGTGTCGGACGTTGCACGCGTCGTTGTGGGGCGCGAGGACATCCGCCGACGGATCGAGGAGCTCGGCCGCACCATCACCGGGGACTACGAGGGGCGCGCGCCCGTCTTGATCTCGGTCCTGAAGGGCGGCTCGGTGTTCCTCGCGGACCTGATCCGGAAGATCGCGCTCCCGCTCGCGATCGACTACATGTCCATCTCCCGCTACGGCGGCGCGGCCGAGTCCATGGGCAGGGTCCGGATCGTGAAGGACCTCGAGCAGGACATCGGCGGCCGCGATGTGATCGTGGTCGAAGACATCGTCGACACAGGGCTGACCCTCTCGTACCTGATCTCGGTGCTCCAGTCCCGCGAGCCCGCCTCCGTGCAGGTCTGCGCCCTGCTGGACAAGAGCGTTCGCCGGATCGCCCCTCTGGAGATCCGCTACGTGGGCTTCGACTGCCCCGACGTGTTCGTGGTCGGCTACGGGCTCGACTTCCAGGAGCGCTACCGCAACGTGCCGGACATCCTGGCTGTCGAGGATCTGCCCGCCCTAACGGCAGATCCCGACCTGCTCCTGCCGTTCCTACCCGGCGCCGGACCCGCGCCGGGCGAGGAGACGGCCGCCGCATCCTCGTAGGTTGCCGGAGTTCGGGGCCCGGTGTACGGTCGGACGCAAGGCCCATGATCGAGATGACCGTGGCGGGCGTTCGGATCGAGTTCCCCTCGAACTCGCCCATCGTGCTGCTGCAAGAGGCGGGCGGCGAGCGCTATCTGCCGATCTGGATCGGCCAGTCCGAGGCTCAGGCCATCGCGATCGGCCAGCAGGGCGTGGCGACCCCCCGACCCATGACCCACGACCTGCTGAAGAACATCCTGGACGAGGTGGCGGTGCTGGTCACGTCCATCACGATCACCGAGCTGCGCGACGGCGTGTTCCATGCCGTGATAGGCCTGCAGCGCAACGGTTCCTCATACGAGGTCTCCTCCCGTCCCTCGGATGCCATCGCGCTCGCGGTGCGGCTCGGCTGCAAGATCTTCGCGAACGAGGACGTCCTGGCGGAGGCCTCGATCCTGATCCCGGCCGAAGACGAGACCGAGGACGCCGAGCAGCAGCTCCAGCAGTTCCGCGAGTTCCTCGAGAACGTCGCGCCCGAGGACTTCGAGTAGCCCAGCGCCCGGCTTTCGAGTGGTCCCGCAGCTCAGCCGTACAGGATCTCGGTAGCCCAGAACGAGCCGCGGCCGCAGCGGTTCCGCTCGTCGGCCACCACCACGCCGATCCCGACCCGACGAAGCTTGGGGTGCAGCAGGATCGTCCGGTGGAGATCCTCGGTCATCAAGATCCGGTGGAGCTCCTTGAGCGTGCTCCCGCAACCGACCACGTCGGCGCCCAAGTCGTCCCACTCGTAGTCGGCCAGGATCTCCTCGAGGTTGGGCGGGTCGAACAGGCGGTCCTGGCGGATCATCCGCCGGGTGTGCCTCTCGGAGGGGCGCGAGAGCGAGCGGTCGATCTTCAGCAGGCGCAGGTCGTGACGGTCGCGCGTGCGGTTCACGATCCGCAACAGCTTCTTCTCCAGCCGGCCGAGCGCGGCATCGGCCCGGGGCGCCTGGACCAGGCCGAGGCCGAGCGTGAGCGCCGTGGCCGCCGCAACCACCATCGTGCGTCGGCGAACCGATGCTTCACGCATGCGCGGACCTCCAGGCCGAGGGGACGGCGAATCCTAGCCGGTCGCGGCGCCCCCCGGCCCCTCCGCAGGTCAGGAGGCCCTTCCGGCGCCCTCTGGGGAGCCCTCCGGGTCAGGTCCGGAGGGGTGATTGACACGGACGCCGGGGCTGCCTAGCATGCCGACGCCCGCGTAATTACGGAGTTGTCATGACTGAGCAGGGATATCGCGTCCCCGAGGTCATCAAGATCGTCGGGATCAGCTACCGCCAGCTCGATTACTGGGCCCGGACGGGCCTGGTCAGGCCATCGATCAAGGACGCCCAGGGCTCCGGGTCCCAACGCTTGTACTCGTTCCAGGATCTGGCCACGCTCAAACTCATCAAGCGGATGCTGGACAGCGGGGTCAGTCTGCAGCGGATCCGCGAGGCGATGGGCACCCTGAAGGCCCTGAAGGAGCCGCCGCTGGGGACGACCCTGGTCTCGGACGGGTCTCGTATCTACTCGGTGGAGTCTCCGGAGGCGATCGTCGACCTGGTCCGCGGGGGCCAGGCGGTGTTCGCGATCGCCGTGGACAGGCTATGGACGGACCTGCAGGGCACGGTCGCCAAGGGCGACCGGAAGAAGGGTCGCGCCGCCTCCGCCGGAGGCGTGTGAACGAGGCCGCTGCCGCCGACGCGCAGGGGCTGAGGAGCGACGGCGTTTCCTTCGCGCATGCGAGCGAACGCCAGTTCGCGCAGCTGCTGGACTTCTACCAGATCGACTGGGACTACGAGCCGACCTCGTTCGACCTCGAATGGGACCGGGACGGCAACGCCGTGCAGCGCTTCACGCCCGACTTCTACCTTCCCCAGTACGACCTGTACATAGAGATCACAACGCTGAACCAGAAGCTCGTGACGAAGAAGAACCGCAAGGTCCGGCGCCTGCGTGAGCTATACCCGGGTGTCAACTGCAAGATCTTCTACCAGCGCGACTACCTGTCGCTGGTGTCGAAGTACGGGCTCGAGGACGTCTCGGGCTGAGGACCAGGACGTCGGCCTGATCAGGGTCAGGCTCGTTCGCCGGACAGGCTACACTCACCGTCCGGCATGAGGTTCGCGCCGCACACAGACGAGGACGTCGCCCGGATGCTCGGGGCCATCGGCCGTTCGAGCGTGGACGAGCTGTTCGATCAGATCCCCGCCGCCGTGCGGCTCGACAGGCCGTTGGATCTGCCCGAGGGCGTCTCCGAGATGGAGATCCTCGCCGACCTCACCGAGCTCGCCGGCCGCAACCGCAGCGCGCAGGATCTCATCTGCTTCGCCGGCGGGGGGGCGTACGACCACTACGTGCCCGCGGTCGTATGGTCCCTGGCAGGACGCTCGGAGTTCTACACCTCGTACACGCCCTACCAGCCCGAACTCTCGCAGGGCGTATTGCAGGCCCTGTTCGAGTACCAGTCGATGATCTGCGAGCTCACCGGCCTGGAGGTCTCGAACGCGTCGCTGTACGACGGCGCCACCGCGCTCGCCGAGGCCGTGAACCTGGCCCGCTCGAGCCGTGGGCGCGACAGGGTCCTGGTCTCGGGCGGGGTTGACCCTAGATACGTCGAGACGCTGCGCACCTACGGCCGGGGCTCGGGCTACGAGCCGGAGGTGTTCGAGGTCCAGGGGGGGCGAGGTGGGCGCCCGGAGGTCGGCGATGACGTCGCCTGCGTGATCGTCCAGCACCCGAACGCCTATGGGCTACTGGAGCCGGCGCGGGACCTATTCGGCCAGGCTCACGCGGGCGGGGCGCGTGCGATCCAGATCTTCGACCCTCTGTCACTCGGCGTGATGGCACCGCCGGGAGATCTACGGGCGGACATAGCCGTGGCCGAGGGCCAGGTCCTGGGCAACCACTTGAACCACGGCGGGCCCTACCTCGGCGTGATCGCGACCCGACTGGACGACGTCAGGCGCCTGCCCGGGCGCATCGTGGGCGAGACCCGGGACGTGGACGGCCGCACGGGGTACGTCCTGACGCTCCAGGCCCGCGAGCAGCACATCCGTCGCGAGAAGGCGACGAGCAACATCTGCACGAACCAGACGCTCATGGCGATCGCCGCCACCGTATACCTGGGCTGGCTCGGACCGCAGGGCCTCGAGGAGTTGGGGCGTGCCTGTGCGTCCAAGGCCGCCTATGCGGCCGAGCGCCTCACCGAGGTGCCCGGTGTCGAGCTGCTGTTCGACGACGCACCGTTCTTCAAGGAGTTCCCGCTGCGGCTGCCGCGGCCGGCAGCCGAGGTTCGCGACGCGCTCGTGGAGCGCGGCTACCTCGCGGTCCCGCTGCCCGACGCCGACGGCCACGCCCTGCTGGTGGCCGTCACCGAGCGGCGAACGCGGGAGGAGATCGACGGCCTGGCGACGGCCCTCAGGGCGGTGCTCGCTTGAGGGGCTCCGGAGCGCCGGTCCGCACCCAGGGGCCGCCCGACGGGCGGGGGACGCTGAAGGACCTCTCGCGGCCCGGACGCCGGGCGTACAGCCTGCCCAGGCTCGACGTGCCGGAGACGCGGCTCCCAGCCGAGCACGCACGCCATGGATCCGTCGGCCTTCCAGAGGTCGCGGAGCGCGACCTGGTGACGCACTACACGCGACTGTCGCAGCTGAACTACGGGGTCGACACGGGCGTCTACCCCCTCGGGTCCTGCTCGATGAAGTACAACCCGAAGATCTCCGAGGCCGGGGCTTCGCTCCCCGGTTTCCAGCGCGCCCACCCCCGCCAGCCCGACCACACGGTCCAGGGCTCCCTGGAGCTGATGTGGCGCCTGGAACGGGCCCTGTGTGAGATCACGGGGATGGCCCGCGCCACGCTCCAGCCGCCGGCCGGGGCCTGCGGCGAGCTCACGGGTCTGCTGATCATGCGAGCGCACCACACGAAGGCGGGGAACCCACGGCGGCGCGTGTTGATCCCCGACTCGGCCCACGGCACGAACCCGGCCAGCGTCCGCCTGTCCGGCTACGAAGTGCAGCCGGTGCCCAGCGACTCGCGCGGCCTCGTGGACGTGTCGGCGCTCGAGAAGCTGGCGGACGAAGATGTGGCCGGCCTGATGCTCACCAACCCCAACACGCTGGGGCTGTTCGAGGAGGAGATCCAGCGCATCACCGAGGTGATCCACGGCGTCGGTGGCCTCGTCTACTACGACGGCGCCAACCTGAACGCGATCCTCGGCAGGTGCCGACCGGGCGACATGGGGTTCGACATAGTCCACATCAACACACACAAGACCTTCGCGACGCCGCACGGCGGGGGAGGACCGGGCGCCGGTCCGGTTGGCGTGAGCGAGGTGCTCGTTCCCTTCCTGCCGGCGCCGCGCGTCGAGCTGCGCGAGGACGGCTCCTTCGGCCTGGAAACGGCGTTCCCTGAGTCGATCGGGCGCATGCACGGGTTCCTGGGCAACTTCGCGATCCTGGTCCGGGCCTACGCCTACGTGTTCCTGCATGGGCGCGACGGCCTCAAGGAGGTCGCCGACCGCGCGGTGCTGAACGCGAACTACCTTGCCCACCTGTTGAAGGACGCCTTCCCGATGGAGCACCCGGACATGCCCCCGATGCACGAGTTCGTCGCCACCGCCCGCGCCCTGAAGGAGGAGACGGGGATCCGGGCGATGGACGTCGCCAAGCGCGTGATCGATCTGGGCTACCACCCCTCGACGGTCTACTTCCCGCTGGTGGTCGAAGAGGCTCTGATGGTCGAGCCCACGGAGACCGAGACCCAGGAGGTGCTCGACGCGTTCGCCGAGGCCCTCCTTCAGGCTCACCGCGAGGCCCACGAGGATCCGGACCTCCTTCACGAGGCGCCGGTCACCACGCCCGTCCGGCGCCTGGACGAGGCCCGGGCCGCCCGCCACCTCACGCTCCGCTGGTGAGCGCGCAGCTCGCGCTGCCGTAGGCCCTCGGCCCGCCCGCACCCCAGATCACCCCTGCCGCTTGCCTAGTCATCCGTGACTACCTCGACCTCAAGCCGGGCTGGGCACCGGCCGATACAGGGGTGGCAAGGAAGAAGGGTCGGTCCCGAAACGGCAAATCGCCGGCGACGGCGAGACGCAAAGCTCCGGACCTCCGTCGAGGGGGAGGTGGCCGAGCCGCCGAAGGACCCGAGTCTCGTGGCTCGAGTCCCCCGGGACCCAGGAGTCGGGAGGCTCGACATGTCCGTTCTCACCGACGGTCGCAGGAAGTTCGGCGCGCTGTTCGTCGCCGTGGCCCTGACCGGCCTTCTGCTGGTCGGCGCCTCGGGGATCGCCTCGGGGCGCGACGTGGGCCCTCGCCGCACGATGCTTGCCCTCACGAACGAGGACCGCGCAGCCCACGAGCGCAGGGATCTGGATTTCGCCGATCGCCTTGCCCGCTACGCCAAGGACCACAGCGAGGCGATGGCCCGCAAGGGGTACCTGTTCCACTCTAGCGAGGGACAGCTCCTGAACGCGCTCGAGGGCTACGACTGGGAGATCGGCGGGGAGAACGTTGGCGTGGGCGGCTCGCTCGAGAGCCTCGAGGACGCCTTCATGGCCAGCAAGCTCCACCGCGAGAACATCCTGCGAGAGTCCTACCGGCACGCAGCGATCGGGATCGTCCGCGAGGACGGCCGGATCTGGATCACCGTCATCTTCTACGGCTGAGCCTGGGGAGACGCCGTAACGAGAGGAGGCCCCGGGCATGGCCCGGGGCCTCCGCATCTCGCCGCCTGCAGCCCCTCACCGCCCCGCGGCGGCGGCGCCGGTTCGCTCCGGAGGAGATTACCGATCAGCAGGTGCGAGATGTCGCAGATCCGGTCGGGGGCCCGGCGCCCTCCCGAAGCGCCGGGCTCCCGCAGATCCGGATCTAGCCTTCGTAGTTCTCGCGCCTGCGGTACCCGGCGTACACGATGCCGGTGCCGAGCAGCAGGAGCGCCATCGCCAGGAGCCCGAAGCGCACCGTTCCACCGGAGCCCGTGAATGCGGTCCCGGCAGGCGGGGTCTTGGTGATCGTGCGGCCGAGGACCTCGGCGCTGCGGACCTTCGAGGGGTCGTCGTCGCAGTCGGTCTTGTCCCCACCCACCATCTTCACGCACACCTCGACCGTGTTCTCCAGCGAGGTGAGCTGTGGCGGCGAGTAGTTCCGCAGGGTGAACTCGCACGTGACGCTCTCGCCCGGATCCAGCGTGGCGCCTGCGAGGTTCGTGCACTTGGAGTCAAGCAGGTCGATCACGGTCTGGTCGAACGAGTCCGTGAGGTCGGTGATCTTGACGGTCTCCTCGCCGGTGTTGGTGATCACCAGGCGGAAGGGGACGTCGAGGCCCTGCTTCTTGGCCTCTTCGTTGTCCGTGTAGATCCCGTCGTTGTTGGCGTCGTTCGTCTTCGTGATCCGGACGGCGATGCCTGGCTCCGTGCAGTTGACCAGGTCCGTCACGGGGTTGCTCGTGTTGTTGCCACCGCTCCCCGCGGGCTCGTTCGTGGAGCTCACGGTTGCCGTGTTCGTCACCTCCGGGCAGGCGTCCTCGGTTGCCCGCACCGTGATGTCCACGGAGGCCTTCGTTCCCGCGGCGAGCGTGCCGATCGCGCACGTGACGTTGTCGTTGCTCTCGCTGCATCCGCTCGATGCGGACACGAACGTCAGCCCGTCCGGGATCGTGTCCTTGACCGTGACGCCCGTCGCCTCGGCGCCGCCCACGTTCTCGACGGTGACCTTGTAGGTGAACGTCTCACCCGGGGCCACGCCGGTAACGGGGACGTCGGACGCCTTGCGGATCGCTACGTCCGGGTCCGGGCAGGTGACCCCGACCCTGACGGTGTTCGAGACGTTGTTGCCCGCGTTCGCGTTCGGCTCGTTCGCGGCGCTCACGGTCGCGAAGTTGCTGATCTCGGGGCAGGAGGCCTCGGAGGTCTGAACCGTGATGGACACGGAGGCGGTGGCGTTCTTCGCCAGGTCGCCCACGGAGCATGTGACCTTCTGACCGGTGACGGAGCAGCTGCTGGACACGGTGCCGATCGTCACGCTCGAGGGCAGCGTGTCGACGATCTTCACGTCCCTGGCCGTCCCGTCCCCCACGTTCTGGGCCGTGATCGTGAAGGTGACCGAGCCGCGGGCGTTCACCGTCGCGGTGCTGGCCGACTTGCTGACCTTCACGTCCGGCTCGGGGCACGAGACGTTAACGGTGACCGTGTTGCTCGAGTTGTTGTTCTGCTTGCTCGAGGGCTCGTTCGAGGCGCTCACGGTCCCGGCGTTGTCCACCTTCGGGCAGGAGCCGTTGGAGGTCTGCACCGTGAAGGTCACCGACTCCTTGGCGCCGGCGGTGCCGGCTGCCGTCAGGGTGCCGAGGTCACACGTGATCGTCGAGGTCCCGGAGCAGTTGCCCGGCTTCGACGTGACCGTCAGGCTGGCGGGGATCACGTCGGTGATCCTCACGTCCGTGGCGTCGGCGTTGCCGATGTTCTCGGCCTCGAGCGTGTAATCGAAGCTCTCGCCCGCGACGACGGCGGTCTTGTTGGCAGACTTGCGCACGATCACGTCGGGCTCACCGGGGGTGCCGGGGCCGACCGTCCAACAGATCTTGTTGCTCTTCTGCGTGGAGGTGCCGCCCGTGGGCTGTCCGGACAGACGGCTGCGTGAGCAGAGCTCGTCGCCGTCGGCCACGGTGCTCGGGACGGTGATCGTGTGCTGGATGATCCCGTCGTTAACGAGCTCCGGCGGTCCCTGCTCGAGGTTGAGCGAGTTCACGTCGGCGCCGTTCAGCTGGAAGCAGGAGTGGAACTGATCCAGGCTGGTCCAGTCGCCCGTGTTCCAGGTGATCGTGATCGTGATGCTCTGGTTGGCCTGGATGCTGCCGCCGTTGGGTACGGTGGCGCTGATCGCCAGGGTGCCGTCGGGGCTGCCGCTGAACGCCGCACTACAGACGGCAGCGTTCGCGGGCAGTGCGGTCAGGACCTGCAGCTGTAGGCCAAGCATCGCCAGGAGGGCGAACAGCGCCCAGCGGCGGGGGCGTGGGGACGTTCGGTATGCCATGTCACTCTCCTCTGCGGGGAGGGGCCCCCGCGGGTCGGGCACGCGGCGGAGGGTCCGCCGGGTTGCTTCGAAACGTAGCCTATTCGGGCGACCCCGTGCCCCACAACGGGCGATAGACCATCGTTGGAGAGCAACGTTCGCCTTAGGCCGATGGTTGCCCCCTGCTATGGGTCGGTGTCGATAGCTCGTGTAGGGCGGCGGGGGAGGGGAGTCCGTAGACGGGTGACCCCGGGGGAAGCCCCCGGGTCACCGTTGTTCGGTCTGGTCCTTGTCGCGCTAGCCCTGCGTCCCCTCCAGGTGACCGCGCCGGCGTCCGAGCCAAAGGAGCCCTGAGCCGGCGGCGAGCAGCAGCAGCGCGAGCGCGGCGATCGGGATAGCCGTCGCCGGGCCGGTGAAGGCCACTCCACCCGGAGGCGTCTTGGTGACCGTCGTCCCGGCGACGACCGTGATCGTGAAGTCGTCCTGATCCTCCACGAGATCACCCGCGGGGTCCGTGCCACCGGCGATCACGATGTTGGTGATCTCCGAGGGCGATCCGGCCGGGATGGTGTACGTGCCGGTGCACACCTCGGTGGTCTGCGGCTGCAGGACCGCGATGTCACAGATGGGTCCGAGGACGTCGTCGTCCACGGTCACGTCGAACAGCGGCACGTCCCCGGAGTTGGTGACCGTGTAGGAGTAGGTGATCACCGTACCTGCGGTCCCCGAGGTCGGGTCAGCGGCCTTCACGACCTCGATGGCCGGGTGGGTGATATCGACCTCGTGGTTGTCGCTGTCGCACACGGTCCCCCCACCCGGAGCGGTGGCGCACACGGTCGCGGTGTTAGGCAGTGGGTCGGGATCGCCGCCGGTCACGACGTGGGTGCACGAGAACCCCCACGTCTCGCCACCTTCGAGCACGTTGTCCCCGTCATCACCCGTGGGGCCCGCCAGGGTCCCCGGGTCGCAGATCGGATCGGTGACGGACACGCCGGTCAGGCTCGGGCTGCCCGAAGCCAGCACGACCGCGAAGGTGTAGGTGACGGTGTCACCCACCTTAGCCGTCGCCGGGCCCGTCTTGGTGATGTCGATGCCGGGTGGCGGGAGCGGCGCCGGGGCCGGAGGGGGTGGCGGGCAGACAACGTCCGTGGTGGCCGTGCTGGAGTCGTTGGTGCTTATCGTCCCGCCGGGGCTCACGGTGGCCGTGTTCGAGATCGTGGCGCCGCAAGCCGCGCTGGCGCTCGCCTGAACGACGATCGTGAACTGTGCTGACTCACCCCCGACAACCGAGGCCTTGGTGAACGTGACCGTGCCGGTTCCCCCCACGGCAGGCGTGGTGGAGGTCCAGCCGGCGGGCGCCGTGGCGTTCACGAACGTTGTCCCGGCGGGAAGCGTGTCGTTGACCGAGACGTTGGTGGCGGCAGCGTTCCCGAGGTTCGTGGCGGTGATCGTGTAGGTGATCTGGCCTCCAGGGGTTACCGTGGCGGACGCGTTCTTGCTCACGCTCATGTCCACGGTGCCTGGCGGCGGGCACCCCGTGATGGCGGTGCTGGTCTGGTTGCTGTTCACCGAAGTCCCGGTCCCGATGGCAGCGGCCGCTTGGTTGAGGATGGGTCCGGGACAGGCGGCAGCGGCGACGCTGAATGTGATCGTCACGACCGCGGTCTGGCCGGGCTGCAGGGTGCCCAGGTTGCAGGAGACGGAGTTCGACGTGGCGCATGTCCCGTTGCCGTTCGGGTTCGTGAACGTCACGGCGGTCACGATGAACGCCGCGTTCACCGTGTCGGTCACGGTCACGTTGTTCGCCGTGTTGGCGCCGTTGTTCGTGACCGAGATCGTGAACTGGTTGCCGGTGCTTCCCACCGCGACGCTGGCGGGAGCGGATTTCACGGGAGTTGCGAGGGAGGGGAGGGCATTGCAGCCAGCGTTCAAGATCGCCTGTCCCTGCGCGTCCCAGTTCAGGCCGGGGTAGTGCTGCGTCGTCCCGGTGTCGTCGTCGTAGTCGAACGGCGGGATGATGTCACCCCAGCTCCTGTTACCCGAGTAGTCGATCGTTGGATCGAACGCGCCCGGAGGATCTCCCACGTGCGCCCCGTGGCCGGACGGGTCGATCAGGTTCGTGTTCGGATCGACGATCGAGTTCGCGTCGACTGTCGGGGGATTCTCGTAGATGTTGGTTAGGGAACTGTTCGCGTGGCATATCGTGATGTTCGGGTTCGGGTCTCCGTGGGTGCGCGGTTCGTGGCCGGGCTCTTCAGTGCGAGTCTCGACCGAACTCCCCGGGGACACGCTGCCACCGGCACTTTCTGTGGAGTCGGCATCGTGGTCGTCCGAGACGACGTCGGTGTCGCTCGAGAAGCTCCCGTCTCGAGAGCGATCGGCCGCGTCGGCCGAGATGAGCCCGAACGGTCCCATGGCCAGTGCAATGGTCAGCGCCAGGGCGGCGCTGTAGAAGGCATGAGTAAGGAGGCGCTTGCGCCTCCGGGTGCCGCGGTAGGGGCCGCGCATCTAGGTTTCCTCCTCCGATAACGTTCGTGGCTGGTACGCCGAAGGGCTCCGACGTCCCCCATCTGGGTAATCGTTACGTTCCCCGTATGGCCTAGACCATCCGGCGTTTGCCCTAAGCCTTTCGATGTAGCTGCGGGGTCCGAGAAGTTGTCGGAGAGGGTTGCCGGTGCAGCGCAACCCCGATCTGTTGCGGGGGAGGGAGTAGACCGTCTCCCGCCCGTAGTGCCGGGCTGTGTCTCCTCGATGGGGGTTGGGGTTGGGGGTCTGGGTGTGAAGGGACGCTAGGGAACTTGTCATAACGTACGTTCTGGGCGTTTCCAGGTTAGGAGGCAGAGGCTGCAGACGCTCCCGGGACGGCCTTGCTCTACGTGCCTGGGCGTGGCCGGAACCGTGCCCGAAGGCCCCACAGGGTGATGAGCCCCAGCGCCTCCGCCACGATGCGCCGGCTGATCTTGGAGTGCCCGTGCTCTCGCTCGCGGAACGTGATGGGGACCTCGACAACCGACAGCCCGAGGTTCCATGCGCGGTACGCCAGCTCCACCTGGAAGGCGTAGCCATCCGAACTGATCGGGATCTGCGTGATCGCCACGAGCGCCTCCCTGCGGTATGCGCGGAAGCCGCTCGTGGCATCGTGCATCGTGAAACCCAGGCAGAACCGCGCGTATCGGTTCCCAGCCCTGGAGAGGGCCACGCGGCCCGCGCTCCAGTTCGAGACCACGCCTCCTGGGATGTAGCGGCTCCCGATCACCACGTCGTGGTCGGCGACCTCATCCAGGAGCCTCGGTAGCTCCTGCGGTAGATGAGACAGGTCGGAGTCCATCTCGACCACGAGGTCGTATCCCTCCGCGTTCGCAAGCTCGAACCCGACGGCGTACGCGCTTGCGAGGCCGGCCTTGCGAGGGCGCTCAACGAGACGGACCCTCGCATCGCCCTGCGACCTCTCCCGAACGATCTTCCCCGTGCCGTCGGGTGACGCGTCGTCCACCACGAGCACGTCGATGTCTGACTCGAGCGCGGCCAGCCCGTCCAGAACCATCTCGATGGTCGCCCGCTCGTTGAACGTGGGAAGGATGACCAGCGTCCGGCGCTGCGGGCCGAGGGGCGGGACCGCCCGGAGCGGGCGCCTGCGTCCCCGCGGCAAGGCGATCAGGCCAAGCACGAGGATCACCGAGCCCCACGGAACCCAGTCGCCGAACCGCGTATACGGCGTCGTCCTGGTGGACGCCACGACCTCGTGGCGCATCGTCGCGGGCTCGAACAGCCCTCGCGAGTCCACGACCCTGCCACGCTCGTCGATGAACGCGCTGATCCCCGACACCGCTGCGTGCACGACCCACCGACCGTTCTCCACGGCACGGAGCCGGCTCATCAGCAGGTGTTGCTCGGACGCTGCCGTGCGCTCGTAGGACGCGTTGTTGATCGTCACCACGAGGACGCCGGCGCCCTGACGGACCATCTCGCGGTCGATCGACGGGAACGAGTTCTCGTAGCAGATCGGCGTCCCTATCGGCGGCAGCCCGGACACGGTGAGGTTGTGGATCGCCTCCCCCGGAACCCGGTCCACGGATACCTGGTCGATCGCTTCAAGGAACCCGAGCCGCTCCCTCCACGGCACGTACTCCCCGAAGGGCACCAGTCGCACCTTGTCGTAGCGGTCGACGAGCGCGCCGGTGCCGTCGAACGCTAGGACGGACGTGTGCTGCGATCCGTCCGGGTCATCGATCACGGCACCCGCGAGCGTCGGCGCCCCGACCGCGGCGATCGCCCCGGTCACGGCCGTTCGGGTCCGGGGATCGGCCGAGGCGCCCGGGTCAAGCGAGCCCTCGCCCCACACGACGAGATCCGGCGGGTCTTGCGCGAGCGCGAGGTGCCGGTCCACGTTCAGCTCCGCGACCGCCACGTCCTCGGCATCCCCTACGAGATCCTCGACGGCGGACACGTCGACCTGGATCGCCGCGATGTCGATCGAGGCGCCGTCGGGCTCGGGGAGCGGGATCAGCGCCGGGAGCAGGCCGATCGCCACGGCCAGCGTCACCGGCATGAGCGCACGTCGGACCTCCCCCCTCCCCCACCGTTCGAGGCCCAGCAGGAGCAGCCCCGCGATCAGCAGTACCCCGAAGGAGAGGCCCCAGACCCCTCCCACCGAGGCGAGCGGGACGCCGGGGGCATCGAGTTGCGTCGTACCGAGCTGGCCCCACCCGAATCCGCCAAGCGGGTAGGAACCGCGGATCCACTCGATCACGGTCCACAGGGCGCCTAGACCCACGGTCGAAAGGATCGGGCGGTCACGTCGCCACACCGCGGGTGCCAGGCCGCCGAAGGCGGCAGTGGAGGCGGCCGACAGGAGCACCAGCGAGATCCACGCCATCTCGCCGAATAGCGCGATCCAGTACAGGAGCGCCCCGAAGTAGGCGAACCCGAACACGAAGCCCACCAGAGCCGACCGGCGCGGGCGCGAACCACGCACGAGCCAAAGGAGCGGGATCGGTGCCACGTACGCGAGCGGCCAGAGACCCGCGGGCGGCAGCGCGAGGGACAGGAGTCCACCCGAGACCGCCGCGATCAGGAGAGCGAGTGGGAGCCGGAGCCTGCTGGGGTTCAGGCGCAGTCCCGGCAGAGCACCTTCGCCTTGTCCTTCAGCTGGCTCCGATGCTTCACCAGGTAGCAGTTCGAACATATGAATTCGGTGGGCTGCGGGGGTACGACCTTGACCGCGAGCGGCTCGAGTCGCTCCTCGCGGCCTAGGCTGAGGAGGGCGTCGTCTTCCTCTTCACCCTCCTCCTGGGCCTCCTGCTTGACCAGGATCTCCTGGATGGACCCCACGGGCTCCTCGCCCGGCGTGGCGGCCGGAGCGGCGGTTGGAGCGGGGACGTCGCCGTCGATATCCTCGGCGTCCTCGCCC
>Ga0209321_10000680_pt1 | contig 22574 bp, 15 predicted proteins | sample Rifsed16ft4_FD_184012 | JGI IMG/M metagenome (GOLD analysis project Ga0209321, IMG submission 184012) | Soil microbial communities from Rifle, Colorado, USA - sediment 16ft 4 - CSP-I_5_4 (version 2) | ecosystem: Environmental > Terrestrial > Deep subsurface > Rock core/Sediment | place: Rifle...
GTGATGGCCTGGCGGATCCACCAGGTGGCGTAGGTGGAGAACTTGTAGCCGCGCCGGTACTCGAACTTGTCCACGGCCTTCATGAGGCCGATGTTCCCCTCCTGGATGAGGTCGAGGAACTGGAGGCCGCGGTTGGTGTACTTCTTGGCGATGGAGATGACGAGGCGGAGGTTGGCCTCCACCATCTCCTTCTTCGCGCGGGCGGCCTTCTGCTCGCCGGACTTGATGAGGTGGACGATGTGCTTGAGCTCGGGCGCGTCGGCCTGGGCCAGCTCCTCGGCGCGCTTGATCTTCTGGCGCGCCACCCACACGAGCCGGTCCTTGATGGTCGGGAAGCGCGCGGCGGCCTTCTGGTAGAGGTCGCGGTCCCCATCCTCGCCGTCGTCGTCGGAGAGGGAGTCGAGGAACGCGTCCACGGCGGTGGGCTCGGGGCGCTTGCCGTCGCTCCAGAGGGCGATCTCGCGCTCGGCGCGGACGATCTTCTCGACCAGGCGTTTCAGGTCCAGGACCCACAGCTCGATCCTCGAGGAGTGGAGGTGCAGGTGCCTGAGCGTGGCGAGCACCTTATCTTGCTTCGCCTGCGCTTGCATTTCGATCTTCTTCCAGGGCGGGTCGGCTTTCTTCTTCTTGCCGGACGAGCGGGCGCGCATTCTCTTCGCCTGCTGGACGAGCTTGTCCCGCTCGCGGAGGAGGCGGTCCACGCTGCCGAGGGAGGCGACCACGTCCTTGATGAGGTCGTCTTGCTGGTCCTCGGGGAACTCCTCGTCGGGGAGGTCCACGACCTCTTTGATCGTGACCAGGCCCTTCTTCAGCTCGTCGCGGAGGAGGTGGATTTTGTCGATCGCCAGGTTGGTGCCGAGGATCGCCTTGACGACCTCCTCCTTGCCATCCTCGATCCGCTTGGCGAGCGAGATCTCGCCCTCCCGCGTCAGGAGGGAGACCCGCCCCATCTCGCGGAGGTAGAGGCGCACGGGGTCCTCGGTGCGCCCGACGGGCCCGGGCGTGAGGTCGATCTCCCCGTGCTCGCCGGGCTCCTCGGCCTCCTCCGCCCGCTCCTCGACGATCTCGGAGGGCAGCCGGCCGCCGCCCTTGGCCGAGTCCACGACCTCGATGTCCAGGGCGCCGAACATCATCATGATGTCGTCCAGCTGGTCGAGCGAGATGATGTCCGATGGCAGGGCGTCGTTCACCTCGTCGTAGGTGAGGAAGCCCTTCTGCTTGCCCATCGAGATCAGTTTGTCCAGCTCGTCCATCTTCGGCTCGTCAGCCATCCGTTTCTCTACCTCCTTAATTGGGGCGAGCGGCCAGTTCTCTGAGCTCCTCGGCCTGGCGCTGGAGGTCGCTGAGCTGGGCTTGGAGCTGGGGCAGCGCGGGATCCCCCGACGCCTGGGCCTGGGCGATGGCCTGGCTGACCTGGCGGATCTGCCGCGCGCGGCGCCGCATCTCGAAGCGCTTCAGGTACTCGGCGATCAGCGGGGCGGTGTCGGGCCAGGCGCGGTCCTCTAGGAGGAGGGAGGCCAAAAGCCCGCGCTCGGTGTCGCCGGGCAGGTGAGGCATCAGCGCCTCCGGCGACTCCGCCGTCACGGTCTTGAGCGCCGCCAGGATCGCGCGCAACGCTGGATGGGCGAGGTCCTCTTCGACAAGGACGGGCAGGAGCGCTGCGCGGACGTCGGGGTTCTGGACCAGGAGCGAGACCAGATCGCGCTCGGCGGAGGGGAGGTTCACGCCTGCCGGGGCCGGCGCGGTCGCGGGGGCCGGCTTTCGGAGAGCGCCCTGGAGCCGCTGGGCCTCGATCCAGAGCTGGGTCGGGTCCACGCCGAGCTTCAGCGCGGCGTCGCGGGCGAGTTCGGTGGCCTCCTGGGAGTCCGTGACCTTGGCCAGGATCAGCGCCACGCGCGCGAAGGCCGTGGCCTTGCCCCGCGGGGCCGTCGTGTTCTCCTCGCCGATCGCGGTCTCCACGGCGTAGGCCAGGAGGCTCCGCGCCTCTGCGATCCTCTGGGTGAAGGCCTGGGCGCCTTCCTTCCGGAGAAAGCTGTCGGGGTCGTGGCCCGAGGGCAGGAGCGCGACCTTGAGGCGGAGGGCCGATCCGTCCCCGAACGTGCCGGTCCGGTTCACTGCCCACGCAAGCCCTTGGGTGCCGGGCTCGAGTAGCTCCTCCACGCGCTGGGTGGCTTTCTTCCCCGCCGCATCGGCGTCGAAGAAGGTGATGACCTCGTCGCAGTAGCGGCGGAGGAGACCGAGCTGCGAGGCGGTGAACGCGGTGCCGAGGGCAGCGACAGTCTCGGTGAAGCCGTGCTGATGGGCCATCAGGCAGTCCACGTACCCCTCGACCACCAGCGCGCGGTTCTTCTCGCGGATCTGGGGCTTGGCGAGGTCGAAGGCGTAGAGGGTCTGGCCCTTGACGTAGAGCGGCGTCTCGGGGGAGTTCAGGTACTTCGGGTCCTCGGTCCCCATGGCGCGGCCGCCGAAGGCGACGACGCGGCCCTGGCCGTCCTTGATCGGGAAGAGGAGCCGGCCGCGGAAGCGGTCGTAGAACCCCGAGCCGGTCTGGCGGGGGAGGATGAGGCCCACCTGGACCAGCTGCTCCTCGGTGACGCCGCGTCCCTTCATGAAGCCGAGGAGGTGGTCCCAGCCCTCGGGGGCGTAACCGAGCACGAAGCGTCGCGCCATCTCGGGGGCGATCCCGCGCGAGTCGAGGTAGCGGCGCGCCCCCTCGCCCTCGGGGCGGTTCCAGAGGGCGTCCTGGTAGAACTCCGAGGCCTGGGCCATGGTCTTGAAGAGCGCTTCGCGCTGGCCGTCAACTTCGGTCCTGCGCTCGGTGGGAAGCGCGACGCCCGCGCGCTCCGCGAGGACGCGCACCGCCTCGGGGAACTGCAGGCGGTCCTGGCGCATCAGGAAGCCGAAGGCGTCGCCGCCCACGCCGCAGCCGAAGCAGTGGAAGATCCCCTTCTTCGGGTGGACCATGAACGAGGGGGTCTTCTCGGCGTGGAAGGGGCAGAGGCCCTTCCAGTTCTCGCCGGCGCGCTTCAGGTTCACGAACTGGCCGACCAGGTCCACGATGTCCACCCGGGCGCGGATTTCCTCGAGGAGCTGGGGCGAGAACCCTCCGGCCATCTAGTCTACCTTCAAGTCCACGACGGTGGCGCCGCCACCGCCCTCGTTGGGATTGCCGGGACGGAAACTTTCGACCAGGGGATGCACGGCCAGCAGCTCGTGGACCGCCTTCCTCAGCACGCCGGTGCCCTTGCCGTGGACCAGCCGGACGCTGTGGCGGCCGGCCAGGAAGGCGTCGTCGAGGTACTTCTCCACAAGGTCGCGCCCCTCGTCGGTGGTCTTGCCGATGAGCATCAGCTCCTCCGGCACGTCGGTCTTCTCGGGCATCCTCACGCTCTCGCGCAGTTTATCCCGCCACGAGGGGGTCAGGACCATGGTCCGCGCCGGTTGGCCCGGCGCCGGCGGGGCGACTTCGGCGAGCCGCTTCCGCGTCGCTTCCAGCGCGCGCTTCGAGCGCTCCTCTGACTTGAGTCGCTCCCATTCCTCGGCAACCTTCCGCTTGATGTCGGCCAGGAGCGTCTGGGCCTCGGCCTTCGCCCTGGCGAGGATCTCCTTGGCCTTGGCCTGGGCGGCTTCCACTTCCTTCTGGGCCCGGCCGAGAAGCGCCGCGGCCTGGCTCTCTCGCCGCTCCGCCTCCGCCGCCCTGTCGGCGCTCTGCCGCGCCTCCTGGTCCAGCCGCGCCAGCAGTTCTTGGAGATTCTTCGCCTGGGTGGAGCGGTGGGAGTGGGCGCGATCGATCAAGCGGTCAGGGAGCCCGAGGCGGGCGGCGATCGTGAGGGCGTAACTCTGGCCGGGGCGGTCGTAGAGGAGGCGGAAGGTCGGAGCGAGCCGCTCCCCGTCGAACTCGACCGAGGCGTTGCGCGCTCCGGCGTGGGTGCTCGCGAACGCCTTCAGCGGCTCGAGGTGGGTCGTGGCCATCACGAGAGCGCCGCGCACCTGGAGGTCCTCCAGGATCGCCTGGGCGAGCGCCGCCCCCTCGTCGGGGTCGGTGCCGGCTCCCAGCTCGTCCAGGAGCACCAGCGAGCGGTCGTCCACGTCGGCCAGGAGCTCCTTCACCTGCTTCACGAAGGCCGAGAACGTCGAGAGGTTCTCCGCCACGCTCTGGTCGTCGCCGATCACGGCGAAGAGCCGCGAGAAGATGGGGAGGCGGCTCCCTTCCTCGACGGGCAGGTGGCAGCCGGCCTGGGCCATGAGCGCCAGGAGGCCGAGGGTCTTGAGCGCCACGGTCTTGCCGCCTGCGTTGGGGCCGGTGACGAGGAGGAGGGGCTGGTCGGCGTCGAGGTGGAGATCCACGGGGACGACGGGGCGGCCCGGTTCCTTCCAGGACTGGGCCAGGAGAAGTGGGTGCCGCGCCGCTGAGAGCGCGATCGTGCGGCCGGCATCAATCTCCGGCTCGGTGGCCTTCATGCGCTCCGCCATCTCCGCGCGCGCGAAAATCAGGTCGAGCTCGCCGATCCCCTCCACCAGCATGTCGAGCTCGGGGAGGGCGGCGCTCACCTCGTTCGTCAACGCCTGGAGAATCCTGAGGCACTCGGCCTCCTCCTCGCGCACTGCCTGCACCAGGTCGTTGTTCAGCTCGACGGCGCGCTCGGGCTCGACGAAGAGCGTGGCGCCGCTCTGGGAGCGGTCGTGGACGATGCCTTTGACGCGCGGCAGGGCTTCGGCCCTCACGGGGACGACATAGCGGCCGTGGCGGATGGTCACGTAGCGGTCCTGGAAGGCGGCCTCGGCGCCCTGGGAGTGGAAGAGGGCTTCCAGGACCTTGACGATCTGGGCCCGCTGCTCTTTGATCTTCCGCCGGATCGAGCGGAGGCGGGGGCTGGCCTCGTCCGTGAGCGTCCCCTCGGGGGTGAGCGACCGGCTCAGCAAATCGTGGAGCGGGGTGAGGCTCGGCAGGTGCCTGAACCTCACGGCGAGCCGGGGGGCCACCGGCGCCGCGCCGCGGCCGTAAGCGCGCAGCCGGTTACTCGCCTCGATCAGTGGGACCAGGGTGACCAGTTCGGCTCCTTCGAGGATGGCCTCGGGAACTCGGCAGCGCTCGAGGCTCGGTCTGACGTCGGGGAGCGCACCCCAGGGGGGGGATCCCGCCTCGGCCAGGGCCTGGCGGGCCTCGCGAGTGTCGGTGAGGGCTAGGCGGATGGCGTCGGGGTCGGTGCCGGGCTCGAGGGTGAGCGCCCACTCCTGCCCCATCGGCGTGTCGGCGTCACGGGCCAGGAGCGCGCGCACCTCGTCCCACTCCACGCCCCTGCCCCACAGACGGCCTACATCCATGCCCTCGCTCTTCTCGGCTCTGGCCGCCGGGGATCGCGCCTTAATCGACGAACCGCTCGCGCCGCTTCGCCCTTTTCCGCGCCACCAGCGCCTTGCGCTTCCGCTTGACGCTGGGCTTTTCGTAGTGCTGGCGCTTTCTCAATTCGGAGGGGAGTCCGGCCTTCGTTCAAAAGGCTCGCCGGGCTCGACGATGACCGTGGTCACGCACGTCCCCCCTTCCTGCGGTACCGGATCGTCGCCGGTGGATAAACGTTAACTATATACCACCTCGGCCCCACCCTGTCAAAGACTTGCCAAAGACTTGGGGTCAGGCATGCGTATTTGCGTAGCGGGGGCTCCCATCCAAATAACGCAATAACGCATGCCTGACCCCAGCCTTAGACGGTGAAGCGGATCGTCAAAATGTCGCCGTCGCGCACGCGGTAGTCGCGCCCCTCGAGCCTCACCAGCCCCCGCTCGCGGAGCGCGGCCCAGACGGGGGTGGCCAGGAAGTCCTCCACGCGCGTTACCTCCGCCCGGACGAAGCCCCGGGCCATGTCGGTGTGGATCTGCCCCGCGGCCTCGACGGCCGTGGCGCCGTCCTTCAGGCTCCAGGCCCGGAGCTCCTCGCCCACCACCGTGTAGAAGGTGATCAGTCCCAGGAGCCGGTAGCCCACCTTGATCAGCCTGACGAGCGCCGACTCGGCGAGGCCCCACTCGGCCAGGAACTGGCGCTGCTCCTCCGCCGAGAGCTGGGCGATCTCGCCTTCGAGCTTTCCGTCCACTGTCACGACGGGCGCATGTCCGGCGACGGCGGCGAGGTGCTCGGCCAGCGCGAGGCTCGTCGGGTCGCCGCGATCCACGTTGGCGACGTAGCAGAGGGGCTTGGCCGTCAGGAGGCCCAGCTCGCGAGCGATCGCCAGGTCGTGGGGGTCCAGCTCCAGCGCGCGCAGGGGCGTGCCGCGCCCGAGGGCGTCGCGACAGCGCTCGAGGAACGCCAGCTCGGCCCGAGCGGCCTTGGGGTCGGCCCTGGCGACGCGCCTGACCTTGTCGAGCCGGCGCTCCACCACTTCGAGGTCGGCCAGGAGCAGTTCGGTGTTGACGATGCCCGTGTCGCGGCGCGGGTCGGGCTCGCCGCCGACGTGGGGGACGTCACCCGCCCTGAAGCAGCGGACGACGTGGGCGAGGGCGTCCACGGCGCGGATGTGGGAGAGGAACTGGTTGCCGAGCCCCTCGCCGCGGCTGGCCCCCTCGACGAGGCCGGCGATGTCCATGACTTCCAGGTGGGCCGGCGTGACCTTGGCGGGCTTGAGGGCGGCGGCCAGGCCGTCCAGCCGGTCATCGGGGACGGGCACGACTCCCTTCCGCGGCTCGAGGGTTGAGAAGGGGTAGGGGGCGATGAGCGTGTCGGCCCCGGTCAGCGCGGTGAAGAGCGTGGACTTTCCCGCGTTGGGGAGGCCGACGAGGCCGCACGTGAAGCCCAAGGGCGCTCAGCGGAACAGTGGCGCGAGAACCAGGGCCACCACGGACATGAGCTTGATCAGGATGTTCATGCTGGGGCCCGAGGTGTCCTTGAACGGATCGCCCACGGTGTCGCCGACCACCGCGGCCTTGTGGGCGTCGGAGCCCTTGCCGCCCAGGTGGCCCTCCTCGATGTATTTCTTCGCGTTGTCCCAGGCCCCGCCCGCGTTGGCCATGAGGAGCGCGAGGAAGACTCCCATCAAGGTCGCCCCGGCGAGGAAGCCGCCAAGCGCCTCCTTGCCCAGAATGAAGCCGATGACAGGCGGCAGCACGACCGCCGAGAGCCCCGGGACGATCATCTCCTTGAGCGCCGCGGCCGTGGCGATCTCGACGCAGCGCGCGGTGTCGGCCTTGGCCGTGCCCTCCATGAGCCCGGCGATCTCCTTGAACTGGCGGCGCACCTCCTGGACCATCCCGAAGGCAGCGCGCCCCACGGCCTTCATCGTGAGCGCGGCGATCATCATCGGCATGATGCCGCCCAGGAAGAGGCCGATGACCGCCCGCGCCTGGGTGAGGTCGATGCTCTTGAGCCCCACGCTCTGGGTGTAGGCGGCGTAGAGCGCCAGCGCCGTGAGCGCGGCCGAGCCGATGGCGAAGCCCTTGCCGATGGCGGCGGTCGTGTTGCCCAGGGCGTCCAGGCGGTCGGTGATCTTCCGCGTTTCGGGGCCCAGGTGAGCCATCTCGGCGATCCCGCCGGCGTTGTCGGCCACGGGGCCGTAGGCGTCCACGCTCATCGTGATGCCGATGGTGGCGAGCATTCCCACCCCCGCGAGCGCGATGCCGTAGAGGCCCTGGGCCTGGAAGGCGACGAAGATGGCGGCGCAGATCGCCACGACGGGGAGCGCGGTGGACTCGAGACCGACGGCGAAGCCCGAGATGATGTTGGTGGCGGCCCCGGTCTGGCACGCCTCGGCGATTCCCACGACGCGCTTGCCGGAGGTATAGAGCTCCGTCAGATAGCCGATGACCGCGCCGGCGATCAGCCCGGCGATGACGGCCCAGAACGGGGCCATCCCTGTGTCCAGGGCCTGGACGACGACGTAGGTCAGGACGATCAGGATGGCGGCCGCGATGAGCGTGGCGTTCCTGAGGGCGGCCTGGGGGTCCATCCGCTGGAGGACACCCATGGAGAGCACGCCGACGGCCGAGGAGCAGAGCCCGGCCATGACCACGACGATGGGAAGCAGCATCCACTTCGCGGGGTCGGGGAGGGTCGAGCCGATGGCGATGGCCGCCACGACGGAGCCCACGTAGGACTCGAAGAGGTCGGCGCCCATCCCCGCCACGTCCCCCACGTTATCGCCCACGTTGTCGGCGATGACCGCGGGGTTCCGCGGGTCGTCCTCGGGGATCCCCGCCTCGACCTTGCCGACGAGGTCGGCGCCCACGTCGGCAGACTTGGTGTAGATGCCGCCCCCGACCCGCGCGAAGAGCGCGATGGAGGAGGCGCCCATGGCGAAGCCGTTGATCACGAGGGGATCGCGGAAGACCCAGTAGAAGATCCCGAGGCCCACGAGCCCGAGGCTTGCGATGGTGAGCCCCATGACCGACCCGCCGTAGAAGGCCACGGAGAGCGCCTTGTCGCGCCCAATCGTCTTGGCCGCCTGGGCGGTGCGCACGTTGGCCTTGGTGGCGGCCTTCATCCCGATGAAGCCCGCGAGCATGGAGCACATGGCGCCCGACACGAAGGCCAGCGCCGTGAACTTCCCGATGCCGAGGGTCAGGAGGATGGCCACGACCACGATGAACCAGGCCAGGATCGTGTACTCCTTCCTGAGGAAGGCCATGGCGCCGGTCTGGATGGAGTCCGAGATCTCGACCATCAGGCCGCTCCCCGCCGGCTGGGCGACGACGTAGCGGTAGATGCCGAAGGCCATCAGGAGCCCCAGGATGCCGAGGGCGGGGGCGAGGGGGATCCAGGGCATGGGTTTCTCCTCTGAAGCCTACGGGGTTCGACTCTCGATCAGCGTGAGCGCGTGCCGGGCGGCTTCTTCCGAGGCCGTCTCGATCAGCGGCAGCTCGTCGGAGAGAAAGGGGGAGAGGACGTGGTCCACCACCTCGTCCTTGCCGCCGGGGCGGCCGATCCCCACCTTGACGCGGCGGAGCTGGTCAGTGCCGAGGGTCTCGATGATCGAGCGCACGCCCTTGTGGCCGCCGTGGCTCCCCTTCATCCGGACGCGGACCTTGCCGAGCGGCAGGTCGATGTCGTCGTACACCAGGATGAGGTCGGCGGGGTCGAGGCCGAGGCGCCGGCAGAGGCGCTCGACGGCAGGGCCGGTCACGTTCATGAATGAGCCGGGCTTGATGAGATAGAGCGGCTCGCCGCGCCACTGGGCCCTGGCCACCTGGCTCGCGCCCTCGCGGGTCCAGCGCTTCTTGAGGGTCCGGGCCAGGCGGTCCACCACGCGCTGGCCCACGTTGTGGCGGGTCCCCCTGTACTCCGGGCCGGGATTGCCGAGCCCCACCACCGCCTGGGCCACGGGGCGTGACCTCGGCTACTTCTTGGCTTCCTTCTTCGACTCCGGCTTCGCCTCCGCGGCCTCGACCTCTTCGGGCTTCGGCTTGCGCTCGGTGAGCACTTCGGGCTCGGCCGGCGCGACTTCGGCGGCGACCGCCGCGGGCGCCGCGACCTCCTCGGCCATCGGCGGCGACACCGTGACCACGGCCTGGCCGGGGTCGTTCAGGATCTTGACGCCCTCGGGCGGCGCGAGGTTGGCGACCGTCAGCACGTCGCCGATCATGAGCGCGGAGACGTCCACGGTGATCCGCTCGGGGATGAGCCCGGGCAGGCAGGAGACCTGCACCTCGCGGAGGATCGTCTCGAGGATGCCGGCCTGCTCCTTGACGCCCTCGGCCTCCCCCGTGGCGAAGACCGGCACGCCCACCGTGATGGCCCTGTCCATGCGGACCTCCTGGAGGTCCACGTGGATGACCTTCTCGGAGACCGGGTCGAACTGCATGTCCCGGATGATGGCGGTGCGGGCGCTCCCGCCGCCGTCCTCGAACTTGAGAGTGAGGAGCGTCGTGCTCCCCTCGCGCCCCTGGATCACCTTGATGACGTCCCGGTAATCCACGGTGAGGGTCTGAGGGGCGCCGCCTCCGTACAGCACGGCGGGGACCAGGCCCTGGCGGCGGAGGCGCTTGGCGACCTCCTTGCCGGTGCCCTCCCGCTTCTTGATCGTCAGCTCGCGGAACTCCATGGCGCTGTTGCCTCCCTCGAAGAATTACACGAAGAGCCCGGACACGGACTCTTCGGCGTGGATGCGGCGGATGGCCTCGGCGAGGAGCGGGGCCACGGTGAGCACCGTGATCTTCTTGTTGCGCTTCTCGGGGCCCACCGGGATCGAGTTGGTGACGATGAGCTCCTCCAGCGCCGAGCCCTCGATCCGCGGCATGGCGGGACCGGAGAGCACCGGGTGGACGCCGCAGGCCAGGATCCGCCGGGCGCCCTCGCGCTTGAGGGCGTCCACGGCCTGGATGAGCGTTCCGCCGGTGTCGATCATGTCGTCGATCACGACCACGTCCTTGCCCTTGACCTCGCCGATCAGGTGCATGAAGACGGCGACGTTGGTGCCCTCGCGCCGCTTGTCGATGATGGCGAGCCCCGCCTGGATTCGCTTGGCGATGGCGCGGGCGCGCTCCACGCCTCCCGCGTCGGGGGCGACCACGACGAGGTCGGTCAGGTCCTTCTTGCCGAGGTAGTCGATGATCACCGGGGCGGCGAAGAGGTGGTCCACCGGGATGTCGAAGAAGCCCTGGATCTGGCCCGCGTGGAGATCCAGCGCGAGCAGCCGCTGGCAGCCGGCCGCGGTGATGAGGTCGGCCACCAGCTTCGCCGTGATCGGCACGCGGGGCTGCACCTTCCGGTCTTGGCGGGCGTAGCCGTAGTAGGAGAGCACGGCCGTGATCCGCCGGGCCGAGGCCCGCTTGAGGGCGTCGATCATCACCAGCAGCTCCATCAGGTTGTCGTTCACCGGCGGGCAGGTCGGCTGGATCACGAAGACGTCGGCGCCCCGCACGTTCTCGTTAATCTGGACGAAGACCTCGCCGTCGGAGAAGCGCGAGACCTCGGCGTCGGCCAGCGGGATGCGGAGGTCCCGGGCGATCTCTTCGGCCAGCGGCCGGTTGGCGTTGCCGGTGATGAGCTTCAGCTCGTACGCCATGGGCCCCCCTTCAGAAGTTGGTTGGGGCGGGAGGATTCGAACCCCCGAATACGGGATCCAAAGTCCCGCGCCTTACCGCTTGGCCACGCCCCAACAAGATGCGGCCGCCGCAAGCGGCCATCAAATTCTCCTCGCCCCCCGGGGAGAGGCAGGGTGAGGGGGGTTTCGGACTCCCTCACCCCGACCCTCTCCCTCTCAGAGGGAGAGGGGGCTATCGCACCACCCGGATGGCGGGCGCCGCCAGCGTGCGCACGGCCCACGCCAGCCGCGACGCCGTCGTCACCCGATCCCGGATCTGTCGCGCGTGGTCCGCCGAGCGGGCGACGGCGAGCACCGTCGGGCCGCTGCCCGACATCACGCTCCCCAGCGCGCCGGCGCTCATGAGCGCCCGCTTGATCCGCCCGATCTCGGGATGCGCCGGCTCTACCACCGCCTCGAGAGCATTGTACAGGCTGGCGGCCACCCGCGACGAATCCCGCGAAGCCAGCGCCCGCATCAGCCCCTTCGTCCGCCGGCCGTCGTCCCTCAGCCCGGCCGGCACGAGCCCGTACACCTCGCGCGTCGAGAGCGGGAAGTCCGGCTTCACCAGCACGAGCGCGAGCGCCGGGCTGGCCGGCAGCGGCTCGATCCGCTCGCCCCGTCCCGTCGCCCGCGCCCGTCCGCCGCTCAGAAAGAACGGGACGTCCATCCCAAGGGCGACCGCCAGGTCGGCCAGCCGGGCCCCGCTCCAGCGGAGGCCCCAGAGCCGGTTCAGTCCCCAGAGGGCGGCGGCGGCGTCGCTCGAGCCTCCCCCCAGCCCGGCGGCCACGGGGATCCGCTTCTCCAGGGTGATCCGGGCTCCCCGGTTCGCCCCGGCGGCTTCCATCAGGAGCCGCGCGGCCTTGACCACGAGGTTCGCCTCATCCGTGGGGAGGGCGGGGTCGCTGGTCCTGAGGGTGAGGGCCTCGTCCTCTTCCAGGACCAGCCGGTCGAATAGATCGACCGCCTGGAGCACGGTGGAGAGCTCGTGGTAGCCGTCCCCCCGCTTCCCCAGGACCTCGAGCACCAGGTTCACTTTGGCCGAGGTCCGAAGCGTGAGCGACCGGGCCCGCCTCGACCGTCTCGACAAGGCATAAAAACGTATCACGCCCCGTCGGGGGAGTCAACGGAACCGTTGGATTTTGACGCCTTCCGGGAGGGTGAGCGTGAAGAGGTCAGGGGACGGCCCGGTCCCCAGCTTCGGCTCGCGGTAGCGGACCGACACCACGAGCGGCGCGTCGAGGGCGGTCATGGTCAGCGCCGCCGGGGGGTCGGCGGGGCTGCCGCCCGCGTACGTGACGCGGGCCGGCGTCTTCGCACCGGTCAGCTCGACTTGTCTCACGACGCCCGTTTCGGGGTCCGCCCAGATCCGCTGCACTCCGGCCGCGCCGGTCAGCTTGATCGAAGGTCCGATCCCGTCGGCAGGGATGATCTCGGCCGAGTACGGGTCCTTGAGCGGCAGCACGTGGCCGGCCAGGATGCCAACCAGCTCCTCGGGCTCGAGGGCCAGGCCCAGCCAGCGCTCGGTGGCCTTGGCCGACGCCGGGCCGACCAGGGCGCGATTGTCCGCCACCTCGTAGAGGGTCACGCTCTCGGCGTTGCCCACGAGGAGGAGGAACGGCTGCCCCCACGGCGTCAGCGCTTCGAAGCGGACGGAAGCCGGCGCCCGCAGGAGCAGGACGCCCGTGAGACGGTGGACGCGGCCGTCCCGCTGGATCGTGATCTCGGCGAGGGTGCGGAGGTCGGCGAACTCCAGCCAGCGATGCTGGAGGGCGGCGATCAGGCGGTGGGCTTCGGGCGAAAGGGGCTCGCGGGGGGGCGGCAGGGAGGCGCACCCGGCAAGCACGACGAGGGCGACCCCCAGGAAGGCGGCGGGACGCCTACGGCTGGGCCTTGGACCGCTCACCCTTCACGCTGCGCTGCTTGTCGCGGGTCTCCTGGAGCTTCTTCTTGACCTCTTCGTTCTTGGGATCCAGCGAGAGCGACTTCTCCCAGGCGGCCACCGCGTCGTCCTCGAAGCCGTTCTTGATGTAGGCGTCGCCCAGGTGGTCGAAGATCACGGCGTCTTCCTTGGCGCGCTCCACCGCGCGCTTGAGCTCGCGAAGGGCCTCGGGGTAGCGCCCCTGCTGGTAGAAGGCCCAGCCCAGGCTGTCGATGAAGTAGCCGTTCTCCGGCTCGATCTCGAGGGCCTTCTTGATGAGGACGACCGCCTCGTCCAGGTTGATGCCCTTCTCGGCGTACATGTAGCCGACGTAGTTGTACGCCTCGGCGTGCTTGGGGTCGAGCGTGATCACCCGCCGGAATGAGCTGATCGCGTCGTCGAAGCGCTTCTGCTTCTCGTACACCACGCCGAGCTGGAACTCCAGGTCCTTGTTCTTCGCGTCGATGGAGAGCCCTTCCCGGAGCGTCTGGATGGCCTTGTCGTGCTGCTCGGCCCGGAAGTACGCGGTGCCGAGGTAGAGGAAGAGCTCGGGGCGCCGGGGCTCCAGGTTCACCGCCTCCTGGAGGATCGCGATCGCCTCCGGGAAGCGCTTGGCGCGGCCGTGGAGGAAGCCCAGCTGGACCCGGGCGTCGATGGAGCGGGGATCAGTCCGGAGGATGCGCTCCAGCTCGATCCGCGCGTCGGCGTCCTTGCCGGCGTCCATCAGGGTGGTGGCCAGGAAGTAGCGGGCGCGGAGGTTGGCCGGCTCGAGGGTCAGCACCCGGCGGAACGCGTCGGCGGCCTTGTCCCACGCCTTCTGTTCGTAATGGACGGCGCCGAGCTTCATCCAGATCCGCGGGTCGTGGGGCGCCACGTTCGCCAGCGACTCGAGCTCCTGCTGGGCCTCCTGGTACTTGCCGAGGCGGATCAGGAGGTCGCCCAGCCGCTCCACGAAGCCCGGGTTGTCGGGGTTCATCTGGATGGCGCGCCGGTACACCTTGACGGCCTCGTCCGGCTGGCGCCGGGTCTCGTAGACGTAGCCGAGGGCGGTCCACGCGGCGTCGTGATCGGAATCCAGCTCGATGGCCCGCTGGAGCTCGCGGATCGCGTCGTCCCACGCCTCGGACTCGATGGCGAGCCGGCCCAGGAGGAAGTGCGCCTGCGCCAGGTTCGGGCTGACCGTGACGAGCCGGAGCAGCACCCCTCGGGCCTTGTCGTGGGCCCGCTGCTCCACGAAGTGGCGCGCCAGGGTGAGGTAGCCGTCGGGGGACCGGGGGTTGAGCGCGATGACCTTCTCCAGCTCGGCCTCGGCCTCGCTCCAGCGCTTCTGCCCGCGGTAGAGCTCGGCCAGCGTGAGGTGGACGCTCGCGTCGTTGGGCGCCAGGGCCGCCGCCTTGAGCCCCGCCTCGATGGCTTCCTGGGGCGCGTCGGTCTTGGAGAGCCAGAGGGCCAGCTGGGTCCAGAGGGAGGGCGTGGCCGGGTCCCGCTTGACCGCCTCTTTGAGCTCTGCGATGGCTTCCTTCAGCCGGCCGGCCTGGGCGTGGAGCTGAGCGGCCGTGTAATGGAAGTAGGCCTCGGCGGCGGGGTCGCGCTGAGCGGCGCGCGCGACGGGCGGCCGCGGGGTGTCGGCCTCGGCGGCCGGAGCCGGCGCCGTGCTGGCGCAGCCCGCGAGGCCGAGGAGGACCAGGAGGACGAGCGCGATCATGATGTTGCCAGCGTCAAGTGGAGCGCCTTGATGTTGCCGGCGCCGTAGCGCGCCTGGAGGCGGGCGAGGAGCTCGCCTTCGCGGAGCGTCAGTTCCTGGAGCCACGGGGAGTTGTCGACGATCACCGTCAGTGTGCCCCCGCGCAGATCCCCGGGCCGAGCCCGCCGCGCGAGCTGAGGATCCACGACGCTCGGCCAGTCGCGCCTCACGGCCAGCGCCAGAAGGGGCTCGGCCAGTGCGGGAAGGGCGGCCGTGAGGAGCGCGCCGACCGGTGTCGGGGTGGACCTGCGCGAGCGGGTCATGGGTAGTCCCTATCATAACGCGCCCGGCCACTGCGGGCAAATTGACTTCGATCTGACGCCCCAACCATGGTATTGGGGTCAGGTCTTGCAATGACACATGCTATTGATACGACCACGCCGGTCGGATGTTGCATTGCAAGACCTGACCCCGTATCCTCCTAGGCATGGCGCGCCCGCGGCGCGGCGATATTCTGTCTTTGACCGTGGACGACCTGGCCTTCGGCGGCGAGGGCGTGGGCCGCGCCGACGGCTACGTGGTGTTCGTCCGCGGCGGGTTGCCCGGTGATCGGCTGCGCGTCCGCCTCACGGAGGCGCGCTCGCGCTTCGGCAGGGGCGTGATCGAGGCCGTGGAGGCACCCTCGCCGGATCGCGTCGAGGCGCCGTGCCCGTACTTCGGCCGGTGCGGCGGCTGCCGCCTCCAGCACCTCGACTATCCCGCCCAGCTCCGGTTCAAGGCCAAGCAGGTGGCTGATTGTCTGACGCGGATCGCGGGGATCGCCGACGTCCCCATTCGCCCCATCATCGGCGCGCCCGAGCTCTACGGCTACCGGAACAAGATGGAGTTCACTGTGGCGAGGGCAGCGGAAGGGACGGTCGTCGGCCTTCACGAGGCGGACCGCTACGACCGGGTGCTCGACATCGAGCGCTGCCTCATCCAGTCGGACGCCATGAACGGGCTGCTCGCGGAGGCGCGCGCCTTCTTTGCCGAGCGGAACCTCCCCGTGTACGACCAGGAGAGCGGCGAGGGGCTGCTGCGCTTCCTCATGCTGCGCGAGGGCAAGCGCACGGGGGAGGCGATGGTCAACGTGGTGACGTCGGCCCCCCAGGTGAGCGAGCTGGCGCCGCTGGCCGACCGCCTCAGGAGCCGCGTGGGCCAGACCGCCAGCGTGATCCTGAACGTCAACCCGAAGAAGGCGAGCGTGGCGGTGGGGGTAGAGGAGCACCTCCTGGCCGGTCGCGACCATATCCGCGAGGCCCTCGGCGGGCTCGTCTTCCAGATCTCCGCCAACTCGTTCTTCCAGACCAACACGCTCCAGGCCGAGCGCCTCTTCGCCCTCGTCGAGGAATCGACGGAACTGACAGGGAGCGAGACCGTGATCGATCTCTACTCGGGCACGGGCGCCATCAGCCTCCTCCTGGCGCGTCGCTGCCGGTCGGTGTACGGGATCGAGGTGGCGCAGGCGGCGGTGGACGACGCCCGGCGCAACGCCAAGGCCAACGGGATCGAGAACTGCACGTTCCTGGCGGGGGAGGTGCGGGGCGTGCTGCCTCAGCTCATCGCCCGCGGAGTCCGGGCGGAGGTGGTGGTGGCCGATCCGCCGCGCGCCGGCTTCCACCCCAAAGCGCTCCGCGCCCTCGTGCTGCTCGGCCCCGGGCGGATCGTGTACGTCTCGTGCAACCCCGCCACGCTGGCCCGGGACCTGGGGGAGCTGGTGCGGGGCGGTTACCGCGTCGAATGGGTCCAGCCGCTGGACATGTTTCCCCACACGCCGCATATCGAGGCGGTCGCGCGGCTGCGGAAGGTCTGAGGACCCCCTCACCCTGCCTCTCCCCACTGGGGAGAGGAGAAGAGGTGAGGGGCGCATCAACTGGGCCGGACTACCAGAATCTGGTCGTGCAGGCGCACCCGCTCCCGGACCTTCAGCGCCACCTCGCTCCCGCGCTCGGCACGCTGGATCGGCTGGTGCTCGAGCTGAATCGAGTCCACCATCTGCGTGAAGTCGGTGGTGTGGCCGTGGATCCGGATCTGGTCGCCGACCTGGAGCGCGCCGTCGGTGAGGCGGATGGCCGCCACCCCGATCTTGGCGTAGTAGCCGTCCACGATTCCGACCTTTTCCTCGGTGGCCATGGGTCTGCTCCTGGTTGATTGGTGTTCACCGCTGAGTATACAATCGAGCCCACTCTGAGACCAGGCCGATGAACACCTTCCTCATCCGGCGCTTCCTCCAATCGCTCCTGGTGCTGCTGGGCGTCTCCGCCGTGGTCTTCTTCATCCTCCACCTCACGGGGGACCCGACGCTGCTCCTGCTGCCGCCCGACGCCACGGCCGAGGAGATCACGCGCTTCCGCCAGGTCATGGGCTTCAACGACCCCGTGGTGGTCCAGTACCTGCGCTTCCTGAAGGGCGCCGTCCAGGGGAATTTCGGCGAGTCCCTCCGCCACGGGGAGCCCGCCCTCGACCTGGTGATCGAGCGGATGCCCGCCACGTTCGAGCTCACGGCCGCCGCCCTGGCCATCGCCCTCTGCCTGGCCATTCCCTCCGGCATCGTGTCGGCCGTCAAGCGCAACACCCTCGTGGACTACGTCTCGACCGTGGTCGCGCTGCTGGGCCAGTCCATGCCGACGTTCTGGCTCGGCATCATGCTGATCCTGGTTTTCTCGGTTCGGTTCCACCTGCTGCCGTCGTCGGGCCGCGGCGATCTGGCGCACCTGATCCTCCCCGCGATCACCCTGGGCCTCTTCACCACCGCGCGCATCACGCGCCTCACCCGGTCGGGGATGCTCGAGGTCCTGGGCCAGGACTACATCCGTACCGCCCGGGCCAAGGGGGTGAGCGAGCCGCCCGTCGTCTGGAAGCACGCGCTCAAGAACGCCGCCATCCCGATCGTCACCATCGTCGGGATCGAGCTCGGCACGCTCCTGGGCGGGGCCGTCATCACGGAGACGATCTTCGCCTGGCCGGGCGTCGGCCGCCTCTCGGTCCAGGCGATCTACAACCGGGACTTCCCGCTGGTGCAGGCGGCGGTCTTTCTCCTCGCGGCCACGTTCGTGGCCGTCAACCTCCTCGTGGACGTGATCTACACCTACCTCGACCCGCGCATCAGGTTCCGGTGAACCACCACGAGGCAGCCGAGTCCCTTGTCCTGGTCCGCGCCGGCGCCCGCGGGGAACACGAGTGGCTCGCCCTGCTGGGGCGGCTGGTCCGCCGGCGGACGGCGCTGTTCGGCCTGGCGGTCGTCCTCCTCGTCGTCGTGGGCGCCATCGTCGCGCCGCTGATCTCTCCCTTCGATCCCCTGGAGCAGGACCTCGTCCATCGGCTCCGGGCGCCGGGCTGGCAGGACGCCTCGGGGCGGGTGCACCTGCTGGGGACCGACCACCTGGGACGCGACATCCTGGCGCGGGTCATCTACGGCTCCCGCATCGCGCTCCTGGTCGGGTGCGCCGCGGTGGCCATTTCGGGGGCCCTCGGGATGGCCATCGGGCTCGTCTCCGGCTACTTCGGCGGGTGGGTGGACGACGTGTTCATGCGCCTGGCCGACATCCAGCTGGCGTTCCCGTTCATCCTGCTGGCGATCGCGGTGATCGGCGTGCTCGGGCCCAGCCTCTGGAATATCATCGTCGTCATCGGGGTGTCGAGCTGGGTCATCTACGCGCGGATCGTGCGGGGCGAAGTGCTGTCGCTGCGCGAGCGGGAGTTCGTCCAGGCCGCGATCGCGCTCGGAAGCGGGGATGGGCGGGTGCTCGTCCGGCACGTTCTCCCCAACGCCTTCACCCCCTGGCTCGTCGTGGCCACGCTGGACATGGCACGGGTAATCGTGGTGGAATCGGCGCTGTCGTTCCTGGGCCTCGGCGTCCAGCCACCCACGCCCACCTGGGGGGGGATGCTGGCGGACGGGCGGGTGTACCTGTCCACGGCGTGGTGGCTGGCCACGTTCCCGGGGCTGGCGATTCTCATCACCGTCCTGGGGATCAACCTCTTCGGCGACGGGTTGCGGGACACCCTGGACCCGCGCCTGAAGGTGTGAGGTCAGCTAGCGCACGTTCGAGCGCCGGCTTTGCCGGCGCAATCTCGGGGGGAGGAATCGGAAGGGGGGCGGAGCCCCCCTCCGAGCAACGGTGGTGGAGCGACTGATCCTGAGCGGGGCGACGCTGATCGATGGGAGCGGCGCCCAGCCCGTCAGGGACAAGGCCGTCGTGGTCGAGGGCGCGCGAATCGCCGCCGTGGTCGAGGAGCGCGCGGCGCCGCCCGGGACCGCGCTGCGCCTGGACGGCCTCACGCTGCTCCCGGGGCTCATCAACGCCCACGTCCATCTCTGCCTGGGGGGCGAGCCCGACCCGGTGACCCGGCTGCGCGAGGAGCCGCTCACGCTCACCGCCGTCAAGATGGCGGTCCGGGCGCGGGAGACGGTGGAGGCCGGCGTCACGACGGTGCGCGACCTGGGCGGGCGCGAGTACGCTGAGTTCGCCGTCCGGCGCGCGGTCGGCGAGGGGTTGATCCCGGGGCCGCGGATCATCGCCGCCGGGCGGGGCATCTGCATGACCGGCGGCCACGGCTGGTGGTTCGGCCGCGAGGCCGACGGCCCCGATGACGTGCGCCGGGCCGTCAGGGAGCAGCTCAAGGCGGGTGCCGACGTCATCAAGATCTTCGCCACGGGCGGCGTGATGACCCCCGGCGTGGAGCCCGGGTCGGCCCAGCTGACGCTCGAGGAGGTCCGCGCGGCCATTGAGGAGGCGACGAAGGCGGGCCGCCGCGTGGCGGCCCACGCCCAGGGCTCCCAGGGGATCGCCAACTGCATCGAGGCCGGGATCACCTCCATCGAGCACGGCATCTTCCTCACCGAGGAGCTGGTCGCCCGGATGAAGCGGGAAGGGATCGCCCTGGTGCCGACGCTCATCGCCCCCTATCAGATCGGCGCCCACGGCGTGGCGGCGGGCATCCCCGAGTTCATGGTGCGGAAGTCCCAGGCGGTGATGCCCTCGCATGTGGCCAGCTTCCAGCTGGCGGTGAAAGCCGGCGTCCCCGTCGCCGCCGGGACCGATGCCGGGACGCCCCTGAATCCTCACGGGAGCATGGTTCCAGAGCTGGAGCTGATGGTGAAGCACGGGATGACCCCGCTGGACGCGATCCGTTCCGCGACGGCGGTGGCGGCGAATGTGCTCGGGCTGGGGGCCGAGGTCGGCCAGGTCGCCCCCGGATTCGCGGCGGACCTCGTCGCGGTGGGCGGCAACCCCCTGGAGCGGATCGAGGCCCTGGCGGATATACGTCTGGTGATCGCCAACGGGGAAACGATTGTCAACCGGCTGGCCGAAAGGAGGCCCTCATGAAGCGCACTCTAGTCCTGCTCTTCGCTCTCTGCCTGGTCGGGTGGTCCGGCGTCGCGGCCGCGGCCCCCCAGGGGCAGATCGTCGTCGCCCAGGGCGTGGACCCGACCACCCTGGACCCGCAGTGGCACGAGGAGACGCCCGCGTATAACGTGCTGCTGAACATCTACGACACGCTCCTCTTCCGGGACAAGGACCTCAAGATCATTCCGTGGCTGGCCACGTCGTGGAAGCTGGTCAACCCCACCACGTGGGAGTTCAAGCTGCGGCAGGGCGTCAAGTTCCACAACGGCGAGGAGTTCGACGCCGAGGCCGCGAAGTACAGCCTGGACCGCCTGCGCGACCCGGAGCTCAAGAACCGCCAGGCCGCCAACTTCCGTCTGATCGCGTCGGTGGACGTCGTGGACAAGCTCACGGTGCGCATCACGACGAGCAAGCCGTTCCCGACGCTGGAGAACCAGCTCGCCCTCCGCGGGGCCATCATGGCCCCCAAGCACTTCAAGGGGAAGGATAAGGTCTTCGCCGACCGCAACCCGGTGGGGACGGGACCGTACAAGTTCGTCCGGTGGGCCAAGGACGAGCAGATCGTGCTGGAGGCCAACCCGCAGTGGTGGGGGGGCGCGCCCAAGGTGAAGACGCTGATCTTCCGTCCCATTCCGGAGCACGCGGTGCGCGTGGCCGCGCTGCAGGCGGGCGAGGTGGACATCGCGGTGAACATCCCGCCCCACCTGGTGTCGATCATCGACAAGCACCCCAGCCTCTACGTCTCCAAGGCGCCGAGCGTGCGGACCATCTTCATTCCCATCTACACCTACCAGTTCGACACGGCCAACAAGCCGGTGGGGCCGGTGGAGGGCCCGACGAAGGACAAGCGGGTGCGCCAGGCGATCATCGCGGCGGTGAACCCGGACGAGATCATCAAGAACGTGCTGGAAGGGCAGGCCATCCGCGTGGCCACGCCGCTGACGCCCCAGCATTTCGGCTTCGACCGGACCCTGCAGCCCGTGAAGGCGGACCCGGACCGCGTGAAGAAGCTCCTGACCGAGGCCGGCTTCCCCGGTGGGATCGACCTCACGCTCAACTCGCCCGACGGGCGCTATCTGAAGGATAAGGAAGTGTCGGAGGCCGTGGGGGGGCAGCTCACGAAGGCCGGCATCCGCGCCCGCGTCCGCACCTTCGAGTGGACGACGTACCTGAACCAGATGGTGTACGTCCACAAGGCCAACCCCATGTACCTGATCGGGTGGGGGAACACCACGTGGGACGCGGACGGAACCCTCGGACCGCTCTGGCGGACGGGGAACCCGCTCGGCAACCACCACAACCAGGACTTCGACGGGATGATCGACGAGGCCCAGACCTCCGTGGACCCGAAGCGGCGGCTGGAGATCTACTCCCGGGCGCTCAAGTCCATGCTGGATGAGGGCGCGGTCCTGCCGCTCTACCAGCAGATGGATCTCTACGGCGTCAACAAGCGGGTGGACTTCCAGGCCCTCTCCTCGGAGCAGATCGTCGGAGTCTGGATCGGCTTCAAGGCCGGGAAGTAGCGCCGGTTCGAACGCACCCCCTCACCTTTCTCCTCTCCCCCAGCGGGGGAGAGGGTGGGGTGAGGGGGAGCCACTAGCGGAGCTGCTGCACCAGCGCGAGGAGGGCGAGGGCGAGGAAGAAGAGGCCGCCGAGCGCGAGGCCAATCTCTTGCCAGCGGGACGGGCGCAGCGCGGGCGGCAGGAATTTCCGGTTCACGACCAGGGTGTGGAAGGAAAGGATGGCGAGGTTCACCGCCGCCACGTTGGCGCCGATCAGGATCAGCGTCAGCGGGTCGGCGAGGGCGATCGCCGCGCACCCCGCGAGCGTGAAGACCAGGAGCGCCCGGTAGTACACCGTCCGCACATCGCCGCCCCGCCACCCCCGGACCCTTCCGCTCGCCGTCCAGAGGATCTCGGTGCTGACGCGCGCGAACCCGCCGGCGGTAGCCACCTGGGTCGAGAAGAGAATCCAGAAGCCGGTCAGGAGGGTCAGAAACCACAGCATGGGGCCGAACCGCTCGGCCAGCGCCAGTGCGGGATGGGCGGCGATGCCGTATTCGCTCAGCGTCGTGCCGGCAGGGATGAAGCCGGCCGCGATCAGGGCGGGGAGCCCCATCCCGATCAGCGACCCCGGGACCCAGATCCCCCACTGGTCGGCCCGCAGATACCGCCACCAGCCGCGCCAGCGCCTCAGGTTGTCCTCCGTTGGCGGGAACGCGACGCCGGGATGCGAGACCTCCACCTTCTGCCCGCCGATGAGGGCCGGGATGGAAGCGACGGTCCCGCTCATCCCGAACCCCTTGTCGCGGAGCCAGTAGGTGAGCGTGGCATTCAGCGTGCCGCCCGCTCCCGAGTAGGCGGCGAGGCCGGCGAGGAGAAACCAATCAACGCCTGCCGGAAGGGGTGGCGATCCCATGAGCGGGGCGACGAACCCCGCCGCCACCGCCACCCAGGCCGTGGATGGGACGAGGAAGAGGCCGGTCAGGACGAGGAAAACCAGGATCCAGCCGTTCATGAACCACTCGGCGTGCTCGAGGGTCTTCTCGATCCGCTCCCCGAGGAGGACGAGGA
>Ga0209321_10000684_pt1 | contig 22515 bp, 17 predicted proteins | sample Rifsed16ft4_FD_184012 | JGI IMG/M metagenome (GOLD analysis project Ga0209321, IMG submission 184012) | Soil microbial communities from Rifle, Colorado, USA - sediment 16ft 4 - CSP-I_5_4 (version 2) | ecosystem: Environmental > Terrestrial > Deep subsurface > Rock core/Sediment | place: Rifle...
CAATGAAGTTGGGGGCAGAACGTTTCATTGTTGTTTCGTCCGTCGGGGCCGATGCCTCATCGTCAAACTTCCATCTCAAGACCAAAGCTTGAACGGGGGCTGAGTGTCGAAGGATTCGGAGGTTTGGTGATCTTCAGGCCATCCCTCCTCCTTGGAGAGCAGTCCGAATTTCGCCTGGGCGAGCGACTGGCTGCCGCCGCGATGAAGACGATAACACTTTTTATGAAAGGGCCCCTGGCACGATATCGGCCCATCGAGGCATCCGCCGTGGCATTGGCAATGATCGCCGCAGCCAAGCAGAACCCCCGAGGTACGCATGTTTTTGAATCAGAACAGATAATGAATCTCTCCGTTCCCTCCCATGAGGTTGCCCCATGACGTCAAGATTTGCAGTGGCGGTGATATTATGTTGCGCACTGTCGGCGGTGACGATCGGCCAGACAAAGAACCCAAAGATTGTCTTCTTCGGGGATTCCATCACAGAGCTGGGGGTCAAGCCGCGCGGATATGTGACTCTGATCCGGGACCACCTGCGGAAATCAGGGTCTGAAGTCGAGATTGTGGGCGCGGGCGTCAGCGGGAACAAAGTCCCCGACCTGCTACAACGCGTCGACCGCGACGTACTGGCGTTGAAGCCGATCCTTGTTATTATCTATATAGGGATCAACGATGTATGGCACTCCTCCATGAAGGGGCTGCACGGCACGACGAAGGATGAATTTCGAAAAGGATTGATTGAGTTGACGAAGAGAATCCGGGAAACGGGAGCGCAGGCGGTTCTCTGTACTCCAAGCGTTATCGGGGAGAAGAAGAAAGGGGACAATCCCCTTGATTCCATGCTGGATGAATACTCCGATATCACGCGGTCAGTTGCAGAAGAGCAAGAAGTGGCGCTCTGCGATCTCCGTAGGGCATTCCTCCGATACGAGGGAACATACAACACCGAGAACGTCGAGCGTGGTCTCTTGACGTACGATGGTGTACATTTGAGCGATGATGGAAACAGGTTTGTTGCCGAGGAATTTATCAAGCTTCTGGAGACGCAATGAAACTTGAAGCGCTCGGGTGGGACAGCTTCTTTCGGGCCGCGTTCCTGCCTTTTGAAACGGGGGGATTTTCCGCCGGCCGCGTCGCAGTGCAGCACAAGACCTACTATCTTCTCTACTCACAGTTTGGAGAATTACGCGGAGAAATTACAGGCAAGATGCACTACCTCGCAGAGGGGCTGCACGATTTCCCCGCCGTCGGCGATTGGGTGGTCATCCACGCGAGGCCCGATGAGCAGGCAGCCACCATCCATGAGCTCCTCCCGCGCCGAACGAAGTTTTCGCGGAACATTGCAGGGCCAAAAGTTGAAGAGCAAATTGTCGCCGCAAACGTCGACGTCGTGTTTCTGATAAGCGGGTTGGACCACGACTTCAACCTTCGTCGTCTCGAGCGATATCTTGTGCTTGCTGCCGAAAGCGGCGCCAAGCCGGTGGTCGTCCTTAACAAGACCGATCTCTGCAATGATCTGAAATCAAAGGAGCGGGAGGTTCGGTCGGTCGCCCCCAACGTTTCTCTTCATATGCTGAGCGCGATTCATGACAAGGGGCTCGATGCGCTCCTCACATACCTCGAACCCGGCGTCACCGGCGCTCTTCTTGGGTCATCAGGGGTTGGGAAGACCACGATTATCAATCATCTTCTCGGCGCGGAGATCTATCCGACGATGGAAGTGCGGGAATCGGACAGCCGCGGAAGACATGCAACGACGAGAAGGGAACTCATCATTCTTCCCGGGGGCGGCCTCCTGATCGACACTCCCGGAATGCGGGAACTTCAGCTGTGGGGCGGTTCGGGCGGCGTTGAAGAGGTTTTTGCCGACATAAACCGGCTGGTTGGAGAGTGTCGTTTTCGTGACTGCACCCATGAATCGGAGCCCGGGTGCGCTATTCAGAAGGCTCTCGATGACGGTACACTTGAAGAATCGCGGTTCAGGAGTTTTCAGAAGCTTCGTAAAGAGATTGCGTATCAGACTCGTAGAGTTGACCGGGAGGAGCAGCGAAAAGAGAAGGAGAAGTGGAAAAGGATTTCACGCCAAATAAAACAGATCTACAAGACAAGAAAGAAGCCGTGACGGAGCACGATGATCCTCAGCGTTTCGGGTTACGAGTTGCGGGTTTCAGGTTTGAGGCTTCAAGTTTCAGGTCGCGGGCTGACCGCTGTCCCCGCGTACGCGGGGAGCTGACAGCTGAGCGCTGAAAGCTCCTTTATAAGCATTGATTTTGCTTAAAGAAGGCGTACATTCTCCAGCCTCACTAATCACTCACCACAACTTCTATCCTCTTATGAATCAGATCATACCTCGACTCTTTCTTGGTGCGGCGGTCTGCCTGGGGTCCGCCGCAATGGCTCAGAAGCCCATCTTTCCGCAGCCCCTGAGCCCGCGAATAGCAAATTACGACATCAATATCTCCCTGGATCCGAAGGAAAAAATGCTCAGGGGAACCGAGACGCTTGTATGGCGCAACACATCCCGCGATCGCATCATGGAGCTTCAGTTTCATCTCTATTTGAACGCGTTCAGGAATTCCGAATCGACGTTTATGAAAGAATCGGGCGGGTCATCACGTGGCGCCGCGATGGATGCAGGAGGATGGGGCTGGATCAACATCGACAAAATGGCTGTTCGGGGAGGGGAAGACCTGAAGCCGAAAATGGAATTCATCCATCCCGACGATGACAATGAAAAGGACCAGACGGTGCTGCGAGTGCGACTGGCGAGACCAGTGCTCCCGAATCAGACCGTCACGCTCGATATTTCATTTACCGCGAAATTGCCCACTGTGTTTGCGCGGACGGGGTACTACGATGATTTCTACATGGTTGCACAGTGGTTCCCGAAGATGGGAGTGTATGAGCCGGCAGGGATGAGATATGCGATCGCTGGCCGATGGAACTGCCATCAATTTCATTCAAACACGGAATTCTACGCCGACTATGGTGTCTACAACGTCAACATTACCGTCCCGCAGTCGTTTGTAGTCGGAGCAACCGGAGTCAGAGAGAACGAACGCCGCAACGGCGATACAACAAAGACGTTGTTTTACCACGCCGAAGATGTTCACGATTTTGCGTGGACAGCCTCCCCTCGTTATGAGGTGGTGGATGACAAATGGGAACACGTTGCGATTCAGCTCCTGATTCAACCCGAACACCGCCAACACACCGATCGGTATCTTCAATCGACAAAGGTCGCTCTCCAGTACTTCAATGATTTCCTGGGAAAGTATCCATATCCGAATCTGACCGTCGTTGATCCTCCCATCAAGGCGTTCGGTGCAGGTGGAATGGAATATCCAACGCTCATCACGGGGGGATCATTCTACGGCATGCCCGAAGGCCTCAAATTTGTTGAGTTGGTCACGATTCACGAATTCGGCCACCAATACTGGTACGGGTTGGTGGGGAGCAACGAGTTTGAAGAGGCGTGGCTTGATGAAGGGTTCAATCAGTACACCGAGACCCGGATCATGAATGAGACGTATGGAGTGAAGACATCAGTCATGGATATTCTTGGTTACCGCCAGGGCGACATGGAAATGGCGAGAGACGGATATCTTTCGATGTCCAATCCCAAAATTGCACCCACCCTCCTCAATGCATGGGAATACAAGGCCGGCGGGTACGGGAATCTGACGTACGCAAAGACAGCGGTTTTCATGACAACGCTCGAACGCCTCCTTGGAAGACCCGTGATGGACGAAATCATGCGCACGTATTTTGAACGCTGGCGGTTCCGGCATCCCTCTTCACGGGATTTTATTGCCGTGGTCAATGAAATCACCCGGAAACGCCTGGGGGACAAATTCGGTACCGATATGAACTGGTTCTTTGACCAGGTGTTGTACGGCACCGAGATTTGTGATTATGCCCTCGCCGGCATCGAAAACCGGCGAATCAGCAGGCCCGAGGGGGTGTTCGACGGGCAGAAGGACACTTCGGCAGCCCCAAGGCTCTATGAGGCCAGGGTGGTGGTGAGCAGGCTCGGTGAAGTAAAGATGCCGGTCGACGTGCTTGTTCGTTTTGAAAGCGGGAAAGAGGTCAGAGAGCGCTGGAATGGCCAGGCCCGGTGGAAGGAATACAAGTACAAAGGAGAAGAGAGAATTCAATGGGCAAAGGTTGATCCGGAAGAGGTTCTGCAAATCGACACGAACTTTCTTAACAACAGCAAAAGCCTTGACGTCAGTTCTGCGGCGGTGTGGAAATACACCGTTAAATTCATGTTCTGGATACAGAACATCCTTCAAACATCATCTCTCTTCTAGAACATTATGACACTTTCAGACATTTTCTCACGAAGCGTCGCGAACGCCAATCGTTCCTGGCATGCGATCATCATTCTCTATGCAGGAACCCTTCTTCTGGCAGCCGTGCTGGCCTTTGGGTTTCAGTCTGCTCTTTTCAGCGGGTTCAAGGATTCCGTGCTCCCGGAACGGCTGCTGGAAGGTTTTGATTCGGATGTCTTCAACGATCTCACGCGTGCCAACAAGGGGTTTCTTGATCCAATCATCTCGCAGCTCCCATGGCTTCTCATCTTCTGGCTTGTTCTCAACAGCCTCCTGGGAGGCGGGATTGTGGCCGCTTTGAAGCGCGGATCGTGCAACTCGTTTTCCGAATTCTTCTCCGACTGCGGTACCTATCTGGGACGATTCCTCCTCCTGCTCCTCATTTCCGCATTCATCCTTCTGATTTTCGGATCGGTATGGATGATGATTGTAGGAGTGCTCTATGCGGCCATGACCGCGGGGTCAATCACCGAGGTGCCGAATGTGATTGGTGGAATCGTTGCGGGTGCCGTGTTCGCACTTCCGATGATTCTGATCATGATGATCATGGATTACGCGAGAGTAAAGATCGTTGCGGATAATTCCCCTTCGGTTCTTTCCTCAACATGGCAATCGACAAAATTCGTGTTTCGGAATTTCTTTACCGCGCTCGGCTGGCAATTTCTGATGTTGCTTCTGCTTCTGGTACTGGCCGCGCTGTATTGGGTTATTTCCGACGGATTTCCCATGGAAACAGGATTTGGAATTTTCCTTGTGTTTCTGCTTCAACAGGTCAGCGTGGCTTCAAGGATCTGGGCGAGGCTCGTCATGATAAGCGGACAGGTTCAGTTGGACGAATCACGCGGTGTGCCGGTGTCAATGGCAGGAACGCTGGGCTACATCCCCCCTGTTGTTGCGCCCCTCCCGCCTGTTCCCACCGAACCAGTGAAGCGAACGACCTCGAGAAAGAGATCAACGCGACGGCGTGCAACAAAGAGAGGTAAAGGGAAATAACCGGAGTCCACGGTTGAAGGTTACCTTAGGATACTCGAAGGTTACCTTCTTCAAAAGCTAATCTCAGTTGAAGGTTACCTTCAGCCATCAGCGGGAAGGACTGGCACCGAGGATACGCGCTGGCAGAAGAAGGAGTGCCCTCAGGAATTCAAAAAGCGCATCGACCGTAATCCCGATGAGCCGAAAGGGGAGCGTCAAGAGCCAGACAATTGGATAGAGGACGAGGGCGATGAGCGCCAGGGGCCAGCAAAAGAAAAGAAGCAACAGCCAGAGAAGGAATTTTGCCATAGTATCACCTGAATACTGTTACGTCCGCCGAAATCAAAAGTTCCATTCCTCAACAAGATAGAATCTCAAACTTACTCTCATTCCTTGCCTGATATCAGCAATATCCTCATTCTCTTCGGCGTTGGTGTCATCTCGGCTTTTCTCAACGTTATGGCGGGCGGCGGCTCTGCCCTCGCTCTTCCCGCCCTCATCTTCATGGGGCTCGACAGCTCTGTGGCGAACGGTACCAACCGTGTCGCCATCCTCATTCAAAACATCGCGGCGGTCTCCTCCTTTCGCCAAAAAGAAGTTCACGCATTCAAACAGAGCATGCAGTTTACTTTTTGGGCTCTTCCCGGAGCAGTTGCCGGCTCGATCATCGGAGTGACGATCGACGATGCCTGGTTCCAGCGGATCATCGGGGTGGTCATGATCGGGACAGTTTTTACAATTCTTCTTCCGAAATCTGAGAGCAAGCCCATAACGGAAGAATCGATGAAAAGGCGGGAACGCTGGATCTATCCGATGATGTTTGGAATAGGAGTCTACGGAGGGTTCATTCAGATCAGCGTGGGGTTTCTCTTCATGGCTGCGCTTTATCATGTTCTCAAGATGAATCTGGTCTATGTGAACATGCACAAGGTGACCATTGTGATGTTGTACATGGCACCGTCGATTGTCGTGTACGCCGTTACGGGAAATGTGGACTGGATTCTCGGGCTGATTCTCGGAATCGGGAGCGCTGTGGGGGGCTGGTGGGCTGCCCACGCATCGGTCAAGGGCGGGGAAAAGCTCATTCGTTACGTGCTGGTCGTTGCCATCCTGATCATGGCGCTGAAGCTGTTCGAGGTGTTCTAGAGCCTTGGTGGAAAGAGTATTCAAGTATCATTTTCCCCTTTGCGAAAGGGGGAGAATATAAGGCTTGAGCATCGCAACCAAAGTTTTAGCAGAACGTAGAAGTCTGGGTCGATCTTCAATTCTCAATTTTCAAGGAGGAAGTATGAGACGCCTGGCAGTTGCAGTCTTTATGCTTGTACTCAGCTCCGTTGGGTGGGCGGATGGCGGTACCGGATTCAATATTCCGGTCGAGTACCATAAGCTCAAAAACGGTCTGAAAGTAGTGCTTTCCCCCGACAAAACGGCTCCCACCGTGGTTGTGGCGGTCTACTATAATATCGGGTTTCGGATCGAGCCGAAGGATCGCACGGGATTTGCGCACCTGTTCGAGCATATGATGTTTCAGGGTTCGCAAAACCTGGGGAAAATGGAATTCATCAAACTGGTCCAGAGCAACGGCGGAGTGCTGAACGGCTCGACCAGGTTTGATTTCACCAATTACTTCGAGATTCTTCCGGCCCACAAATTGGAAACCGCGCTTTGGGCCGAAGCCGATCGTATGAAAGGCCTCGCCATTACGCAAGACAATCTGGTCAATCAGCAGGGCGTCGTGAAGAATGAAGTGAAGGTCAACGTTCTCAATCAGCCTTACGGCGGATTTCCCTGGCTCGATATGCCTCAATACGCCAATACCAACTGGTACAACGCGCACAACTTTTATGGCGATCTCGAGCATCTTGACGCGGCGACGCTCGCCGATGTAAAGGCATTCTTTGAGACGTACTACGCACCGAACAACGCCGCCATCGCGATCGTCGGCGATATCGATACAAAAGAAGCCCTCGCGATGGTCGAGAAATATTTCGGTTCAATCCCCTCCCAGAAACAGCCTCCGAAGCCGGACATTTCAGAGCCGCGTCAGGAAAAGGAAAAACGGTTCACGAAAAAGGACACGTTGGCGCTCCGTCCGGCGCTCGCGTTTGCCTATCAAATGCCGCAGCGCAACACGCCGGAATACTATGCAATGGGCATTCTCGATCAGATACTGCTGCAGGGAGACGACAGCAAACTGACGCAGGTTCTGGCAAAGCAAAAAGGATATACGGACAATGTGGGCGGAGGCATCAATTTGCTTGGCAACATGTTCAACTATAATGGCCCGATGTTGTGGATGGCATCACTCATCCACGATCCGACCACATCAACCGACGATATTCTGAAAGCTGTTGATGGCGTGATTGAAGAAGCGCGCGCAAAAATGGTTGATCGCGCCGCGCTCAACCGGGCCTTCATAAAAATACGATCGGATCTCTACGACAATATGGGTGGTTTCTTCGGATTCGGGAGAGCGGATCTGCTTGCGAGTTTCGCCCTGTTTGATGACAATCCGGCGCGAATCAACACGCTGGAACAGGAACTTTTAAAAGTAACGCCTGAGCTCATCCTTAAGACCGCACAGGAATATTTGCGGCCGACCAATCGCACGGTGCTGATGGTCGAACCAAAATCCGGATCGTAAGGAGAAATGACCATGAAAAAAATTCAACTTGTGATTCTTGCGTTCCTGGCGGTCACTTTCGTTCAGGCGCTGCATGCGCAAAAGCAATTACCACCGGAGGGATCAACCCCGAAGGACTTTACCATCCCGGCAAAACAGACGTTCGCACTTGCCAACGGGATTTCGGTGACGATGGTACCTTACGGATCGCTGCCAAAAGTGACCGTCTCCGTGGTTGTTAGAGCCGGGAATCTCAACGAGGCGGCGAACGAGGTCTGGCTTGCGGACTTTGTGGGTGATTTGATGAAAGAGGGAACGACTTCGCGCACAGCGGAACAGGTGGCGCAGGAGGCCGCGGGCATGGGCGGTTCTGTCAACATTGGAGTGGGTCCGGACCAATCTACCATCAGCGGGGATGTACTTTCCGAGTTCAGCCCGAACCTCATCGCGTTGCTGGCCGACATCATCCGAAATCCGCTTTTTCCCGAATCCGAGCTGGCCCGCATCAAAAATGACAGGGCTCGTCAGTTGACGGTACAGCAATCACAGCCGCGCCAACTGACGGCAGAGCAGTTCTACAAGATCCTCTATCCTGATCATCCGTACGGCCGGTATTTTCCGACGACAGAAATGATCCAGGGATTCTCGATTCAAAACGTAAAGGACTTCTATCGTAAGAATTTCGGCGGCCAACGAACGAGCATCTACGTTGCCGGGGTGTTTGACTCAAAGGCGATGGAAAAGGCGATTCGGAGCGGATTTGAGGGGTGGAACAAGGGAAGCGAGCCATACATCAGCATACCCAAACCGTCGATGAAAAAAGCTTTTCATCTTATCAACAGGCCGGGTGCACCACAATCGACGATCTATCTGGGTCTTCCTGTCGTCAATCCATACGAGACCGATTTTGTGCCTTTTCTTGTTACAAATGCCTTGCTTGGCGGATCGTTCGGATCACGCATCACGAGCAATATTCGTGAGCAAAAAGGGTACACATATTCTCCGTTCAGCACCATTTCAACCCGCTATCGTGATGCGTACTGGGCCGAGATTGCCGACGTGACGACCACTGTCACGGGTCCGTCGCTGAAAGAGATCTTCGGCGAGATAACGCGTCTGCAAAGCGAGCCACCGACCGAGGCCGAGCTCAAAGGGATCAAGAACTACCTTGCCGGTAATTTTGTGCTTCAAAATTCCAGCCGGAGCGGAATCATCGGCCAGTTCTCATTTCTCAAGCTGCACGGATTGAAGGATGATTATCTTGCGAATTACGTGAAGCGCGTCCATTCAGTAACACCTCAGCAGGTGTCGGATCTTACCAAGAAGTATATCCGGCCCGAGAAAATGACTCTTGTGATTACCGGCGACAAGAGCAAGATTGAAGAGCAGATTGAGGAGTACGCGAAGCCCGCGGTAGAGCCGAAATAGCAGAAAAATGCGCCGTTATCGGGAAGCCCGCCAGTTCGTTGAGCGGGCTTTTTGTTTTGAAGGGCAATGGTATTTTTTGGAAAAATTAGGTAGGGTGGAAGAGGAAGTCAGAATTAGGAGCTGGAATTTAGAATCCAGAAGTCAGAAAACAGAAGGCCACTGAACTTCACAATCGAAATTCTCGACCGCAAACTCAACCCGTAACGCGAAACACGTAACTCGGAACCGACAGCTTCAACCATCCGCCACAGGTGTCCTATGAAAACAATTCTCCTCCGTTCCTTAGTCATCAGTCTTGCCCTTGTCTCCGCCGTCCTCTTCATGCGTCTGGATGTTACAGCTGACGAGGGGATGTATCCGATCAGTGAAATCCATAAGCTCAACCTGAAGGTGAAGGGCCTCAAGATCGATCCGAAGGATGTCTACAATCCCAGCGGCGTAAGCCTGATTGACGCCATCGTGATGGTCGGCGGATGTACCGGATCGTTTGTCTCACCCGACGGGTTGATTCTGACAAACCACCACTGCGCCTTCAGCGGAGTTCAGGCAGCCAGCACAAAGGAGAAGGATTATATCACGGACGGATTTATTGCCCGCACCCGAAACGAGGAAATTCCGGCACGCGGGTACACGGTGAGGATCACCGAGTCGTACAGAGGTGTGTCAAAGGAGGTTCTCAGCGTTGTGAATGACAAGATGGAGCTTGCGGAACGGACGAAAGCAATTCAGAAGAAGATCCGTGAATTGGTTGAGGAGACAGAAAAGGAAAAACCGGGCAAGCGGATTGAAGTCTCGGAGATGTTTGCGGGCAGGAATTACGTCCTGTTTGTATACGCCAATTTTCGGGATGTCCGGCTGGTCTATGTTCCGCCCCGCTCGATCGGTGAGTTCGGCGGAGAAAACGACAACTGGGTGTGGCCCCGTCACACGGGAGACTTCTCATACCTGCGTCTCTACGTTGCACCCGACGGCTCCCCCGCGGACTATTCTGAAAACAATGTTCCCTATCGCCCCAAAAAGTATCTGAAGGTTCAGGCCGAAGGAGCGAACGAAAAAGACTTTGTCTTCATTCTCGGTTACCCGGGAAGCACGTTCAGGCATCGGTCGTCGCACTACCTGGCTTATGAAGAGACGCATCGAATGCCGGCCGTTGCGGATTTGTTCGAGTGGCAGATCAAGACGATGGAGGATCTGGGAAAGAGCGACCGCGGCGTAGCGATCATGCACGATGCGCGGATCAAGGGTCTCGCAAATGTGATGAAGAATTATCGGGGAAAACTGAAGGGAATGAACCGGCTGCAACTTGTCCAAAAGAAACAGGCGGAAGAACAGGAGCTGCAGAATTTCATTTTGGCCGATCCCCAGAGGAAAGCCCGATACGGAACGGTGCTGGAAGAACTGGCCGCAGTGTATAAGGAGATGAGCGATTGGGCGCCGCGCGAAATGGTGCTCAATACCCTTCCGCAAAGTTCTCAGCTCATGAGACGGGCATACGCCCTCAATGATGCAGCCATTGAGCGCCGGAAGCCCGACGGGGAGCGGTCAAGCGCTTATCAGGACAAGAATTACGAGAATACGAAGCGCTTCATGTCGCGGCCGCTAAGGGACTATTACATCCCGACAGAAAAGGCGTTTCTGAAGGAAAGGCTGATGAAAGCAGCAAACCTGCCGCAAGGGCAACGGATCAATGCGGTCGATGAATTATTGAAAGGAGGGGCGGCAGAGGAAGCGATTGCTGCATTTGTTGATCAGGCGTTCGCACAATCGAAGCTCGCGGAAGAAGAGTATGTCACCGCCCTCTTGAACGGCGACCCTTCTGCGGTCGTCAACTCAGACGATCCCCTGATCGAACTTTCAAAAGGGTTAAACCCCCTTTTCAAAGAGCTGAACGAGACGCGTGCGCGGCGGGACGGAGCCCTGAACAAACTTTCCGCACTCTACGTGGACGTGAAAGAGCAATTTCTCAAAAAGAGTTTCATTCCCGATGCAAACAGGACGCTCCGGCTGACATACGGATATGTGAAGGGATACAGTCCGAGCAACGCCACGTGGTATTCACCCCATACGACCTTGACAGGAGTAGTTGAGAAGACAACCGGGATTGAGCCCTTCAATACTCCCTCCAAAGTGATCGATCTGGCAAAGGCGAAACAATACGGACGATTTAAAAATGCAAAGTTGAATGATGTTCCCGTTGCGATTCTCTACAATCTTGATACGACAGGCGGGAATTCAGGGAGTCCTTTGTTGAACGCCCGCGGAGAGCTCGTCGGGGTCAATTTTGACCGTGCATATGAGGCGACGATCAACGATTACGCCTGGAGCGACACGTACAGCCGGTCCATTGCGGTTGATATTCGGTACGTCCTGTGGGTGACGAAGTACGTGGGGGAGGTGGGGTACTTGTTAAAAGAGATGAAGGTGGAGTAGGGGTCGGAATTCAGAAGTCAGAAGTCGGAGGTCGGAGGTCAGAGGTCAAAGTCAGAAAGCTATCAGCTTTCAGCGGTCAACATGAAACTTGTTCCCGCTTTCGCGGGAGTTCAAACCCGTAACTCGTAACGTGAAACTCGAAACAGTGAGGCATTATCTCCATCCAGTCATCTACTGCTTACCATTTCTGTTTACGGTCTTCTTCGGCGTATTTGACGCGGCGCAGACGGCAAGGAAAGACTATCCCGCGCAGTCGATCTTCTGGAATCACGGTCCGGATGCATGGTCGGAGCTTTCCGCAAGAAGAAGCGACGAGAGTTTTCGGGATTCGGTCAAGCTCGGTCTGACGAAGTTCTCGACGTTTGACCTGTGGTACATCGGCGGCAACGAGTTTTATTCTCCGCCAAAGTACTTCTGGACGAGCGATTTCTGGCACACAATGAAGAATCTGTGGGTTCTGTGCATTACGGGAATCGGCGTCAGCTGCATCATGGTTGGTTATCAACTCAATGAAAAGATGAGAAGACTTCAGCAGTACCCGATGGAACGATGGCGCAAAGCACTCCAACTCTCTCCCTTCGCCCTGTACGTTCTTCTCTATTGGATCGAAGGGGCCACGTTCTCGTTTTTCTATCATCATGTGTTCAGATAACAATGAAAAATTAAAAATGAAAAGTGAAAAAAGGCCTGAGTCCTGAAGCATGAGACCTGAACCTAACACTATGAACTCAAAACTCGCAACCCGTAACCCGTAACACTGAGGATCTTCTTATGCTTCTCCATCACCGTTTTGTCGAAGTAGCAAAAAGGCAAGGCAACAAGCTTGCAATTATTGACCGGACGCTGGACCGAAGAGTGACCTATTCGAAGGCGCTGATCGGCTCGTTGATCCTCTCCGAGAAGTTCAAGGCGTATGACGAAGGATTTATCGGCATCATGCTGCCGACCTCCGCGGGGTCTGCCTTGTCGATGCTGGGTGCGCTCATGAGCGGTCGCGTGCCGGTCATGATCAATTATTCGACCGGTGCCGCGCAAAATGCCGAGTTTGCGCAGAAGAAGTGCGACTTCAAGACGATCATCACGGCAAAGGCCCTTCTGGAGAAGGTGAAATGCCCGGTGGTACCCGGAATGGTGTTTCTCGAAGAGATCATGAAAGGGGTTTCACTGAAAGACAAGCTGGGCGCGCTGGTGAAGACGTTTCTGCCAACGCCGATGCTTCTCAAGAAGATCGCTGCAGGGAGCGATCAGGAGACCGCATTCATTCTTTTCACCAGCGGGAGCGAAAGAGATCCGAAAGCGGTTCAACTGACACATAGGAACATCGTTTCGAACATCGACAGCCTCCATCATGCATTTGCCCTTAGAGAAGACGATGTATTCCTCGCCAACCTGCCGTATTTCCACATATTCGGCCAGACGGCAAACCTGTGGACACCGCTGCATCTCGGGATGACGCTTGTGACATATGCCAATCCGCTGGACTACAAAGCAGTGGTTGATGCGATCCGGGAGGAAAAATGCACCCTTGTGGTTGGCACGCCGAGCTTCTTGTGGGGATACGTGCGCAAGTCAGAACCGGGAGACTTCAAAAGCGTTCGTATCGCCTTATCGGGAGCCGATAAATGTCCAGAGGCGCTGCGGAAGGAGTTTCTTGAACGGCATGGTATTGTGCTGCTTGAGGGTTACGGCGCGACAGAGACCAGTCCCGCGATCTCTGTGAACCTGCCGCATGCCAACAAACCCGGGAGCGTCGGAAGGCCGATCCATGGTGTTGAAGTGAGGGTTGAGAATTATGAAACGGGAGAGTCGTGCAAAGTGGGTCAAATCGGAAAAATTCTCGTCAAAGGCGACAATGTGATGAAGGGGTATTTCGACGACTTTGAGGAGACGGCCCTTCACATACGGCACGGATGGTACGACACGGGAGATATGGGGTTCATGGATGAAGACGGGTACCTCTGGCATGTCGGACGACTAAAGAGATTCTTGAAGATCGGCGGCGAGATGGTTTCTCTTGTGAAGGTGGAGGACGTGTTGGATAAGCTGCTTCCCAAGGATACGGAATGTTGTGTGGTAGAGGTTCCAGACCATCTGAAAGGCGCGAAGATCGTTGCAGCGGTTACGCAGAAGCTTGATGAAAAAACCATCCTCCGCTCGATGGCCGAAAAGCTCCCCACCATCGCCCTTCCAAAACAATTTGTTGTCATCGAGGAGCTTCCCAAGATGGCCTCGGGGAAAATCGATTTTCGCAGGATTACGGATATGGTGAGGGATATGGTGAGGGGTGATTCTCCAACATAACTTCAACGTTCGTCATTCGGCGCCCGCCTGCCGTCAGGCAGGTTCGATATTCATTATTTGTTTTCCCCTGAGTAAGACAATATCGAATGTCGAACACTCAACGTCGAATTTCGAAGGGCTGCAAAAAAGCCCTTGATCGCTCAAGGGCTTTTGTGTTTTCCTCCGCAGAGCAAACTTCAGCCGACTTTCTCCACAATGAGGAGAAAGTCTACACGATGAATCCAAAAGAACGCCATTGATACATCGGGGACGATGGCAATGATCTCCTCAGTCCATTGAAAAACTACTCAAGTCTGGCCTGATCGTGGGTCATCTTGATGTCGAAACGATGCACTCGGCGTTTCACTTTCTAACCCTCCCTTCATTCGCTCATTTATACTTTTGCGTAGGCTATTGTTTGCCGGGGTTTTTCAATTGTGACTGCTGTCGCTTCATGACTTGGATTCTCGTGGATGAATCTCGACAGTTATTGCGAAGAATGGCTCGACGAAAAAAAAGAGGTGTTCTGCATTCGAAAGGTTGAGTTCTCCGGGAGACAAATCATTGGGATCACCTGTTTACATGAGTCGACAAGATATATTTTTGGTGATTTTGTTGCGCTCTTAAAGATTCTTAATCCGATTCTGTGATTCTTGTCAAATTATCATCACTCTTCAGATTGTTACATAGATAGCAGCAAGACCTGCTTTATGGTGGATTCGTGTGCCGGGTATGGAATTAGTGAATGAGGGGATGGGCTCGTCGGGTTCTATCTTCCCGCAGTGTCAATATTGTCCAGATTGAAAGGGAATTATCGATGGAGAGCTCTGTTGTTTGTGCGGGTATCGGTCTGGCATTGTCGATGTTCATGCTTGTTTCGTTCGGACATCGTCTTCGCGGGAGAAGTGCATTTGCTTCAATTCTGCTCCTTGGAGCAACCTGTGCTTTGGCCCTTGAGATCCAGGCTATGCTTACAGCCGAAACATTATCTCTTGTACCGACGGTGGGGATCACCTTGCTGGTGGGTCTCATCGTTATCGCGCTATTCCGATCATGGAATGCAGTGGGGCACGTTGTCTTCACTGCAGTTGTCCTTGCCGCGGCAACCTTCCTTTTCTACGTGTTCTCGATCATCATGACTGCGGAGCTGGATGTACTGAGTCTCTCGGTCTCAGTGTTGCTCCTCTCGCTTCAGACGACAACGCTCCTGCTCTTTATCGCCCACTCATTCGAGGTCATAGACGTCGGGTGTCGAGTACACTGGAAAGAAGATCGACCCGTGTCGGTCCCGGGCTTCTCGCCGAAGGTTTCGCTACACGTGCCGACGCACAATGAACCGCCCGAGCTTGTCATGAAGACCCTCGACGCGCTTGCAAAGCTCGACTATTCTGACTATGAAGTTCTTGTCATTGATAACAACACGGCCGATGAAAGAACGTGGCGCCCCGTTAAGGATTATTGCGAGAGGCTTGGGCCAAAGTTCCGTTTCTTCCATCTCATGCCGTGGGAAGGCTATAAAGCAGGCGCATTGAATTTTGCCTTGTCAAGAACAGCTCCGGAGGCAGAGATCATCGGAGTCATCGATGCAGACTACGTTGTTCAGTCGAACTATCTCTCCGAACTTGTCGGTTTTTTTGCAAATCCGAAGATCGCATTCGTTCAGACGCCGCAGGACTATCGTGATCGTGCCGTGCGTGGACGTTACGGACGAGCCCTGTATCTGGCATATCAGTACTTCTTTGAGGTCTCAATGGTTTCGCGCAATGAACATAACGCGATTATTTACGCGGGAACCATGGGTCTTATTCGACGGTCTGCCCTCGAGGAAGTGGGGGGATGGGGCGAATGGTGCATTACGGAAGATGCGGAGGTTTCCCTTCGCCTGCTTGATGCCGGCTATAAATCGGTCTATGTCAACAAGAGTTATGGATACGGCCTCATGCCCATGGATTATGCCGACCTCAAGAAGCAGCGGTTTCGATGGGCCTTCGGAGGGATGCAGATCCTCCGAAGGTACTTCGGCCTGTTAGTGAATCCATGGTCCGGCGGGAAACTCACACCTGCCCAGCGATTTGCATACCTGAGCGGCGGCCTCCAGTGGCTCAATGATCCGCTCACCATGGCATTTACGGTTATCCTGCTTGCCGGCGGCGCAGCCCTCCTTCTTGGCAACCCTTTGAATGTACAGCCGCTTGCGGGGGTGACGATGTTTTTGCCTCTGCTGTTCATTTTGTTCGCGATGGTAAAATTTGTCTGGGTGTTCCGGCTTAGGACCGGAAGGAGCGTGATCGAGGTGGTGGATGCCCTCGTCGTCATGCTTGGTCTCACATGGGTCGTGGCGTTGGCGTGCGTACATGGTCTCACGAAAGAACGAGGGGTCTTTCTGAGAACTCCGAAACAGAGGCATGAACGTCGCACGATGAGAGATGTCGGACGGCTCGTTCGCGGTGAATTCCTCGTAGGGTCACTCTCTTTTCTTTCAGCCATCGCGCTCGTTCAAGATCCGCGATTCGATTTTTTGTCCACCCACGGATTTGTTGCCTTCCTGCTCCTGTGGCAATCGTTTGTGTTTTTCTCTGCAGTACGAACTGGTGTATGGAGTCTTCTTGAAAATCGGGGCTTGATGACGCATGCGAAACGCAAACGCCGGGAATACAGAAGCGAACGCAAGCCGGCATTGGCAATGGGCCTGAGTTCTCTGCTTCTGATCGTTTTGTTGTACGCTGTTCTCCGAAGCGGGACTCTTCAGGAAAAGATCCTTCGGTCAGCCCCGATGCGCATGATTATGAACGTGGCATCCTTTGTCCAGCAACCCGGGAATGCGGCTGTGGATGAAGCGCTTGCGCAGGAGGCGGATGCGGCGGTCCGATCGGATCTTGAAACAGCCCTCTCCTTATGGCATCCGGACGGAATCATTATCGACGCGAATTTCACTTCCGAGAATCGCATGGATGATGTGGTCTGGCGGGGGATTGATGAAATCAGAGAACGCTACACCAGAGAGTTTGAGAAGCGCAGATATTACGCCCTTCGTCACGATAACCTGAGGACTGAAGTGAAGGGTGACACTGCAGTTGTCTATGATGATCTGATTGCGACGGTGAGGAATAACATGAGATTGGAATCTGTCCGGCTTGCCAACACCGATCGCTGGGTCCTCCATCGGAGCGGGAATGGAAGATGGGTCATCGTGGAACTCAATCTTAATCGGGCTTCACTCGAGGAACCCCTCTTTCCGCACTATCTGGACGTGGTCGCGGCGGGAATACCATGAGCAGCAAAGCAAGCGTATTTGTTCTCGTTGTCTCGCTTGTGTCCGCGGTTCTTCCGACACGTTCTCAGGAACTTGTTCTGGGATGGGAGGGAGATTCTCAGCGGGGATACGGTTTTGTCAATCCCGTCGGTGTTCTTCGGGATTCCGATACCAGCAACGTGCTGTTGGTTGTCCGCGGCTCCCTCAACTATTTGTACTACGTTGTGCCGGAAGACGGCGGGATGGCAAGGGTCGTTTCCCCTGCCTTTTCTGCGGGAGCTGGATTGCGATTCGTTTGGCCAGGGTTGAGCATGACTTTTTCGTCTGACTTCGAAGTTCGACGGACGGAGCGAACCTTTTCGGGTGGGGAACCCGTCCGGGTCATCGAGAGAGGGTTTCTGATTCAGGGCAACGTCTTCTGCAATGTTGCAGCGTTCACGAACGTTCATCTTCTCGCAAGCTATGGAGCTGCCAACCAGTATCTCTGGACTCGCTTCGGCGTGAAACAACAGGTGACGAACACTTCTTTTGTCGATCCCTCCGCATTGGCCCTTGGAATTGAGCTAACGGCGCAAGGAAACAGGGACGTTCATTCGTATTCGGCGGGCGGGTTCATGGAGTTCATGTTCCTCGACATCGGGGCTTCCCTCCAGCTCCGTTCCGGCTATTCACTCCTTCAGAATCAGGGACGCATCTTCGACAGGGCACTCTTTGTTGGCGCGGGTGTCTACGTCGGTCTTTGATCGCATCCTGAATTAGTCCCCGCCGGTCTGAGCCTGTTTTCCTCAACTATCATCCGAAGGTCACGGATTTCGGAAGGTCATGAGGACCCCATTGCTCACCATTCTGTTCGATTATCCGTACATTCCCTCACATGAAAGCAAAGAAATCAAATAGGCTGATCGGAGAAAAAAGTCCGTATCTCCTCCAGCACGCCCATAACCCTGTCGATTGGTACCCTTGGGGTGACGAGGCCTTTGAAAAGGCGCAACGGGAAGACAAGCCGATTTTTCTTTCCATCGGATACTCCACCTGCTACTGGTGTCACGTGATGGAGCGGGAGGTCTTCGAAAATGATTCCATCGCCGAATTGATGAACGAACATGTGGTCAGCATTAAAGTTGACCGCGAAGAGCGGCCCGACATCGACCGGATTTACATGGCGGCTTTGCAGGCAATGACCGGAAGCGGCGGTTGGCCGATGTCGATGTTTCTGACACCCGATCGCAAACCCTTCTTTGGTGGAACGTACATTCCGCCCAAGGCCAAATATGGACGGGCCGGATTCGAAGACGTCCTTTCGAGGATTCATGAGGTTTGGGCAACCCAGAGGAATGAGATTCTTGAATCGGGCGAACAGATTGCGGAACACCTGAGATCATTCCTGGCTCCTCCGGCGAGCCCGACCTCTGCCGGAAGGCAGGCACTGGACCTGGGCTTTCAATCGTTTCTGCGAAGCTTCGATCGTGTGAACGGCGGATTCGGGGGTGCGCCGAAGTTTCCCACCCCCGTTTCATTCAATTTCCTTCTCCGATATTTTCATCGGACGGGCGAAAGAAGAGCACTTGAGATAACGCTTGCTACGCTAAAAAACATGTTCAATGGCGGGATGTACGATCATCTTGGGGGCGGATTTCATCGTTATTCAACCGATGCCCGGTGGCATGTTCCGCACTTTGAAAAAATGCTTTATGACCAGGCACAAATTGCCGTCGCATATCTCGAGGCGTACCAGATTACTCAGGAAACATTCCACGCCGATGTCGTTCGAAATATTCTCAAGTACGTTGAAAGAGAGATGACGGACCCGGAAGGAGGATTCTATTCTGCCGAGGACGCGGAGAGTGCTCTCGACCCGAAAGACCCTTCCCGCAAAAAGGAAGGAGCTTCTTATACCTGGACGAACGTGGAAATCGATTCTCTTCTGACGTCACATGAGGGTGAACTCTTTGGCTATATTTTTGATGTGCAACCTGCGGGGAATGTGCTGGAAGACCCCCAGGGTGAATTTCGGGGGTTGAATGTGCTTCACAGGGTCCACACGGCGGAGGAAGCAGCGGCCCATTTCAAAATCATGTCTGACGACGTAATAAAGACAACCAATCGGGCACGGGAGAAGCTCCTCTTGGCCCGGGAAGATCGGCCGTATCCGCATCGCGACGACAAGATCCTCCTCTCATGGAACGGACTGATGATTTCGACATTTGCGAGAGCCTCCCAGATCCTTGATGAGCCGGAGTATCTGAGGATTGCCAAACGGGCATCAGAGTTCATCCTTGAGCGGATGATTGATACGAAGAGAGGGATTTTTTTAAGGAGATACAGGGACGGCGAAGCGCGGTTTGACGGTCACCTCGAGGATTACTCCTTCTTTATTCAAGCCCTGATTGATCTCTACGAGGCATCGTTTGAGATACGATGGCTGAAGGAAGCGATGGAACTGACGAAGAAGATGAATTCGGTCTTCTACGATTCAAACGACGGCGGTTTTTTTGATACCGCAGGCCTTGATACAACGCTTATTGCGAGAACGAAGGAATCGACCGATGGTGCCGAGCCGTCGGGTAATTCTATCGCAATTCTGAATTTGCTGCGACTCTCGCAAATGACCGATGACAAGGAATACGCGCAAATGGCCGAGAAATCCCTTCGGTATTTTGGCGAACGAATTCTCGCTATTCCTGCCGCATGCGCGCAGTTTCTTGTTGCGCTGGATTTCAGTCTGGTCAAGCCCAAACAGATCATCATCGCCGGGCCTGCCAATCGGGCTGATACGAGAGCAATGCATCGCGAGGTACAATCTCATTTTCTTCCTGCCAAGATTCTCCTCCTCGCCGATGGGAATGCAGGACAGGAACTGCTGTCATCTTCTGTTCCATTCCTCAAATCCATCACAATGATTGACGGCAAGGCAACGGCATATGTGTGCGAAAACTATGCCTGCCGGCTGCCAACCAGCAATGTCCACGAATTAGGACAACAGCTATCCGGGCCAAGAGACTAGATTTATCCATTTGTGCCTTTGATAAGACAAGAATTACACGAAGTGACACGAAGGACACGAAGATTCACTTGTTTTCGCTTCACGAGCTTCGTGTCTTCTTCGTGCGCTTCGTGTAATACTCTTTTACCTTTTGCATCCCGCCAACATCCTTTGAAACAACCAGTTACCGCAACTTCCGGAGATTCCTTCCGTATCGTCAAGGCGACACCGACCACCAGCAGGAGGAAGCATGCGTGCCCGCCGATTTTCATTATTCACCCTCTCGTTTCTCATTCTCTCCATCATACTCACGGTCCCGGGCGCAGTTCCAAGCGAATCAATGTGGACCGAATCCACGCACCCCGAACTTCGTACTCCGCCTGGAATGAAAGACATTATTTCACTCTGGGATTTCAGGGATCAGGAGGTTAAAGGATCGGGATTCGCCCTGCCAAAAGATGCGAAAGTGCATATTTCGGCAGTCGGCGGCGGGGACAGGATATTCTGGCGGGACATGTTCGACAATGAGGATGAATCACGGATGTTTGCGTCGGGATGGATCATCAATGCCGACACGCGTGAGCTCGTTTGGGAAATGACACTGGATAACACTACAGGTCGTTCCTCCCACCGCTCTTTCGACGATGAAGTTTCCCTCGATAAGGGTTCCTACGAAGTCTACTATTCAGCCTACGGTTACTATCATAGCTCCACGTTCTCAACCTCGTCGATCAACATTGATCGGCGTCGCGATCAACGCTCCAATCGATGGTCCGGATCGTTCTTCGGGATTTTTAACGACAACGAAGACCTGTACGACGATTTCATGGAGTTTGCGAAGGACTACGGAATCACGATTTCGATAGACGAGGCTGACGCCGGTTCTGTGAGTGAATTGAGTGTCCCGAAGAGAGACAACCGCGCCGTGTTTTCGATGGTTGGCGTCGGAGACGGCGAAGTGATCAAGAAACAGCTGAAGCTTTCAAAAGCACTGACTCTGCATCTCTATGCTCTCGGAGAGGGCCAAAATCGGGACAACCTGTACGACCACGGCTGGATCATCAACAGTGCCACGCGTGAGCGCGTGTGGGATATGGAGAACAAGAACACCCGTTATGCAGGCGGTGCCACAAAGAACATTCGGTGGAATGGGAATCTCGAACTGGCAGCGGGATCTTATGAGCTATACTATGTCACCGATGATTCTCATTCGTCGGAGGATTGGAACTCCAAACCGCCGTACGACCCGCTGATGTACGGAGTCACCATCGCAGCTTTGAGTGAGCGCGACAAGGATGCCGTGAGCGTCGGTGAAATTCCAGACATGGACAAGGACGTGATTGTGAGCCTGACAAAAGTTGGAGACGACGACTTTGCGAGTGCCGGATTCACATTGAAGAAAGAGACGAAAGTGCGGATCTATGCACTAGGTGAAATGAGTGGTGATGAAGAGATGGCAGACCGCGGCTGGATTGTGAATGCAAGAACGCGCGAGCGCGTTTGGGAGATGGAGGGGAGAAAAACGAGCCATGCAGGCGGAGCGTCAAAGAATCGCATGGTTGACGAGGTGATTACCCTCCCAAAGGGAGACTACCTTGCCTACTACGAGACAGATGGTTCTCATTCGTACCATGACTGGAATTCCGATCCGCCTCTGGATGAATCGCATTATGGCTTGAGCGTTTACGGATGGAGCGAGGGATTCGATTCGAAGTCGGTGACAGAATTTAAAGAGGGGGAAGATGAGAATGTCATCGCGCAGCTTATTCGCGTGAAGGATGACCGGCATGTGACGAAACAGTTCACGATTGAGCAGACGACAACGGTGCGAATCTACGCAATTGGAGAAGGCGTGGATCGTGAAATGGCCGATTACGGATGGATTGAGGATGCGAAGACCGGGAGAACCGTCTGGGAAATGACCTACCGCATGACAGATCGGGCCGGGGGAGCATCGAAGAATCGGCAAGTGACCGCCACGATTAGCCTTGAGAAGGGGGAATACGAACTGCACTACCGGACGGATGATTCACATGCCTACAACGATTGGAATGATGACCCCCCGGGAGATCGTGCACACTGGGGGATTACGGTGACCAAAGAATAACCGTTCGCTATCCTTCGGCGAACAACTGATGCGTCGGGGCAGGGACAAGCGATAACAGCTCCGGCGCATCTTTGTTTTTTCTCCTTCTGGTTGTTACCTTCTTGGATT
>Ga0209321_10000689_pt1 | contig 22381 bp, 21 predicted proteins | sample Rifsed16ft4_FD_184012 | JGI IMG/M metagenome (GOLD analysis project Ga0209321, IMG submission 184012) | Soil microbial communities from Rifle, Colorado, USA - sediment 16ft 4 - CSP-I_5_4 (version 2) | ecosystem: Environmental > Terrestrial > Deep subsurface > Rock core/Sediment | place: Rifle...
CCGCTCTCCCGCCGTCGGCTTGCCCTGGGTGGCGCTCCTCTTCGGGTCGCTTCTGCTGGCGATCGCGGTCGCTGGTCTTGTGCTCCTCGCGAGAAAGATGACCGTCAGCCCGTTGAACGATCTGCGCCTCGAGGTGGATGCGCTCGGCGAGGGACGAGGGGCGGCCCTTCCGATCGAGCGGCCTTACAGCGAGCTCTCTCAGCTCGCGTCGAGCCTCAACCGGGTGCTGGCCGCGCGCCAAGCGATCTCCGGCGCCGAATCGATGGAGTCGAGAAAGCCTGGAGCGCAGGACCGGCATTGAGGGTTCTCCCGGTGCTGTGCTACGCTTGCCTGCGGTGTCATTCGATCCGCGGCGTCCCGAGCTTATGAACAATACACCCAGTCGCAAGGGATATCCTTGCCTCGTCATTCACGGCTCTGAAGGAGATCCCGTCCGCCACATCATCAAAGGGCGCGAGGCCACCATCGGCCGCGAACCGACGAACGACATCTGCATTCGCGACCCGCTTGTGAGCAAGCACCACGCGAGGATCATCATCTCGAACCACAGCGTCACGGTGTTCGATCTCGGGAGCGCCAACAAGACCCGGGTGAACGGTCTGGTGGTGACCCAGGCGACTCTACGATACGGAGACGAGCTCATGTTCGCGCGCGCGAAATGCCGCCTGGTCCTGGCCTCGGTATCGGAGGCCGAGGACGCGGCCCCAGTCCCCGAGGGGCTCACGCTGTGAGTCTCTCGGAGCGCATCCAGAGCGAACTGGTGGACGCGATGAAGCGCAAGGAAGCGCTCAAGGTGAGCGTCCTGCGCATGACCAAGGCGGCGCTGAAGAACAAGGAGATCGAGCTCAGAAGGCCCCTCTCGCCCGACGAGGAGAGCCAGGTTCTCCAGACTCTGGTGAAACAGCGCACCGAATCCATCGAGATGTTCGAGAAGGGCGGCCGCGCCGATCTCGCGGAGAAAGAGGGGAAGGAGCGCGACCTCATCCGGGCCTACCTCCCCGAAACGGTCTCCAAAGCCGACGTCGAGCGCGTGGTGGTCGAGGTGGTGAGGGATCTCGGCGCGAGCTCGGCCAAGGACGTCGGGGCGGTCATGAAAGAAGCGCTCGTACGTCTCAAGGCAACGGGGAAGACCGTCGACGGCAAGGCCGTGAACGCGGTCGTGCGCGCGAAGCTTTCTTGAACCCTCCCGTTTTGAAGCCGAAGGCGGTGCGAGCCGGCTCCGTCATCGGAGTTGTCGCGCCCGCGAGCCCGGTTCGGCCGGAAGCCCTCCAGCAGGGGGTGCGGGAGCTCGAAGGCCTCGGGTTTCGGACGCGCCTCGGGAAAAGGCTCTACCACCGCGGGCGCTACACCGCCGGGACAGCTTCCGACCGCCTCCAGGACTGGATCGAGCTCTGGGGAGATCCGGATGTCTCCGCCCTCTTCTGCGCCCGCGGAGGCTACGGGAGCATGGATCTCCTCAGTCAGCTCTCACCCGAAAGCGCTCGAGAGAATCCCAAGGTAGTGCTGGGGTCGAGCGACGTGACCGCCCTACTCGCGTTCCTGATGAGCGGGGCGGGACTCATGTCGTTTCACGGGCCAATGGTGGCGCAGCAGATCGCGCGGGGCGACTACGACCCAGGGAACCTCCTCATGGTTCTGGGGTCGGTCGAGGCGCCGGGAAAAATCGCGGTCGAGACGACCGAGCCGCTGCACCACGGCGCCGCCGAGGGACCGCTCCTCGGAGGTTGTCTTTCCATCGTCGCCGCCCTCGCGGGGACCCGCTTCTTGCCTTCGTTCGAAGGCGCTATCCTCTTTCTCGAGGACACGCAGACGAAGCCCTATCAGATCGATCGCATGCTGACGCAGCTTCGCCTCGCGGGACTCCTCGACGGCGTCCGCGGGCTCGTCTTCGGAGAGATGCCGGGCTGCGAGCAGCACCCCGATCAAGGCTACACCCTCCAGGAGATGCTCCGAGACTGGACCTCGCACCTCCACGTTCCCGTGCTCTTCGGATTTCCGTCCGGCCACACGCGCTCGAAAGGACTGACCCTGCCTCTGGGGGCGCGCGTCCGCCTCGACGCCGACGGCCTCACCCTTCTCGAAGGGGCGGTTTCGTGATCGGGACGATCTCTGCCTCCGCTCGCATCCACCTCCTCGGGATCTCAGGGACGGCGATGGCCGCTCTCGCCGGTCTCCTCAAGGAACGGGGGTTCCGGGTCACCGGCTCCGATAATGACTGTTATCCTCCGATGTCGACGCTTCTCGCCGAACTCGGAATCGAAGTGCGCTCGCCCTACGCTCCCGCGAACCTTCCCCAGGGGGTCGACCTGGTCGTGGTGGGAAACGCGCTCTCGCGCGGGAACCCCGAGCTCGAGGCGGTTCTCGAGCGGCGCCTTCCCTATGTGTCGATGCCCGAGGTTCTGAAGGACCTCTTCCTTCGCGGCCGCACTGCCGTGGTCGTGGCTGGCACGCACGGCAAGACCACGACCTCGTCGCTTACCGCGTGGCTTCTGGAGTCCGCCGGGCGCGATCCGGGGTTCCTCATCGGAGGAGTTCCCTCGAATTTCGCCCGGAGCTTCCGCTCGGGCACGGGCGAGGCCTTCGTCGTCGAGGGTGACGAGTACGATACCGCGTTCTTCGACAAGGGCCCGAAGTTCCTTCACTACCTTCCCGCGGTGGCGATCGTCGGAAACGTGGAGTTCGATCACGCCGACATCTACCGGGATGCGGACGAGGTGGAGCGAGCGTTTCGTCTTCTCGCGAACCTCGTTCCCCGGAACGGCCTCCTCATCGTGGGGATCGAAAGCGAGCGGGCCCGCCGCGTCGCGGAGGGCGCGATTTGCCCCCTCGAGAGCTTCGCCGTGGAAGGGGAAGCGGACTGGACGGCGGAGGTCCTCGAGAGCGGCCCCGAGGGTACGCGGTTCCGACTACATCGGAAGGGCGTCGAGATCGCCGAAGCGTCCGCCCGGCTCTGGGGGCCGGCGTCTCTCCGAAACGCGCTCGCCGCTTCGTCCGCGGCCCATTTCCTCGGCTGCTCTGGCTCCGAGATCGCCCGGGGCCTCTCGACGTTTTCGGGTGTGAAGCGCCGGCTGGAGGTGCGTGGAGTCGCGGGAGGAGTCACGGTGGTGGACGATTTCGCCCATCACCCGACGGCGATCCGGGAGACCCTTCTCGCGGCGCGCGGCCGCTTTCCCGGAGCGAAGCTTCTCTCGGTCTTCGAGCCGCGCTCCTTCACCTCGAGAAGCCGCGTGTTCCAGAAGGAGATGGCGGAGGCCCTCGCTCTCGCTGACGAGGTTGTCCTCGCCCAGGTTTTTTCGTCGAGCCGGCTGCCCGCCGAAGAAGAGCTCTCGGAAGAGAAGCTCGTCTCCGACCTCGAGGCCGCGGGAATCGAAGCCGCTTTCGTTCCCCGGGTGGACGAGATCGTGGCTCGGCTCGAGAAGCGGGCGAGACCGGGGGACGTCGTCCTGGTGATGTCCAACGGGAGCTTCGGCGGCCTCCACCAGAAGCTCCTGGCCGCGCTCGCCGACTAGCCGCCAACCCTCCGTGTGTATTTGGATTTCTTCTTTGCGTCTTCGCGTCTTTGCGTTCAAATTCTTTCCTAGTCGGTGACGACTGCGGGCTCTCGAGGACCTTCGACCGGAAGCAGGAATCTTACGAGGGTGCCGCGCTCGGGACTGCTCTCGATTTCGATCTGCCCCCCGTGTTCCTCCACGATCTTTTGCGCCGTCACCATTCCCAGGCCGATGCCCTCGGACTTGCCGTAGGAGAAGAACGGCTCGAACACCCGGTGGCGGATCTCCTCCGGAATGCCGCAGCCGCGGTCCTCGACCTCGATTACCGCTTCTCCCGCCCGGTCGGCACAACGGATCGAGAGAACGCCGCCTCCAGGCATCGCCTGACAGGCGTTGGTGGCGACGTTCCAAAGCGCCCGCTCGAGCCTCGCCCGGTCCACTCGGACCTCGCGAGCTTGGGCGGATGAGAGCTCGACCACGATGCCCCGGTCTTTGTAGTGCCGCCGGAGCCTCTCGGCGAAGCTCCCGAGGTAGTCCCCGAGATCGACCCACTGGGGCGCGAGCTCCGGCCTGGCGCCACGGGTGAACTCGAGAAGCTCCGACACCATGTGGGCGAGGCGGTCGCATTCCTCGAGCATGAAGCGGCCGTAGTCGCGCCGCTCCGCGTCGCCGAGATCCAGGCCGGCGACCATGCCCGCGTAGCCGCGAAGCGCCGTGAGCGGCCCGCGGAAGTCGTGGACGATGGTGCCGATCATCCTTCCGATCGCCGAAAGCCGTTCGAAATGGATGCGCTCCTGGGCCAGGTGGATGTTGCGAAGCGCGGTGGACGCGTGCTGGGCGAGAAGCGAGAGGAGCTTGACCGCCTCTCCCCGGGCGTCGTCGGGAGGACGAAAGAAGAGGACCCCGAGAAGATCGTCCTGGTACGGAAGGGGGATGGCACTTCGCCCGGCCGGAAGCTCCCGCGCGAGGAGAGCCTCCGCCGAGTCGCCTCCCGCCCTCGGAAGGGCGAGTCGATGTTGAAGGCTCTCGCGCTCGGCCGCGGAGAGATTTCCATCACCGGGCTCCACGGGAAACCAGAGCGTTCGAGAGTGAATCGAATCGCGGCCCAGGTAGAGCACGTCGAGCGGAAGACTTCCGAGAAGCCTCGATCCCGCCCGATGAGTTTCTTTCAGGATGTCGCGGAGGTCGAAGCTCCCCGCCATGGCGACGCCGGCGGCGCACAGGAGCTCGAGCCGCTCCGCGCGCTCGATCTCGCTCGACTGATCGTTCATGAGTCCGGAGACGGCGATCGGAAAACCGGGCTCTCCCCGGGACCCCGTTCTCGGCCGCGCGGTTATGAAGATCTTCATTATACATGAGGTCCGGGTCGGCATGTTAGAATCACCTTTCCGGCAGGTAATTAGGTCCCGAGCCGGACTGGAGCTTTCGTTTGTCCCAGCGCGCTGAATTCCTGCTCGGGCAGATGTCCCAGTGGGTCGATCGCCTTTCGGAGACCGGCCGCACCGAGTACCTTTTCGAGCTCGAGATGTGGCTTCGGAGCTTCGAGAGATACTTCCGCATTCGGAACCAGCCTCTTTCGGAAGACTCCACCCGCACCCTCGTCATCCGGAGCTTCTACGAGGAGATCGGGCTCGTGGCCCACGCCATCGAGCGCGTGACCAAGCTCTGCACCCTGCTCTCGAGCGAGGATCAGGTCAGTCACGACCGCTTCGAGAAGTACGTCGAGAACTTCCTCAAGCGGGACGACATCGCCGACCCCTACGTCGCCCGGCTCCTTCGCCAGGCGAGCCCGGCGTCGGCGCTCACGCTCTTGCGGGAGAGCTTCGAGGACTTGAAGCTGCTCCTGACGGAGCTTTCGAAGCTGTCGCGGATTCCCTACTCCACGTTCCAGAGCGTGGGGCGTCTCATTTATCGCGAGGTCCGGCGGAACGACTATCTCGCCCTCCTGATGGACAAGAAGTTCAAGCCCGCGTCCGACCGCATCACCGTCGAGCCCATCGCCGAGCTCATCCACGGGATCGAGGACCGCGACCGCCGCCGGCTGATCGCCAACATGTTTCTCCAGTTCTTTCGTCTGCTCCACTACTTGGAGTACGCCGATCCCCGCAAGCGCCATCTCGAGGAGCTCCGGACGTCCGTCCTCATCTTCTCCCTGGTGGCTTCGGAGACCCGAGCTCTCGTCGACCACATCCAAAAGGAACAGGCGCGGCTTGGCCCCAAATCCGGGTTTCCCGAGAACTTCGAGAGCTTCGTGTACTGTGTGCCCCTCGAGCTCAGGAAGGTGATCAACACCGAGCTCACCGAGCTCACGTCCTACAAGCAGGCCGACACCATTTACATGCGGCTCGAGAACTCCCACGGGATCCTGAGGGACTGCTTCCAGCAGGCCGTTATCCAGCTCGCCCAGGGATTCGATCCAGACGTCGACGGCCAGCGCATCTTTTCCCACTACGAGACCCACTTCGAGCAATCGCAAGCGCTGCGGCGGGACCTGGTCGGTCTCATCCTCACCGTGAGGAGGTTCTCGGACGAGAAGACCGAGGAGCGGGCGGAAACGATGAAGCGGCTCATCTCCCGGTTCTACGATCGCTCCCTGCGCTTCCTGATGTATCGCGACTGGTCGAGCTTCGAATCGTTCGCGATGGAGATCCTCAAATGCGACAGCGTTCCGGGCCTCCTCCAGATCGCTCACCGGTTCGATACCTACCTCAAGACTCTTCTCCGCGAAGTGAACAAAAGGGGCGTTCTCCAGGGGCGCTCGCCGGAAGAGCCGACGGGCGAGGGCAACGGGGCGGGAGGAGAAGGGGAGCCTATGGCGCTGCCTTGACAACTCGCGTAACGAACCAAGAAAAAACGCAAAAGGCGCGAAGAAGCAAGAAAAACCAAGGCAAGGGAGACGGGAGGGGATAGGGAGATAATCGGTCAGGGTTTCTTTGGTTTCATCTCCCCATCTCCTCCTATTCCCCTTTTCTTACACTCCCCTCATCTCCCCGGAGGAGGCGTCGGGCGTTTTTCGATGGTGTCCTGCTCGGAGATACTGGTCCTCATTGCCGCCACGATCTCGGGGTCGAACTGGGTTCCAGCGTGCGCGTCCATTTCCCGAAGCGCCATTTCGTAGGGGAGGGGTGACTTGTACGAGCTCTTGCTGGTAATGACGTCGAAGGCCTCGCAGGCGCCGATGATCCGGGCTCCCAGGGGAATCGCATCCTTCTCCATTCGTTCGGGGTAGCCGCGGCCGTCCCACCTCTCGTGGTGGTGGAGAATTAGGGGCGCGAGGCTCCTCCAGAAGATGATGTCCTTCACCATCTCGTAGCCGAGCACGGGATGGAGCTCGATGCGCTCCCGCGTCCAGTCCTCCATCACATCGAGCTTGAGAAGGCCGATGTCGTGGAGCAGCCCGCCGAAGTAGAGGTCCTTCTGGGACTCCTCGGAAAGGCCGATGCCTCCGCCCAGAAGCCTCGCGTAGCGCGCGACTCGCCTCGCGTGACCGGTCTTGATGGGAACGTGGGTGTCCATCGCGCCGATGAGAATCTCGCTCACATGGGTGAAGTAGTTCTGCTGCGCGTCCTGGAGCCGCACGTGCTCGATCGAGATCGCCGCCTGATCTCCGAGGCTCCCGAGGAGCGTCTCGTCGTCGGAGTCGAAGCCCGCACTGTTCTTCTTGTTGAGGAGCTCGAGAACGCCGATGACCTTGCCCTCGAACGTCAGAGGCACGCAGAGAATCGAGCGGGTCACGAAGCCCGTGGCCCGGTCGAAACGGCGCTCGAATCTCGGATCGCTCCCGACGTCGTTCACCAGAGCGGGTTTCCCCGTTTGCGCGGTCCAGCCCGCGATTCCCTGGCCGGCCTCGACGAACATCGGCTTCACCGCGGAAGCCGCCTGTCCCGCGGCGGTGTGGAACCGGAGCCGAGCCTGCTCGTCGTAGAGGAGGATCGAGCCCGCTTCGGCGCCGAGCGTCGCGGCCGCGGTCTCCACGATGGTGCGCAACAGGACGTCGAGGTGGATGATGCTTCGATAGGCCTTGGTGATTTCGAGAACGGCGGTGAGCTTCTCGATGTACTCGGCGGGATCGCGCGGACTCATGGGGCGGTTCTCATGCGCGATAGAGCGCGCTCAGGTTTCTTCTGACGAGAACTAACGATTTCACAATTTTTTGCGAGGCTAGCACGCCTTCCCTCGCGGGGTCAACAGGTTGAGAACAGTTGAGAACGACGCGGAAGAATTGACAGCTTTCGCGAGCCCATGCTATCTTCCTGATGTATAAGGACGTAAGGTCCTCGACCTCCGAGGAAAACCGAGCAAGCTGAGTAAGTTATGTCTGGCAAGGAAAGCCCATTTGCCAAGTTCCTGACCCGCTATCGCAAGGGCGACTTCGTCTTCCGCCAGGATGAGGAAGGCGATGAAATGTACATCGTCCAATCGGGGTCGGTCGCGATCAAGAAGAAGGTCGGCGGCACGAGGACCACGGTCACGGTGCTGGAAAAGGGGGATTTCTTCGGGGAAATGTCGATCCTCGAACGGCTCCCCCGGACCGCGGACGCGGAAGTGCTCGAGGACGCGGGCATCATCAGCATCAACAGCCAGACGTTCGGCGAGATGATCCGATCGAATCCGGAGATCGCGGTGCGGATGCTCCGGAAGTACTCGATGCGCATGCGGGAGTACTCGGAGCAGCTCGAGAGCTACGCGGCCCAGAGAGCGCGCGGCGCTTCGGAGATGCCCGAGATGCCGGAGATGCCGGACGTCGACAAGCCGACGAAGGCGCCCGAGGGCACGGTGCCTTCGACCGCCACCGCGCGCGCCTACGTCGTCGCCAAGGAGAGCGGGAAGATCTATCCGATCTACAAGGACGAAGTTCTCATCGGCCGGTACGATTCGGTGACCGGGCATCGTCCCGAGGTGGATCTGACGGACGAGGACAATAACCGGAACGTCAGCCGTCGCCACGCGCGCCTGCTCTACAAGGACCAGACCTACTACATCGCGGAAGAGATCGGGACTATGAACGGCACTTACATCAACGGGAATCGAATACCGACCGGCGTTCTCACTCCGATCAAGGACGGAGACGAGGTCACGCTCTGCCGCGTGCCGGTGATCTTCAAAACCGCCCGCTGAATCGAAGAAAAGGGGATCAGGGGATTCTCAAGAGATAGGGGGGATAACCTAGAGAATTTCTCCTCGTTCTTTTAGAGCTGCCTCGTTCGTTGCTCCGGTGCCAGCTCTTATCTCCCTTATCCCCTCCCATCTCCCCGCCCTCTTCTTACACCAGAATTACGGGTTTCGATTTCCCGGCGGTCTCCTCCGCTCACCCTCTGGAGGCTCCTCGCCCTCGCGCCGGGGCAGCGGCTGCGGCGGCTCATAAAGAATGTTGGATCCCCCCACGCCGTCGATCGCGTGAGGCAGTAGATCCTTCAGGGTCACGTCGGCGCGGCGGATGATCCTGGGAGTCATCATCAGGACGATGTCCGACTCCTTCACTTCCTTGCGATTGGCGGCGAAAATCCGGCCGAGGATGGGAACGTTCGCGAGGCCGGGTGTCCCGTTGAGAGACGTGCGCTCTTCGTCGCTGATAAGACCGGCTAGAAGGCTCGACTCCCCGTCTCCGAGGCGGAGAACGGTATTGACGGATCGGTTTCCGAACGTCGGGAGTCCGCCGTAGCCGCTGCCGGAGATAGTTCCCAGGCGCACCTCGAGAGCGAGACTGATCTCGTTGTTGTGGTGGACCCGCGGCGTCACCAGGATGTTCACGCCGATGTTCTCGTATTGGAACGTCGTCACCGGCTGCTGGGGAACTCCGCCGGTCGCGATGGGAGTGAATGTGGTGATGGGGACGGGCACCCGTTCTCCGAACTCCGCCTGAGCCGACTCCCCGTCGACGGCGCGGAGCTGGGGGTTCGCGAGAACCCGGGTGTCGCCGTCGGTGCGCAGGAGACTCAAGACCGCTCCCGGGAGGCCGGCGACGAAGAGGTTGCTGCCAGAGTAGGTGGGCTGGTCGAGGGTGGTGTCCCCGGGGAAGACCGAGGTCACGATGCCCTCCTCGCCGGCGGAGCGGAGCTGGATTCCATACTCCACCAGACGATTGCGGTTCACCTCCAGCACTTCCATCTCGACGATCACTTCGCTCCGGCTCTTGTCGAGGGATTCGATGATCGTCTCCGCCGCCTTGACGCGCTCGGGGGTGTCGACGATGGTGAGGGCGTTGGCCGCGGTCAAGGGGGCGATGCGGCGGGCGCCGAGCACGATGCGGAGGAGATCGATGGTCTCCTTGAGGTCCGCGCTCGATAGATAGAACGTGCGGGTCACCTGCTGCTCGTACTCCCGTCTCTTGGCTTCGGTGTCGGGGACGATGGTGACGAGGCGCTCGCCCTCCACCCGATAGAAGTTGCGGGTCACGGTGGTGAGCGACCGGAACGCTTCGTCGAACGTGGCGTCCTCGAGGTCGATGGTGACCGAACGGTCCACGAAATCCTCGTCGAAGACCACGTTCACTCCCGCGAGCGCCCCGAGCGAGAGCAAGACGTCGCGGAGGCTGGCGTCTCGGAACACGAAGCCCGCAGGGGCGGAGGCTCCGGGCGCGACGGCGAGGCTTCCGAGCGGCGTCTCGCTGACCTTCCGCTTGAGGCTCGCGATCGAGGTGCGCTCCGCCTCGGCGCCCTTCTCGGCGATGAGGGCATCGAGCTCCTCGATCTGGGTCGCGAGCGAAGTCTCCGACGGGTTCAAGGTGAGAGCGACCTCGAGCTCGCTCTTGGCGCCGAGGAGATCCCCGGCGGACATCCGCCGCGTCGCTTCGAGAGCGTGCGAGGCGGAGGCACGCAGCTTGGCGCGCTTCAGGTTTTGCTGGACGCGCGGGTCGTCCGGCCTTTCCGTCAGCGCCTGGGTATAGAGGGCGACCGCGTGATCGTATCGGCCCGCCCTCTCGGCCCGCTCCGCGTCTTTCGTGAGCGACGTCGTGGCGCAGCCGGAAAGAGCGGCGATCGCGAATGCGACGGCGAGAGCCTTTTCGATGCGGATGCAACGGAACATGGCGACCTCTAGGGGCGCTCAGGGCGCGCCGTTCGGGTTGTCGGATTGCTGCACCACGACCTCGACCCCTGAGGGGATGGCGAAGCGAAAGAGCGATTCCGGAAGGCCGACGTTCTCGCGAACGTCGTCGAAGAGAAACTCCGTGCGGTTGGAGGCGGTATCGATCAAGACCACGCGCAGGATTCTGCCGTCACTCGGCTGCACCTCCAGCTCGACGACCTCGAACTCCTCGCGGGGCTTTTTGGGGTCGAGCCGGAGGACGATCCCTCCCTCGGTCGCGGGCTCGTCGGAAAGAGAAGGGGTGAAGCTGTCGCGGAGACGCCCCCGGCCCGCGAGGAGCTCGAAGGGCGAGCCTTCCTCCATACCCATGGCGCCCTGCGGTTGGTGGCTCACCATGACCTGGTTCTCCGCCGGGAGGTAGAAGTACGTCTTGGCTCCGTCGGTGACGAAGACCTTCTCCTCCGGCGAGCGATACTCCCACCGCATGCGCCCCGGCTTCTTGACGGAGACCTTGCCTTTCTCCTCGACCATCCGGCGCAGAAGCCGCCTCTGGTAGCGCTGCCTGAAGCCGGCCTCGAAGTCGGCGACGGCGTCGTAGTGACTCTCGATCTTCTCTACGAGGTCCGTGAGGCGCTCCTCGCCCGGCGCTACCGAGACCGCGACCGCGAGAAGGAGGGGGAGCATGAGCCTATTCTACACAGGTTGGGTCGTTCCACACGCAGGATGAATGGGATGGTGGACGGCAGGGGGATCGAACCCCTGACCTCGGCATTGCGAACGCCGCGCTCTCCCAGCTGAGCTAGCCGCCCACGGGTCTCGAGAAAACGCACTATGCTAGCAACAGGCTTCGCATCGGGCAAGCGGTTGCTTCGATGGGGACGAGGATGTCACGATCCGCCCGGTCAGCAGGCTGCTGAAAAACTCAGTCCGCAGCCTGCTGACTGGACGCACGGAAGCTTCTGGGCGGGTCGAGCAACCACGGCGAGGACTACGGAATCGCCTGGTAGCGGGAAATCTCCTCCGCGAGCTTGATTGTCGGTGGATTCATCGGCGCACGAGAGAAGCGGCCTTCTCGAGAGCCGCGGTCAAACCTTCCGTTCGAGGACCGCCGCCCTGCGCGATGCGGGCGGTGCCGCCGCCGCGGCCTTCGACCAAAGGAGCTGCTGCCTTGAGAAGCGCCCCCATGTCCGCCTCGACCGATTCTGAGCACCCGAAGACGAGATGGGCGCGGCCACCTTCGATACTTCCGAAGAGAACGACTCTGCCGGGCTTTCCCGTGAGGGCGGTCGCGGCGGCGCGGAGCTCCGCGGGGCCGATTTCCGGCACGACCTTGACGAGGAGCTTTCCGTCGGCGCTATCGCTCATCCAGTCTTCGACCTGGAACAGAAGCAGCTCGCGACGGATTCGGTCGAGCTCCTTTCCCATGGCCTTCCGCTCTTCCTCCCGCCTCTCTGCCGTCGGCACGAGCTCGGCTTCGGCGCTGCTGAGGACGCTCGCGAGAGATCGTATGCGAGAGACGGTCGTTCGGTAATCCGCGAGCGCACGATCGCCACACAGGAACTCGACCCTCGTCCCTTGCTTGAACCTCTCCGCGCCGCGCACCACGATGGGCCCCACCTCTGCCGTCGACCGGGGGTGAGTGCCGCAGCAGGCCTGGTTGTCGAAGCCCTCGACCTCGACGATGCGGAGGGTCTCGGCGTCGGGGGCCGGCTTTCGCAGGTCGAAGGCCTGCGCCTCCGAAGGGGCGACGAAGTGACTCCGGATGGGAAGCGCCTTCCGAACGGCGTCGTTCGCCGCTTCTTCCGCTCGAGCGATCCGCTCCTCCGTAAGAGACGATTTGTCGAGGTCGATGGTCGAGCTCGCGGCCCCGAGGTGGAACGACGTGGTGTTCGCCCCGGCCTCCTTCACGAAGGCGGCCGAGAGGATGTGCTGGCCCGAGTGCTGCTGCATGTGATCGCGCCGCCTTCTCCCGTCGATCCGGCAGAGGACGCGGTCGCTCTCGGGGAACCTCTCGACGAAATGAAGCACCTTGTGCTCGGGAGTCTCGATCACCCGGGTGACGGGAATATCGTCGATGGAGCCGAGGTCGTAGGGCTGTCCTCCCGACTCGGGGTAGAAGTAGGTCCTCGGAAACACCAGGGCGCGGCCCTCTTCGGTCTCGAGGCGCTCGAGGATCGAAGCCTCGAACTCGGTGGTGTAAGGGTCGCGGAGGTAGAGGCGCTCAGTCACGGCGGAAGACTCAGACGGTCATCAAGTCCTGTTCTTTCCTCTTCACCGCGTCGTCCACTTTCTTGATGTGGGCGTCGGTGAGGTCCTGGACCTCTTTGAGGGCGCGCTTCTCGTCGTCCTCGGAGATATCCTTATCCTTGAGGAGCTTCTTCAGCCGGTCGTTCACGTCGCGGCGCACCTGGCGAATCGCCGTGCGGCTCTCCTCGGCGATCTTCCCCACTTGCTTCACCAGCGCCTTGCGGCGCTCCTCGGTGAGCGAGGGGATGGGGATGCGAAGAATCTTGCCGTCGTTCGCGGGGTTGAGGTCCAGATCGGAAGTGCGAATCGCTTTCTCGATCTTCTCCAGCATCGGCGGCTCCCACGGCTGGATGGTGATGAGGTTGGCTTCGGGCACCGCGAGGTTCGCGACTTGATTCAAAGGGCTCGGTGTCCCGTAGTAGTCGACGCGAATGTGGTCCAGAAGCGAGAGCGACGCCCGGCCGGTGCGGACCGAGGCGAGCTCCTTCTGCAGCACCTCCATCGATTTGTCCATGCGGCGCTTGGCGTCTTCCGAGATTTGTTTGAGCATTCGAGCCTCCGAATGTTGGGCCTTTCGGACTATTGACCCGTGACTTTCGTTCCCACCCGCTCCCCGAGGACGACGCGTCTCATGTTGCCCGGCTCGCGCACGTCGAACACGATGATCGGGAGCTTGTTGTCCATGCAGAGCGAGATCGCGGTGGTATCCATCACCTTGAGGCGCTTCTCCAGCACCTCCCGATGGGTGATGCTCTCGAAGAACGTCGCTCCCGCGTCCGTCTCCGGGTCGGCGGAGTAAATTCCCGCGACCCGGGTTCCCTTCATGATCACATCCGCCTTGATCTCCATCGCCCGGAGCGCAGCGGCGGTGTCCGTCGAGAAGTAGGGGTTGCCGGTGCCGGCGGCGAAGATGACGACGCGGCCCTTCTCCAGGTGGCGCATCGCCCGCCTCCGGATGAAGGGCTCGGCGATCGCGCGCATCTCGATGGCCGACATGACCCGGGTGTGGATCCCGAGCTTCTCGAGGGCGTCCTGGAGCGCCACGGCGTTGATGACCGTCGCCAGCATCCCCATGTGATCGGCGGACACCCGGTCCATGCCCCGCGCGGAGGGGGCGATTCCACGGAAAATGTTTCCGCCGCCAATGACCGCGGCCACTTGAACCCCGAGGGAGTGGACTCCGTGGAGCTCGCGGGCCATCGACTGGGCCACGTCGGGATCGATCCCGAAGGACTGCGAGCCCATCAAGACCTCGCCCGAGAGCTTGACCAGGACGCGATCGTAGATCGGCTTTTCCGCCATCACCGTGGGGTGATTTGTACTCGCAGGCCGCCCCCGGATTCAACTCCCAGGCGCCGGCATCTCTCTAGTGCTCGCCTCGCTCTTCCTCAGTGCGCTGGGGCCCCACCCCCAGCGCCTCTCGCTCCGGGACTCGCTGCGCTCGCCCTGCGCTCGGGCTCAGGGCTGTGCTCGGCTCCGGCCGGGCTCGCTCCGCTCGCGCAGGCTGCAGATGCATTTTTCAGCAGCCTGCTAGCTCTCGCCGCGCTCGAACCGCACGAAGCGCCGCACCTGGATGTTCTCCTTGAGGACGGCGATCTTCGACTTCAAGTACTCCTCGACCCTCTGGTCGGGGTTCTTGATGTACGGCTGCTCGAGGAGCACGTTCTCGGAGTAGAACTTCGAAAGCTTCCCCTCGACGATCTTCTCGATCACGTTCGCGGGCTTGCCCGTTGCCTCCGCCTGGCTTCTGAGGATGTCGCGCTCTTTGTCCAGGGCGTTCGCGGGCACTTCCTCGCGCCGGACCCAGCGCGCGAGCGCGGGGCTCGCCGCGGCCACCTGCATCGCCAGGTCCTTTACCAACTCGCGGAACTCGTCGGTCGCGGCCACGAAGTCCGTCTCGCAGTTGACCTCGATCAAGACACCCACGCGCCCTCCGGGATGGATGTAGGATCCCACGAGCCCTTCCGTCGTTGCTCGACCCACTTTCGTCTCTGCCGCGGCCGCGCCCCGCTTACGCAGAAGCGTCACCGCTTCCTCCAGGTTGCCGGAGGCGTCCTCGAGCGCCTTCTTGCACTCCATCATGCCAGCGCCGGTCTTCTCCCTGAGCTCTTTCACCAATTGCGCGGAAATCGTCGCCATATGACCTCGCTCTCCTGTCGAGAGTGATAAACGCGCGCCGGGGCTCCCTCGAAGCACGCGGCGTCGCGAAGGAAATGAACGGGAAACTAGGCGGGTAGCGGCGCCGCTTCCGGAGGTGCGCCGGCGCCGACGTCTCCGCTCGCGGGCCTGGCGGCGAGCTCTTCCTCGGTCTTGCGGTTGGGGCCGCCGTTGCCCGAAGGCCCGTCGGAGGCGACCTTCGTCATGTCCCTGCCGGACATGACCGCTTCCGCGATTCGAGACGTGAAGAGCTTGATGGCGCGGAGCGCGTCGTCGTTTCCCGGAATCACGAAGTCGACGACGTCGGGGTCGCAGTTGGTGTCCACGATGGCGATGACGGGGATGCCCAGCTTGCGCGCTTCGTGGACCGCGATCTGCTCCCGTCCGGCGTCGATGACGAAGATGGCATCGGGAAGCCGCTGCATTTCCTGGATCCCGCTCAGGTTTTTCTCCAGCTTCTTTCGCTCCTTGTCGAGGCGCGAAAGTTCCTTCTTCGTCAGATCGCTGCCGCCGCCTTCGACCAGCGCCGTGAGCTCCTTAAAACGCCCGATGCTCTTCTGGATGGTCACGAAGTTGGTGAGCGTGCCGCCGAGCCAGCGCTGATTCACGAAGTACATCCCCGCCCGCGCCGCTTCCTCGGCCACGACCTCCTGGGCCTGCCTCTTGGTCCCGATGAAGAGAATGGTCTTACCCTCCGCGCCGAGCTGGGTGGCGAACAAAAGAGCCTCCCGGAAGAGCCGCAGCGTCTTTTGGAGGTCGACGATGTAGATCCCGTTTCGCTCGCCGAAGATGTACTCTTTCATCTTCGGGTTCCAGCGCTTCGTCTGATGCCCGAAGTGGACCCCCGCCTCGAGCAGCTCTTTCATCGTGATCGATGCCAAAGAATCTCTCCCTTTCTTCTAGGTCTCAGCGCTTGGAGTACTGGAACCGCTTTCGCGCTCCGGGCTGGCCGTACTTCTTTCGCTCTTTGATTCGCGCATCCCGTGTGAGGAATCCGCCCTGCTTCAAACGGGAGCGAAGCTCCTGGTTGAACTCGCAGAGCGCGCGGCTGATCCCGAGCCTCATCGCCCACGCCTGACCCGTGTGCCCGCCGCCCTGGATGTTCGCGTAGATGTCGAACTTCCCCGAAGACTCGGTCAGTTGGAGCGGCTGCTGCACGATCATCCGGAGCGCCTCGCTGACGAAGTAATGGTCGAAGGGCTTCTCGTTGATGTGAATCGTGCCGCTTCCCGGCCGCAGGTAGACGCGGGCGACCGAGCACTTGCGCCTTCCAGTGCCGTAGTACTGAATCGGTGTTGCCAAGAATCGAGCTCCTTACGTGGATTTACTAAACTGGCTCAACTGGCCAAACTGGCTTCATCTGGGGCGTGCCTACGAACGCGCGACCCGGGTTTTGACTTCGAGCTTCGCCGGCTTCTGCGCCTCATGAGGATGCGAGGGGCCGCGATAGACCTTCAGCTTCCGGAACTGGGCCCGGCCGAGGCGGTTCTTCGGGAGCATCCCGCGGACCGCCTCTTCGATCAACCTCTCGGGAAAGGCGCCGCGCATCTCTCCCGCCGCGGTCTTTCGGATTCCGCCGGGATAGCCGCTGAACCGGAAATAGCTCTTGTCCAGCTCTTTGGTTCCGGTGAGAAGGACCTTCCCCGCGTTCACCACGATCACGTGATCCCCGGTGTCGAGGAAAGGGACGTACCCCGGCTTGTCCTTACCGGTGAGAATCGTGGCGATCCGGGTCGCGAGCCGGCCGAGGATCTGGCCGTCCGCATCTACGAGGTGCCAGCTCCGCTTCAGCTCCGCTTTCCGGGGAAACGTGGTCGACATGAGCCTCTCGAGACCCCCAAAATAACGACTCGGCGAAAGTGGAAAAAAAATTTGGGCGACGCAAATCGCCCAAACATGCAATTTAGATCCTCTTATAATACGTTGTCAAGGGAAAACGGGGGTGAGGAGGCCCTCGAGGCGGGTTGGCCACAAAATATAGGGTGGTTCCCCCCACAGCTCCCCATTTGGTTGGGTTCTCCCCAGGCTCTCCCTGTCCATGGGGAAAACCCTACCAGAATGACAAATCCCGCTTGACGAGGAGTCCTCTTCTCGATCATAATAACCGAAAGATTCCAGTACATTTGTGGCCGTTTTTTGCTTGACAGCACGTTTCTTCATCCTGTACGCTCATAAAGTACTTTAACTTCTTCATAGTAACTATCGCTAACTTCAACTTGGAGTTAAGGGAGCCAGATCGCATGGGTCTCTTCGGCAAGAAGAAAAATCTCGTGGGCCTCGATATCGGCTCGAGCTCGGTGAAAGCCGTGGAACTGAAGCCCGGCAAGGGCGACAGCTTCCAGCTCACGACCATCGGCCTCGAGTATCTGCCCCCGGAGGCGATCGTCGACGGGCAGATCATGGACTCGACGTCGGTGATCGACGCCATCCAGAGGCTCTTTTCCGAGTACAAGATCAAGACCACGGACGTAGCCACTTCGATTAGCGGAAGCTCGGTCATCGTCAAGAAGATTCAGCTCCCGGCCATGAGCGAGCAGGAGCTCGCCGAGTCCATCCACTGGGAGGCGGAGCAGTACATCCCGTTCGACATCCAGGAGGTCAACCTCGACTACCAGGTGCTCGACGCGAGCGCCGCCGGCGGGAACATGGACATCCTCCTCGTCGCCGCCAAGAAGGACAAGATCAATGACTACACGAGCGTCGTCACCCAGGCGGGCAGGAGATCGATCGTCATGGACGTCGATGCCTTCGCCCTCCAGAACGCCTACGAGATGAACTACGGCATCGAGCCGGGGCGAGTGGTGGCCATGGTGAACATCGGCGCGAGCCAGGCCAACATCAACGTGGTCCGTGGGGAGACCTCGATCTTCACCCGCGACATCACCACCATCGGAGGAAACCAGTACACCGACGCCATACAGAAGGACTTGAACCTCAGCTTCGAGCAGGCGGAGAACGCCAAGCAGGGTCAGGGGGAGAACGCGAACTCGATCCAGGGAATCCTGCGGTCGACGACCGAGTCGGTGCTGCTCGAGCTGCAGAAGACGTTCGACTTCTTCAAGGCCACCACCTCCGAGGATCGCATCGACCGCGTCGTCCTGTCCGGAGGCAGCGCCCGCATCCCCGGGCTTTCCGAAGCCATGGGGGAGCGGTTCGACACCCGAGTCGAGATCTTCAATCCGTTTCAGAACATATCCTATAACCCGAAGGACTTCGATGCCGAATTTCTCGAAGAGGTCGGGCCCGCGTGCACCATCGCCGTCGGGCTCGCCATGAGAAAGGGTGGTGAGTGATGATCCGAGTCAATCTCCTGGGAACGAAGGAGGCTCCCGCGGCGGGTGGGACCGTCGTCGATTACGGCCCGGCCGGAGGGGAGCGCTCGGAGAGCAAGGGCATCGTCGTCGCCGTCGCCATCCTCGGACTCGCGGTCGCGGCGATCGTGGTGCAGTGGCTCTCGATGACCCGCCAGCTGAGCCAGCTCGACGAGGAGATCAACCAGCTCACGGCGGAAAAGAACCGCCTCGCGCCCATCATCCTCGAGGTCCAGAAGTATCAAGCCAAGCTCGCGGAGCTCGAGGAGAAGGAGAAGCTCATCGAGCGGCTCAAGAGCGAGCGCGAGGGACCGGTCCGGATGCTCGACGCGCTCTCGTCCGAGCTTCCCGATTTCGTCTGGCTCACCCAGCTCCAGCAGCGCGGTCCCCAGGTCACGATCGATGGAATGGCAGCCTCTTACGTGAGCATCGCTGACTACATCCGAAAGCTCGAAGACAACGAATGGTTCCACAACGTCGAGCTCATCGACGCCAAAGTCGACCAGAAGCAGGAGCAGGAGTTCACCCAGTTCCAGCTCCGAACCGAGATCGTTTCTCCCAACGCTCCGCCGCCGCCGGCGGGCGCCGCGCCCGCGGGCGCGCGCTGAAATGAAGACGTCGAGGAGGAAATAGCCATGGGTAAGATGTCCTTGGGAGCCCAGGTCGTGGTATTCGCTATCATCGGCGTCCTGCTCTACGGAGTGTTCTGGTACTTCTTCTACTCTCCAATGCAGGTGGAGAGGGACAACAAGTTGACTCAGAAGCGGAACCTCCAGGCGGAAGTCGACAACGCCAAGACCACGGCGGCGCGTCTTCCCGAGTTCCGGCGGGAGGTCGAGCGCAAGGAAGCGACCCTCCAGGCGCTTTCGCGAATCCTTCCGAGCCAGAAGGAAGTCGACGACCTGCTGCGCAAAGTGCAGCAGCTCGCCGCCGAGTCCAGTCTGGACGTGCTCCGGTTCAAGCCCGAGGCCACCAAGCCCCAGAATTTCTACGCGGAGTGGCCCATCAGTCTCGAGCTCGACGGGAGCTACCACAACCTGGCCTACTTCTTCGATCGACTGAGCCGGCTTTCGCGCATCATGAACGTGAGCAACCTCGAAGTCGATGCCAAGAAGGATCCGAGCATCGCTTCCACCATCAAGGCGACGTGCACCGCCACCACCTTCGTGTTCATCGAGCCGGCGCCGCCGGCTCCGGGCGCGCCCGGTGCTCCGGGAGCTGCTCCCGCGCCCGCCGCGCCGCCCGCGAGGTGATTTGGGTACGAGGTCTTTTCTGCACCCGATCAAAGAGACGTTCATCGAGATCATGCCTGCAGCGCGCGAGGTACGAGACATGAGTTCTTCTATCGGTGAGACGAGCGCAGGACGCGCCGCACTTGCAGTCGTCCTGCTCCTCATGGCCGCGGCGGCCATCGCGCAGACCGAGACTCCCGCGGCTGGACAAGGGGCCCCGCCCGCCGGTGAAGCGCAGGCTCCCGCCGGTGAAGCGCAGCAAGAAACGGCCGAGCCGGTGGCGCCAGTGCCGGAGGGTATCGAAATCACCGAGGGGACGGGCTTCCGCTACGAGGCGCGCGGAAGGCGCGATCCCTTCGTCAGCCTGGCCCTCGGCATCGACGTGCTTTCCCCCGACGTGCGTCCCCCCGGCCTCGGCGGAATGCTCATTCAGGAAGTGAGCCTTCGGGGGATCGTGAAGACGGTGGACGGCTACATCGCCTTGATCCAGGGAACCGATAACAAGAGCTACTTCGCCCGTTCCGGCGAGCGGCTCTACGACGGCAACATCCAGTCCATCGACGATGCGGGAGTCGTCTTCCGCCAGGAAATCAACGACCCGCTGCGCATCGAGAAATTCCAGACAGTGGAAAAAACGCTTCATCCGGTGGAGGAGGGCAAACGATGATTCCTTCGAGGTCACTTCTCCGTCTCCTGACGTTCATATCTCTAGTGGCATTGACTCAGGTGACGGAAGCGTCGGCTCAAGTCGAGGGCGCGGCGCCGGGAGGCATGGCCGGAATCCGCGCGGTCCGATTCCATGTCGAGCCGGGTCAGACTCGAGTTTGGTTTGAAACGACCGGAGCCGTCCTCTACACCCACTACAGTCCGGACCCGCTCACGCTGGTCGTCGATCTGCCGGGAGTGGACATCAAGGCGCTCGCCCCGCGCACCGTCGTGGGGAGCCGCGAGGTCGAGTCGGTCCTTGCGACGAGTCTCGACGGCGTCAACGGCAAGAAGCTGTCCCGGATCGAGATCAAGCTCGCGACGTTAGCACCCTATCAGATTTCCGGATCGGAACAGGCCCTGAACATCGTTTTCGACGGCGGGGACGTCGAAGGCGCGGCTCCCTCGAGCTCTCCCGAGACCCTGGTTGCCGCGGCGCCTCCGCCGGCGGGAAGACCTCTGCCCGTGACGCCAGCCCCGGCACACGAACGGAAAGCCCCCGCCGACGAGATCCGCGAAGAGGCGATTGCCCCGCCGCCGAAGTCGAGCCCTCGGGCTCCGTCTTCGTCGCATCCGGCTTCGGCCATCAACGCCATCACCCATGAGCTCATGGGGGAAGTGCTTCGGGTGAAGCTCTTCGCCGACGGCAGGCTCAACTATACGAGCTTCATGCTCGACGCGCCCAAGCGGCTGGTCTTCGACTTCAACGGCGTCCTGAACGCGGTGTCGAAGGCGGCGGTGACCATCGAGGAGCTCGGCGTCTCCCGAGTGCGAGTGGCACAATTCCGCACGGCCGAGCCGCAGATCACTCGCGTGGTCTTCGATCTCGACGAGCAGGTGACTCATCGCACGGTCGCCGAGGACAGCGGGCTCGAGGTGGCCTTCGCCCGCTCTGACGCCGCGTTCCAATCGCCGGCCTTCGCGTCCATGGCTTCCATGAATGACTCGAGCGTGGCTGCTGCCCCCCAGAAGGGCACGATCGTCATCGAGGACTCGAATGGAACCAGCTACGAAGGCGTGGTGCAGAACGCCGCGTACACTCCGTCGGACGGAGGCTCCTTCGAGCCCGTGACGCTGACGGCGCAGGACCTCTCGGGTGGGCTCGCGAGCCCGATGCCGTCTCTTCCGACACCCCCACCGCCGGCCCAGGAGCCGACGCCTCCGACGGGAGGGCAGCCGGGAAGCCAGACGATGATCCTTCGGGGCTCTCAGGAGCTCGGTCAGCGAGAGTACACCGGGGACCTCATCAGCCTCGACTTCAAGGACGGCGACATCCAGGATATCTTTCGCCTCTTCGCCGAAATCAGCGGTCTCAACATCATCGTGCAGCCGGGGGTGAGCGGACGAATCACCCTGAGGCTCGTCGAGGTTCCCTGGGACCAGGCGCTCGAGCTGATCCTGAAGACCCACAAGCTCGGATACGTGGTCGAAGGCAACGTCATCCGCATCGCTCCACTCGCGGAGCTTGCGGCCGAGGAGGGGGAGAGACGCCGACTGCAAGAGGAGAAGGCGCTCGCCGGCGAACTATTCACCCAGACGCGCGTGCTCTCTTACTCGAAAGCGTCCGAGCTTCAGGAGCTGCTGCAGAGGAACCTCTCGGCCCGGGGCGACATCGTGATCGACGAGCGCACCAATACCGTGATCTATACGGATCTGGCACAGCAAGTGGCGGCTATCAACCAGCTCATCGACACCCTGGATACGCCGATTCCCGGAGTCGAGATCGAGGCCCGCATTGTGACGACCACTCGGAGCTTCCTACGGCAACTCGGCGTCCAGTGGGGCTTCACCAGCAACCAGACCCAGACGCTCGGGAACACCAACGAGCTCGTGTTCCCCAACCGTATCCAGTTCGACGGCCAGTCGGTCGGATCGACTGCGAACCGTCAATTCCGCGCTCCTCCGCCTGAAGGCGGGGTCCTCCCGCCTACCTTCACGGAGGGAGTCGATGAACCTCAGCGCGGCTACGCGGTCAACCTCCCGTTCGCGGGTGCTCCCACCGGTGCGGTCGGAATATCGCTCGGGAGCATCAGCGGTGCCTTCAGCATCGATGCCGCGATCTCGGCGGCGGAACGGCGCGGCCAACTCCGCATCATCTCCGCTCCCAAGATCATCACCCAGAACAACAAGGCGGCGGAGATCAAGCAGGGTGTGACCTTCCCGGTCCAGGTCGTGGCGAACAACACCATCACCGTCCAGTTCAAGGACGCGG
>Ga0209321_10000697_pt1 | contig 22310 bp, 22 predicted proteins | sample Rifsed16ft4_FD_184012 | JGI IMG/M metagenome (GOLD analysis project Ga0209321, IMG submission 184012) | Soil microbial communities from Rifle, Colorado, USA - sediment 16ft 4 - CSP-I_5_4 (version 2) | ecosystem: Environmental > Terrestrial > Deep subsurface > Rock core/Sediment | place: Rifle...
CATGGTCGGGATGACTGGATTTGAACCAGCGACCCCCTGGTCCCGAACCAGGTGCTCTACCAGGCTGAGCCACATCCCGAAGGAAGTTGCTATGGTACCAACGGCGCTAACGGGCCGTCAATATGTAGATCACCCCCATCACGACGAGAACCCCGCCGAACAACCTCTTCAGCAGCAGGTCCGGCAGCCCGACGGTGTACGAGGCGGTCAGGTACGATCCCGCGAGGAACCCCGCGATCATGAGGAGCGCGGCCGGGACGTTCACGTGGCCCGCCCTGTAAAAATGGAGGAACGCCAGGATGCCGATCGGGGGAAGGAGCATCCCGAGCGACGTGCCCGTCGCCGTCTTCTGGCTGAAACCGCAAAGAAAGACCAATGCCGGCACCACGAAGACGCCGCCCGCCAATCCGAACATCCCGGAAACGGCGCCGACGAACAGCCCGATCAGAAGGAACCCGAGGAATGAGATCGGCAAGGTCCTTCCCCTCCTACAGTCCCATCGGCTCGCCGCACAGGAGCACGGTGATGTCCGAGTGGGGAGGTTTGCGCTCGATGATCGAGTAGACCCGGCAGATGCGCTGGGGGGAGTCGCAGTCCTCGCAGAAGCCGGACGTGGCGCACGGGGTGGAAAGTTTCAGCCGCTTCGTGTTTCTCGGCGCGGCGACCGCCTTGATCCGGCGAAGAGCCTCCCCCACGTCGGAGACCACTTTCTGGCCCCCCGCCACCACGACCGTCTTTTTGGGGCCGAACGTCATCGCGTTCGTCCGGTTCCCGTTCATGTCCAGGTTCACCAGGCACCCGTCGAGGGTGACCGCGTTCGTCCCGGTGAGAAACAGGTCGCAGGTGAGCTGGCCGAGCCGTGTCTCCGCCTTCTTCTCGGAAGGAACGCGGCCATGGTCGAGCAGCCTTTTCCCCTTCCCCTCCAGGGCTTCGAAGATCCCCAAATCCTGGATCGAGAGCGATCCCCCGAACCCGATCGACTCCGCCCTCTCGCACTCCGCGAGCACCCGCGTCCGGAGCGACTCCGCATGGGGATAAAACCCCGCGTCGAAGCCGTTCTTCCGTAGCGCCTCGACGCATTTTTTCGCCCGGACCTCAAGCTGCCATAGTCCGATCTCCACCCGGCTCATCCTTGCACCCCCCGTCCGGATTCCCCTGGCCCGCCAGCGTCACGCGGGCGCGGAAACCGCTTTGCGAATGTTTTTCCGCATCTCGGAAATCGTCTTGCCGTACTCCTTCGTGCCGAAGATGCCGGAGCCGGAGACGATCACGTTGGCCCCGGCCCGGACAACCACGGATACGTTGTCCGCCTTGATCCCCCCGTCCACCTCGATGTCGACGGAAAGCCCCGCGCGGGTGAGCTGCGAGCGGAGCAATTCGATCTTTCCGTTCATCGCGGGAAGGTACGCCTGCCCCCCGAACCCGGGGTTGACGGTCATGAGGAGCACCAGGTCGACGTCGGTCAACACCCACTCGACGGCCGAAAGAGACGTCGACGGGTTCAGGGAGACCCCCGCCTTCTTTCCCAGTTCCCGCACGCGGGCCACCGCGCGCTGAAGGTGCGGCGTCGCCTCGGCGTGCACGGTGATCACGTCCGCTCCGGCGTCCGCGAATGCCTCGAGGTACTTCTCCGGCTCGACGATCATGAGGTGCACGTCGAGGGGGAGTTTCGCATATTTCTTGACAGCCGCCACCACGGGGGGCCCGATCGTGATGTTGGGGACGAAACGGCCGTCCATGATGTCGAGATGGAGGAGGTCGGCGCCGGCCTTTTCCACGGCGGCGATTTCCTCCGCGAGCCGCCCGAAGTCGGCCGACAGCAGGGACGGCGCGATGTAATAATCCATTCCGTTTCCCCTTTCCCGGCGGTTCGGACGATTCTATCACGCAGGCGGCGCCGGCGGGAGGGGAGTGCACCATGCGCCGGGTCGGCGGCCCACCCGCGGGCAGCCGTCCTCAGCCGGTCTTGCGGAGAAGCGCGGCGAAGAACCCGTCCGTGCCGTGCCGGTGCGGAGACAGGCGGAGAAACCCCTCGGGCGTCCACGCGTCCAGAGGCCCCGTCCAGCCCTTCGCGCCTTCCCGTTCCATTCTGCCGTCGGCGTGCCTTCCCAGAAACGACGCCACCATCTCTTCGTTCTCCTCCCCAAAAGGAGTGCAGGTGCAGTACACCAGGAGCCCGCCGGCCCGAAGGGAGGCCCAGGCGTGGTCCACGATGGCCCCCTGCAGGCGCGCCATCTCCGCCGGCCCTTCCGGCCGGAACCGCCACTTCGCGTCGGGGTTGCGCCGGATGACCCCCATGCCCGTGCAGGGGGCGTCCACGAGGATCTTGTCGAACCCGCCTTCGGCTTGGGGGAGCGGCCCCGCGGAGAAATCGTGGACCCGCGTCGTAACCCCCGCCGCCCCTGTGCGCGCTACCGTCTCCCGCAGCAGCCGCATGCGCCCTTCCGACACGTCCGCCGCGACGACCTTCGCCCCGCCACCGGCAAGTGCGGCGAGGTGGGTCGCCTTCCCCCCGGGGGCGGCGCACGCATCGAGGATCTCATCCCCCCCCATGGGCGCGAGGAGGGGGGCGATGAGTTGCGCCCCTTCGTCCATCACCAGGTACTCACCCGCCTGAAACCCCGGATCGGCGTGCACGCCGGCCGGCTCGGAGAGCACGATCCCGTCGGGCGCGAAGCGGCACGGGGAAGGGGCCATCCCCGCCCGGGCCAGCCGGGCAAGCAGGCCCTCCCGGGTGGTGCGAAATGCGTTCGCGCGGATCACGAAGGGCGGCCGCTCCAGGGAGGAGGCGAGAAAGGCGACCGCATCTTTCTCCCCCATCGACCGGGACAGGGCGGACACGAGCGAAACGGGGGCCGAAAGCGCAACCGCCAGGCGCTCCTCCCCTTCCGCCGCGGGGAGGGCCGGTACCTTCCCCGCCCGCACCACCTCCCGCAACACCGCATTGACAAGCCCGGCGATCTTCTCCCCCCGTGCCTTTTTCGCCGCCTCTACGGTCTCGAAGATCGCCGCCCTCTCGGGCGCGCGGGTGTAGAGAAGCTGGTAGGCGCCCAGACGCAGTGCGTTGCGCGCGACGGGGTCGGCCCGTTCGATCGGGCGGGCGAGAAGGGAAGAAAGGGTAAAATCGAGGGTGCCGCGGCGCCGAAGCGTTCCCATGACAAGTTCGGTGAGGAGCGCCCGGTCCCGCGGGTCGGAAAACGACCGCTGCGACCGGTCGAGGAGAATATCCGCGTACGCTCCTCCCCGGTCCACCCGGGAAAGGATCCGAAGCGCCGCTTCCCTTACGGAGATAGCCGGTCCCCCTTCCGGACGCGCCGGCCCTGCGCGTATTCCCAGGAGGACATCGCCCTGCCCCCCTCGGGCTGTACCTTCCCCAGCCGGACGGCTCCCTCCCCGCAGGCGACCACGATCCCTTCCCGGTCGACCGAGAGGATCTCGCCGGGCGCCCCCTTCCCTTCCTGGACCGAGGCGGCCAGGATCTTCACCATCTTCCCGGCGTGGTCCGCGCAGGCGGAGGGCCACGGGGTCATCCCCCGGACCAGGTCCCGCACCTCCCGGGCGGGCTTTTCCCAGTCGATGCGCCCGTGCTCTTTTTTCAGCATCGGGGCGTAGGTCGCCATCGCCCCGTCCTGGGGGGTCCCGGCGAGGGTCCCCCGGCGAAGCATCCCGAGAGCCTCGGTCAGGGCCTCCGCGCCGAGGGCGGAAAGCTTGGGGAACATCGTCTCCGCCGTGTCGTCCTCCCCGATCGGCATCGTGCGCACGTTAAGCATCGGCCCCGTGTCCATCCCCGCGTCCATCTTCATGATCGTCACGCCCGTCATCGTCTCCCCCCGGGCGATCGCCCAGTTGATCGGCGCGGCCCCGCGGTACCGGGGCAGAAGCGACGCGTGGACGTTGATGCACATCCGTTTCGGGATGTCGAGGACCTCCTGGGGGAGAATCTGCCCGTACGCCACCACGACGATCAGGTCGGGCCGTTCGGCGGCGATCCGCGCCACCGAGTCGGGGTGCCTCGCCTTCTCCGGCTGAAAGACCGGGATTCCGAGCCGTTCCGCCTCCGCCTTCACCGGGGGGATCGTGAGAGCCCGCCCCCGGCCGGCGGGGCGGTCGGGGTTCGTGACGACCAGGGTGACCTCCTCGGTGCGGGCAAGCGCGGCCAGCGAGGGAACCGCGAACGCCGGGGTTCCCAGGAAGACCACGCGGTATCGGGGCATTATTTCGCGGAGGCGGGGGCGGCGGCGAGCCTGTCGATGAACAGGATCCCTTCCAGATGATCGATCTCATGCTGGATGGCGCGGGACAGGAGACCGTCCGCCTCGACGGTGACGGGGTCGCCGTCCTCGTTCCTCCCCCGGACGACGACCGACTCGGCCCGACAGACCATCCCTTCGACTCCGGGGACGCTCAGGCACCCCTCGGTCCCCTCGACCCAACCCCATTTCTCGACGATCTCCGGGTTGACGAGGGCAAGCGGCTTGACCTCCTCCTCCACCGCGGGGGAGACGTCCACCACGATCACGCGCTTCCCCACGCCGACCTGCGTCGCCGCCAGCCCGATCCCGTTCGAGGCGTACATCGTCTCGAACATGTCCCGGATCAGGTCGCGGATTTTCCCGTCCACGCGCTTCACGGGAAGCGCCCGGGTCGACAGGAACGGGTCAGGATAGGTGAGTATCTGCCTCAGCATCGCTTTCCGTCTTTTTCTTCGGGTAGAACCGGACGGTGTTCTTCCCGCTTTCCTTTCCCCAGTATAATGCCCGGTCCGCGTTTCCCACAAGGTCGTCGGCGCTGATCTCCACGCCCGGCAGGAGCGAGGAGACGCCGAACGTGGCGGTGAGCTTCGTCGGGGTTCCGGCGACCTCGAACACGCTCTCGTTCACCAGCCGGTGCGCCCGCTCCGCGGCGTGGAGCGCCTTCTCCGGGTCGGCATCCATGAGAAGCCAGGCGAACTCGTCTCCCCCCAGGCGCGCCACCGTGTCATAGGTCCGTTTCACCGCAATGAGCACATTTCCGAACTGCCGGATCACGCTGTCCCCCTCGGGGTGTCCGAAATCGTCGTTGATCCTCTTGAAGTCGTCGATGTCCACTAGGATGCAGGACAGGGAACGGCCGATTCGGCGGGCCATTTCGACGTTCCGGGTGAGGTCGAGGGAGAAATGCCTCCGGTTGGGAAGCCCCGTCAGGTCGTCCTGCATGGAGAGCTCGCGGAGTTCCCGGTTGGTTTCCGACAGCGACTGGTACAGAGAGCCGTAGTGCAGGAGGGGCTTCGCCCGCTCGACGAGGTCCTCGGGGGAGATGTCGGCGGGAAGCACGATGTCCACGCCGGACGAGCGGAACTTCTCGGCCCGGAGGATGGCGTTCATCCCCCCCACCAGGATGATGGGCACGCCCAGGGCCCCTTTCCGCTCCCGGAACCGGCGTATGACCTCGAGTTGCTCCGCCGTTTCCCCGTGATCCCCCAGCAGGATGCCGGACAAAAGGCTTACGGAAAGCCCGGAGTCCAGGAGCCGGGACCAGGAGGACGTCTCCTCCACCCGGTACCCGTCCTGCTCCAGGAACCGGGCGGCGCCGCGGAGGACCGTCCACAAAGGCCTCGCGATGATTACGGCGTTTCCCACATTCTCACCCGCACATTCCCCGAAATCGCCGGTTTTCGCCTATTATGAGGAATATTTCGACCGGAGGGAATTCTTTTGGCGCCGGCCGGGGAGGCCGTCACGGTTGTTCTTTCCCGCCCTTGCCGCCCCCGTCGAGCACTTTCGCGTTCTTGAGCGCCACGGCGGCGACGTTCGCGAAGGCGGTGAGCAGGTCCAGGTCCTCCTCGGCAAAAGCGTCCGGGCTGTAGTGATCGAGGTTCAGGACGCCGACGACTTCGGCCCCCCACTTGACCGGGACCGCCAGCTCCGACCGCACCTTCGGATTCGCCTCCACGTACCGGGAATCCTCCCGCACATCGCGGACGAGCGCGGGCTTGCCCTCCTTGGCCACCCACCCGGTGATCCCTTCCCCGATCCGGAGGAGGATCTCCTCCTTGACTTCCGGCCCGAGGCCCCGCTCGGCCTCGATCCGCAGAACGCCGGACCGCCTGTCGATGAGGATCATGGTGCCGCTGGGGGCTCCCATCAGGTCCGTGGCGTGGTCGATGATGAGCTGGAACAGGACCGCCGGGTCGCTCTCCTCGTTCAGCGCTCTGCTGATCTGGAAGATCGCCGTGAGCTTCTTCGCCTTCCTGTGGAGCCGTCCCACGAGGTTGGCGTTCTCGATCGCCACTCCCGCGAAGTTCGCCATCACGGAAAGAAGCTTCAGGTCGGTCTCGTAGAGCTCCCTCCGGTCGAGGGGAGAGGCGGCGGCCAGCACCCCGACGATCCCGGAAGGCCCCCGGATGGGGGCGGCGAGGAACCCCTTGACATCGAGGCGCCGCATGAGGCGCAAAAGCTTCCTGTCGGGCCCCACCCGCGCCTCGGAAACGATCATCCCCTCGCCGCTCGCCATGATCTGGCCGAAGACGTTGTCGTGGACCTCCTGGCGGTACTTCTCGAACTGCCTTCCCCGCGGGATTCCCGCCACCGCCCGGACGGCGAGCTCCTCTTCCCCGCGCTCCTTGAGGAGGATGACGACCCTCTCCATGCGCAGAATGGAGGTGGCGGCGGAGGCGATCAGGTCGAGGTTGTTCTGCACGTCGCCTGCCGTCGTGTTCATCGCCTGGGACACTTCGTAGAAGCCGGAGGTCAGCGCCCCCGCGAGCGAAACCTCCCGGGTGGAGTCCGGGAGTTTCTTCCCGAAGATCGCCTCGGAGAGAAGGGAGAGGACCGTCATTTCCCCCCCAGCAGCCTCCGTACGGTGGTCTTCAACTCCTTCGTGTCGTGGGACTTCACGATGTAGGCGTCCGATGCCCAGGTGGTGAAATCCTGCTTGAACTCCCCGAACGCGGTCAGCAGGAGAACCGGCACCGACGCGCTTTTCTCCCGGATCCGCTGGAGCACCTCGAGGCCGTCGAGCCCGGGCATCTTCACGTCGAGCGTCACGAGATCCGGGCGGAACGAGTCGAACTTGTTCAGCGCTTCGAGCCCGTCCTCGGCCAGCTCCACCTCGTATCCCTCCTCGACAAGCTCGTCCCGGTACAGTTCACGTATGTTCTCCTCGTCGTCGACCACCAGGATCCGTTTCATGGAGGGAACCTCCTTTGTTCCCCGCGCCGCCCTCCCGGGCTGCGAAGGGGATTCGTTCGCGTTAGGAGCCCGTGCCCCGCCGACCGGCCCGGTTCCCCTTCTTCGACGGTTCGGACGCCTCGCCCCACTTGCCGGTGAGCCCCGCGTCGATCCCGATCCGCTGGAGGATCCGGGAGACGACGAAGTCGACCATCTCCCCGACGGTGGCCGGGCGATGGTAGAACCCCGGGGACGCCGGAAGGATATCCGCCCCCGCTCGTGCCAGGGCGAGCATGTTCTCCAGGTGAATGATGGACAGCGGGGTCTCCCGCGGAACGACCACCAGCGTCCTCCTTTCCTTCAGGACGACATCGGCGCACCGGGAGAGGACCGAAGACGACACACCGTGGGCGATCCGCCCGAGCATCCCCATCGAACAGGGAGCGATGATCATGGCGTCCGGAGGGTTGGACCCGGAGGTGAAGGGGATGGTGAAATCGTCCTCCGCGTGCAGGTGGAACGCCCCCGGAGGCGCGGACATCCTCTCCGCAAGCCAACGTTTCCTCCCCGGCAGCCCCATGCCGGGCAGCCGGCTCCTGCGCGTCGTGCCCGGCGGGGGGATCTTCCCCGTCCCGATCTCCTGGTCCAGGATTTCCCACGCCGTCGCGGTGACGATCAGGTGCAGGTCCACCCCCCGGGAGCAAAGCGCCTCGCCGGTACGGACGCCGTAGACGGCGCCGCTTGCGCCGGATATGCCGAGCAGCACCTTCATGGAGGTTCCTCGTCCCCGCCGTCCCGTCCGACCGTTTCAGAGCGCGAGGTCAAGATAGGTGAACAGGCAAAGCGCGATGCTTACGATTCCGTTCAGGTTGAAAAACGCCACGTTCAGCCGGGAAAGGTCGTCCTCCCGCAGGATGCTGTGCTCGTACAACAACATCGCGGAGCAGATGCCCCATCCCGCGAGGAACCACCCCCCCAGCCCAAAACTATAATAGCCCACCAGCAGGAGGGCCGCCATCAGGAAGTGAAACCCCCGCGCCACCCAGAGGGATTTCCCCACGCCGAGATACCGCGGGATGGAGTGGAGCCGCTCCTTCCGGTCGAACTCGACGTCCTGGAGGGCGTAGAGTACGTCGAACCCGGCCACCCAGAACAGGACCGCGAAGGAGAGGACCAGGATCCTCGGGTCGACCCCCCCCGTGACGGCGATCCAGGCGGCCAGCGGCGCCGCACCGAGGCACATCCCCAGGACAATGTGGGACGCCCATGTGAAGCGCTTCGTGTAGGAGTAGGAGAACAGAATGAGCAGGAGCACCGGGGAGAGCTTGAGACACAGGGGGTTTAACTTCGCCGCCGACAGCTCGAACAGGACCACGGACAGGAAGATGAAGACGCCCGCCATCGGCCTGCTCACCTCGCCCTTCGGGATGGCCCTCTCCCGGGTCCGGGGGTTCTTCGCGTCGATGTCGGCGTCGACCAGCCGGTTGAACCCCATCGCGGCGCTTCTTCCCCCCACCATCGCCAGGAAGATGTAGAAGACCGTCCGGGCGGAGGGGAAGCCCCCCGCGGCAAGGAACGCCCCCATCAGAGCGAACGGCAGCGCGAATACGGTGTGCGCCACCTTGATCATCTCGAGGTAGACTCCTACCCGGCCCAGCATGTCAGTGGCCTCCCCCGCGCCGGGGGAATGGTGCGGCGCGTGCCCCGTCGCGGAAACACCCGGGGCCGGCTTCGCAGCCTCGGAGGGGGCCTTCGCTTCGTGGCTCGCCGTGCGGTGAACCTGCAAGGCTGCGCTTTACCTCAGCTCCGACCCCCTCCTGCGGCTGCTGCGCCGCCGACAGAGGACCCGGGGCGATGCGGGGGGTTCCACGAAGCGGCCTGTGGAGCGAGGTGCGGATTGCGGCGAGCGGAACGGCAGCGAGCGGGCGCAGGTCGCGAGCGTAGCGGAGGGGAAGCCCCCGCGAGGCAGGGTCCCTCTGCTGCGGTGAGCGGCCCCCCTCCGAGGGGGCGGAGTCGGTTTCCGCGCCCTGTGCCGCATTGGGCGACCTCGGCGGAGCGCAGATGCCGGGATCTGCAGGTCGGCGGACCATCAGAATCCGTACTCCTTCCACCGGCGCGTCACGAGGGCCACGATGTCGTCGTCCATCCGGATGTCCTCGGGCCACTCGCGGGCGAAGCCCTCCGTCTTCCACTTCCGCGTCGCGTCGATCCCCATCTTCGACCCGTAGTGGGGGATGGGGGAGGCGTGCTCCAGGGCGTCGACGGGCCCCTCGACGATCATCGTGTCGCGCCGGGGGTCCACGTTGTTCCCGATCCGCCAGAGGGCCTCGGAGAGGTCCTGGATGTTCACGTCGGAGTCGAAGATGACGACGAACTTCGAGAACATGAGCAGCCCCAGGCCCCACACGGCGCTCATCACCTTCCGGGCGTGGCCCGGATATCGCTTGTCGATGGAGAAGAGGGCGAAGTTGTGGAAGATCCCCTCGACGGGCAGGTTCATGTCGACCACTTCCGGGACGATCTTCCGCAGCAGCGGAAGGAAGATCCGTTCCGTCGCCTTCCCGAGGTAGACATCCTCCATCGGGGGCTTCCCCACGATCGTCGCGGGGTAGATCGGGCTCTTTCGCCTCGTCACGCAGGTGACGTGGAAGACGGGATAATCGTCGGCGAGGGAGTAGTACCCCGTGTGGTCTCCGAACGGTCCCTCCGTGCGCAGGTCGTCCGGGTCGACGTACCCCTCGAGGATCACCTCGGCGTGGGCCGGGACTTCGATGTCGACCGTCCGGCAGCGGACGAGCTCGACCGGCTGCTTCCGCAAAAAGCCGGCGAAGACCATCTCGTCCACGTCCTCGGGCAGAGGGGCGGAAGCCGCGTAGATCGTCGCCGGGTCGCCACCGAGCGCCACCGCCACCGGCATCCGCTCCCGTTTCTTCCGGAACCCCCGGTAATGCTGCGCCCCCCCCTTGTGGATGTGCCAGTGCATCCCCGTGGTCGTCTCGTCGTAGACATGCATCCGGTACATCCCCACGTTGCGGCGCCCCGTCTTCGGGTCCTTCGTGAAGACGAGGGGAAGGGTGATGAACGGTCCCCCGTCCCCCGGCCACGTCTTGACGACAGGGAGGAAGGAGAGAGACGGCCTTTCTTTTTCCACCACCTCCTGGCACGGCCCGGTGGAGATGGTCTTCGGGATGAAGTCGGCCAGGCGGGCAAGCTTGGGGAGCATCTTGAGCTTCTCGATGAGGTTGGACGGGATCTCCGGCTCAATCACCTCCATCATCCGCAGGCCGATCTCGTCCAGGGAGGAGACGCCCAGGGCCAGGCACATCCGTCCCATCGTGCCGAAGAGGTTCATGGCGAGCGGGACGGTGTGCCCCTTCACGTTTTCGAACAGGAGCGCCGGCCCGCCGGCTTTCACTGCGCGGTCGGCGATCTCCGCCGCCTCGAGGTCCGTGGACACGGGGGCCGTGATCCTTTTCAGCTCCCTGCGCGCCTCGAGCGCGGTGAGGAACTCCCGCAGGTCCCGGAACGCCATCCTTCCCCCCAGGTGCGAAACGCAGTGGGAAAATCATAACATACGGGCTGCCGCCCGGAGAGGGATCCCCCGCTTCAGCTCTTGTCCATCCCCGAATCGCCGGCTTCCTCCGGGTCGTCGAGGTTCCCCGGCATCCCCTCGACGAAACGCCTGATCTGGTCCCGGACGTCCCGGAACCGGGCAAGCACCTCTTCTTCCGTCCCGCGCGCGTGGACGGGGTCCTCGAACGGCTGATGGATGCGTTTTCCAAGGCCGGGGTGGTAGGGGCACACCTCGCCGGCGTAGTCGCACAACGTCACGATGCAGTCGAACCGGATCCCGTCCATCTCCTCCACATGCTTCGAGTACTGCTCCGAGATATCGACTCCCGCCTCCGCCATGACCCGGATCGCCTTCGGGTGGACGTAGCACGGCGCCACCCCGGCGGAAAAGACCTCGATCTCTCCCGCTTTCAGCGCCTTCGCCCACCCCTCCGCCATCTGGCTGCGGCAGGCGTTCCCGGTGCACAGGAAGAGAACCGTTTTCCGCCTCCCCGTCGAAATCTTTCCTTTCCCCTCCACGGTGCCCTCCCTCGCCGCCGCCCCCCCCCGATCGCTCCGCTTGACCGGACTGAACGGCAAAGATTACCGTATAATAATACCCGGGGGGGTGATTCTTTTGAAAACCACTACGAAACTGTTCAAGGCCCTGTCGGATGAGACGCGTCTGCGCATCCTCAAGATGCTGGAGGCCAGGCCTTTGTGCGTCTGCGAGATCCAGCACGTCCTGAAAGGGTCGCAGCCCAACGTGTCGCATCACCTGAAGACCCTTTCCGAGGCGGGCTTGGTCGAATCGAAGAAGGACGGGCTCTGGATCGACTACCGGCTTTCCGACAAGCCGGCGACTCCGCTCCACGCGGCTGCGCTTTCTCTCGTGAAGAAATCGCTCGACGGCGAACAGGTCATCAAGAAGGACCGTACCCTCGTCAAGAGCGTGAACCGGATCGAGATCACCCTTCGGAAATAAGGCCGTTACGAAAGGCGCAGCAGGACGAGGGTGGCTCCCCAGCCGCCGGCGTCGGGAGGAGCGTCGCCGAACGCCTCCACGCGCGGGTGGCGGGAGAGAACCTTGCGGACCATGCTTCTTTGCGTTCCGGTCCCGCGTCCGTGGATGAGCCGGACCTGCCGCAAGCCCTTCCTTGCCGCCTCCTCGAGATACTCCTCGACCACGGACACGACCTCCTTCGGGGAGAAGGCGTGCAGATCGATCCGGTCCTCGATCGGGATCCTGCGCGGGGAATCCAGCGCCTCCTCCTTTCTCCCTTCCTCTTCCTCCTCACATTATCACCTACCCCCGGATCCGGTAAGATAGGGATATGCCAAACAGGGTGATCGTCGGGACGGCCGGCCACATCGACCACGGCAAAAGCGCCCTCGTGAGGGCGCTCACCGGGATCGACCCGGACCGGCTCAAGGAGGAGAAAGAGCGGGGGATCACGATCGAGCTGGGGTTCGCCCACCTCCTGCTCCCTTCCGGGACGCTCGCGGGGATCATCGACGTCCCCGGCCACGAGAAGTTCGTCCGGACGATGGTCGCCGGCGCCGCCGGCATCGACATCGTGATGCTGGTCATCGCCGCGGACGAAGGGGTGATGCCCCAGACGCGGGAACACCTCGACATCTGCCGGCTCCTCTCCGTCGGGGACGGGCTTGTGGCCTTGACCAAGTGCGACAAGGTGGATGCCGACTGGGCCGCCCTCCAGGAGGAGGAGGTGCGAAAATTCGTCCGCGGCACTTTTTTGAGCGACGCCCCCGTCGTGCGGGTCTCCGCGGTGACGGGGAAGGGGCTCCCGGCGCTTGTCGGTGCGCTCGATACCATCGCGTCGCGCGTCAGGGGAAAGGACCCGGAACTGTTCTTCAGGCTTCCCGTCGACCGGTCGTTCTCCATGAAGGGGTTCGGAACGGTGGTAACCGGCACGATCACGGGGGGTACCGTCCGGACGGGGGAGGAAGTCCAGGTGCTCCCCGGTGGCCCGGTCGCCCGCGTCCGGGGGCTGCAGGTCCACGGGGGACCGGCGGAAATTTCTTCGGCGGGAACGCGCACCGCGGTGAACCTTCAAGGGGTGGAAAAGGAGAGCGTGCCGCGCGGGTCGGTCCTGTGCCACCCGGGGACGTATGCCCCCACGAAGGCGGCCGATGTGCATCTCGAATACCTGCCTTTGGCTGCGAGGCCGCTGAAGAACCGGGCGCGTGCCTCGTTCCACGCGGGGACGTCCGCTTCCCTCGCGAAGATCCTTCTCTACGGCGTCGCGGAGATTTCTCCCGGCGGATCGGGGTACGCGCGGATCGAACTCGACGAGGAGATCGTCCTGATGGGGGGGGACCGGTTCATCCTGCGCGGCTTCTCCCCCCTCGAGAACTTCGGCTACACCATCGGGGGAGGACGGATCCTTTCCCCCTATCCCCCCCGCCGCAAGGGGACGGGAAAGGCGATCCCGCAGGCGTTGCCCCCGTTACAGTCTCCCGAAGCGGCGGCCCGGGTCCTGGCAGCCCTGGAAGAGGCCGGGCGGAAGGGACTCGGGACGAAAGAGGCCGCCGTCATCGCAGGGGTCGGTCTTGCCGCGGCGGGCGCGGAAATCGGGCGCCTCGTCTCATCGGGGAAGGTCCGGGGGGATACGGGGGGAGGCCGGTACTGGCACGGCATTGCGTTGGAGGAGACGGGGGAGGAGGGGATCCGTTCCTTGTCTGCGCTCCACGAACGCTTCCCGGACCGGGAGGGGTTCCTTCGCGAGGAGATCGCCGCCCAGTTCACCGACGGGACCGACCCCGAGCTCATCGCCTTGTCGCTTGCCGCCCGCCCGGAGGCGGGGAAGGCGGGGGACCTCATCTTCCTGCCTGCGAAAAAACCCCGGACGGTGGAATTGTCCTCTCCGCTCGCCCATGCGATCGCGGCGAAGATCCGCGAATCGGGTTTGTCCGCACTCTCGAAGGCGGAGCTCGCCGATGCCCTGCGCCCCGGGGACCGGCGGGAGTTCGAGAAGACGCTGGAGGCGCTCGCCAAGGGGGGCCAGGTCCTGCGGGTGAAGGACCTGCACTTCGACCCCGGCACGATCGGTGCGCTGAAGGAGAAACTCGTCACCTTCCTCGGGAAGAAGGGCGAGATCACCGTTCCGGAGTTCAAGGACCTCGCCGGGGGGATCTCCCGCAAATACGTCATCCCGCTCCTCGAGCACTTCGACCTGTCCAAGGTCACCCTGCGGATCGGCGACAAGCGTGTTCTCCGGAAGGGAAAGTAACGCCACCACTTCGAAGATCCTCAAACTTCTTTCGAGATTTTGCGACATGTCCGGGTGCCCTCGACAACGGGGTCACGATGATCGGGGGGCAACCCCTCGACTTCAATCGGCATCGTTCGCGCAGCGCCCACGGCACGTTCGATGCATCTATAATCATGGATATTTAAATATATCGTTTCATCGGGACAGGCCGAATCCGGAAAGGAGGATCCCATGGGCAGGAAATCGATCAACCGGAGGGAATTCTTCAAGGTCTCGTCGGTCGCCCTGGCGGGAGGGTACTTGGGTCTTAAGACCGCCGCCGCTTCCGGGGGGAGGATGGGGGGAGGCGGCGGAATGGGTGGAGGGGGGGGCGGAGGAATGGGCGGTGGAGGGGGCGTCATCGACCCTCCGCTCGGCCCGCTCTTCCAGGACCCCGCGGAAATGCCGAACATCGTGCCGGGAGTTCCGGGCCTCGTGGAGGTGAACATGGAGGCCAGGGCCGCGGTGGTGGACATCAACGGGACCCCGGCGAACCTGCTGACCTATAACAGCCTGTACCCCGCCCCCACGATCCGGGTCCGGAAAGGGGACCTGCTGCGGGTACACTTCACCAACTCCATTCCCCCCGGGGGGACCAACCTGCTCGGACATGCGATGGATGTGACCAACCTCCATACCCACGGGCTCCACGTCTCCCCCTCGGGAAAGGCGGACAACGTGATGCTCGCGTGGTGGCCGGGAGATTCGTTCACCTACGAGTACGACCTCTCCCTGCAGGACGGGGGATCCCTCAACTTCTACCATCCCCACATCCACGGGACGGTAGCGGAGCAGTACTGGAAGGGACTCGCGGGGGCGATCGTCGTTGAGGACGAGGTTTCCGCGCTCGGAGGTTATGAGACCCATGTCATGACCCTCAAGGACATTGACCTTTCCGGGTCGGAGCCCGCTCCATACGCCATGATGATGGACTACATGCACGGCAAGGAAGGGAACATCGTCATGGTCAACGGCCAGGTGAACCCCGAGCTGCGGATCCGTCCGGGACAGGTGCAGCGCTGGCGGGTCCTCAACGCCAGCAACGCCCGGTTCTACCACCTGAGCCTGGAGGGGCACCCCATGATGTACCTGGTCGGGAGCGACGGCGGACTGCTCGACCGGCCCTACCCGATCTCCCGGATTCTCCTGTCGCCCGGGGAGCGGGTGGACCTGCTCGTCAAGGCGGACCAGGCCTCGGCGAAGTACCGGCTCCTTTCCCTCCCCTACAGCAGGATGGGCGCGAATTCGGGTCAGCAGGTGACCCTGCTCACCCTCTCGTACAAGGGGAGCCGGTCCAATCAGGGGATCCCCTCCATGATCGATCCGGAGGCGAGGCGGGTGAACGCCATGCCCATGGCGATCCGATCCCTCGCCCTGGGCATGGGACAGGGGAGAGGGTACATCAACGGGATCACCTTCGAAGGGATGGACCAGGCGTACCGCATTGCCTCCCACACGGGGACGTGGGAGGAATGGGAGATAGCCAACGACAGCGGGATGGACCACCCTTTCCACCAGCACACGAACCCCTGCCAGGTGCTGGCGATCTCGGGCGGAGACAGCGGGTACGCATCGATTTACACCTCGGCCCCCGCCTGGAAAGACACCGTGATCGTCCCGAAGTGGGGGAGCATCCGGATCCTCATCCCCGTGAAGGACTACGGCGGGATGGCGATGTTCCACTGCCACATCCCGGAGCACGAGGACATCGGGATGATGGGGGTATGGGACATCATGGGCGGAATGGGAGGGATGTAAGGGCGCGCACCACGTGCCCGGACGGAATCGGCGCCCGCAGGGTCGGGGCCCGCGAACGCGCGGGCCCCGATTCCTGTCTCTGACACCCCCTCCACGAAAGCTACGACGGCCGTTATTTGGAAGGCGCGACGGAGATCAGCTCGACCTCGAAGATCAGCGCGCTGTTGGGGCCGATGCGGGAGCCGGCGCCCCGCTCACCGTAGGCCAGGTCCGGCGGGATGAAAAGCCGCCACTTCGCGCCCGGCTTCATCAGCTGCAAGGCCTCCGTCCAGCCTGCGATGACCCCGTCGACCCGGAAGGTCGCCGGTTTCCCCCGTTTGTACGAACTGTCGAACTCGGTACCGTCGATCAGCGTCCCCTTGTAGTCGACCGTCACGCTGTCGGTCTTCTTGGGAGAAGCCCCGGTCCCCTTTTCGATCACCTGGTACTGCAGTCCGCTCGGAAGGGTCCTGACGTCCTTCTTCCTCGCGTTCTCCGCGAGGAACGCCTTCCCTTCCTGCAGGTTCTTCCCGGCAGCTTCCTTTTTCTGTCTCTGCTCCTCGGCCACGATCTTCTTTTTCAGGTCGACAAGGGTCTTGTTCATCTCCTGCTGGGTCATAAGGGGCTTGGCCCCCGACATGGCGTCCCGGACGCCCTTCACGAACAGGTCCGGGTTGAGCTCCACCCCCTGCCGTTTGAAGTCGCCGCCGACCTGGTGCCCCACGCTGTAGCTGATCCTGTCCTTCTCCTCTTTCACCTCCGGTTGATCGGCAGCGAAACCGACGCCGAGGAAAAAGATCGTCGAAATAACCAACGTCCATGCGCATGTTCTCATTGCCTCTGCCATCCTCCTTTGCGGATCCGATTCGAGTACTATAATCAAGCAAGGCTTGTCCGCACAAGACGCTCCCCGTCGGCGATCCGGCCGAACCAGGAAAAGGAAAGGCGAACGGAACCGATGACATCGTCGTGCTTGATGCTCTTTCCCCCGATCTTCCTGCTGTTCATGATTTCCTCGTGCAGTACGACCCCGGACAAGGCCCGCACGGACCTGGAAAGGAGGAACGTGGCGTACGACTCGGACACTTTCGTCCGAAAATCAGGAGAGGGGGACGCGGAGGCGGTGATCCTCTTCCTCGACGCGGGGATGGACCCGAACGCGACGGACAAATACCGGGAGACCGCCCTGGTCGCCGCGTCCAAGTCGGGCCGGCAGGAGACCGTCGAACTCCTCCTCGCGCACGGCGCGGACATCGAGGGCAGGGACGGAAAGTCCGGCGGGACTCCCCTGATCTGGGCGGCGCTCCACGGCCACGTCGAGACGGTCAGGCTGCTGCTCTCCAAGGGGGCGGACCTGAAGGCGCGGGAGAACCACAGCGGCGTGACGGCCCTGCACGCAGCAACTTTCAAGGGCCATTCCGGAACCGTCCCGGTCCTGCTCGACGAAGGGGTGGATGTCGAGATCAGGGACGAGCACGGCAGAACGCCCTTGATCTGGGCGGCGCGGGGGGACGACCCGGAAACGGTTACGCTGCTGCTTGACCGGGGCGCGAGGATGGAGGCCGTCGAGGACGAATACGGCCAGTCCGCGCTGATGGCGGCGGCGATGATGGGGCACACGGCGGTGGCGCAGCTCCTCCTGGACCGGGGCGCGCAGATCGAGAAGAAAGACAAGGCCGGGAAGACCCCGCTCATCTGGGCAGCGTGGTACGGCCGCGCGGAGACCGTGGAGCTGCTGCTTGCACGCGGCGCGAAGGTCGACGCCAGGGACGACAAGGGCCGCACGGCGCTTTGGTGGACGAGGAAGGTCCAATGGAAGGAAAACCGGAAGAAAACGGGAGAGATCCTGCGAAACGCGGGCGCCCCGCCCGAGGAAGAAGGAAGAGAGGAAAAGAGCCGGGCCCATTCCGGACCCGGCCCACGGTAACAGGGAGGGACGCCCCTGCGGGGGGCCCCCTCGTCCCAAGGAAATTACATGCCGGGCTCGGGCGGCATGGGCTGCCCGGGCTGTTCCGGGCCGATACGGAACGGCCGCATCATCTCGTTGTCCTCGTGCTCGACGATGTGGCAGTGCCAGACGTACTGGCCGGGGGTGTTGAACTGTACCCTCACGCGGGTAACCTGGCCCGGGTAGGCGATGACCGTGTCCTTGAACCCGGTCTCCCAGGGCTCGGGCGGAGCGATGACGCCGTCAAGCTGAATCGGTTCGACGACTTCATCGTTTGCATCCAGAACCAGCCCCTCCCGGTTTACCACCTCGAAGATGATCTCGTGGATGTGCATCGGGTGGGCGTCGCCGGTCGTATTGTAGAACTCCCAGACCTCGGTGGCACCGAGGGCCGGGTTCTCCGTCACCGGTTCCATCCACTTTCTTTCCACCGCAACACCGGCTTCTAGGGTGCCGAGGAGAGCCTCCACCGGGCCATCCATCGGGTCGCCGTTCGCATCGACGCCCTTCCCCATCTTCTCGATCAGCGCCAGGGGGCGGGTGACGGTTGCAGGCGGGAGCGGCATGATGGCCGGCAGCGTCAGGAACCGTGGCGGCGTGGTGGGGTCGGGGGCCACGGCCGGGACGACCTGGAATTCCATGATCTGCCCGGTCGTAGCGGGGTCGGCAGGGTCGAAGTCCACTCCCGGTACGCCCCCTCCGAACGGCTCGTCGGGACCGACGTTGCCGAGCACATGATGGCCCACCGGCACGTTGGTGAAGTCCACGATCACGTCGGCGCGCTCGGCCAGACCCATGAGCAACTGGTTGCCGTTCGTGGCCGTGATGTTCACCGGCGCGGCCAAGAAACCTCCTTCATTTCCGATCTGCCACACCTCCACGCCGGGAATATCGTTGAAGTCCAGGATCAGGAAGCGGGAGTTGCAGCCGTTGAGGAACCGGATGCGGTAGCGCACCTGCTCCACGGTCTGGAACGGCCAGGTGTTGCCGTTGACCATCATCATGTTGCCGAAGAACTCCGGGTTCCAGATCGGGGAGAACTCGCCGGTGGGAATGAAGTCGCCGACGATGCCGTCGAAGAACCCGCGTGAGTCCGGATAGAAGAGCGAGCCGTCGGCATTGAAGGAGCGGTCCTGGATGGCGATCGGGATCTCGTAATAGGTCTTGTTGGGAGGGAACATGTCGTTCGCCTTGGGCGCCGGGCCCGGCAGCACGGCTGTCAAGTCAGTCCGGGAGTCCAGCACGGCCTTATCGCCATCCGGGCCGCCCCGGATGATGTAGAACCCGGCCGGACCGGCGTAGACGTTGAGCCGGGTCATGCCCAACGTGTGGTCGTGGTACCAGATTGTCGAGGCGCGGTTCGCGTTCGGGTACTGGAACGTGGCGAAGCCGGCCCCCCAAGTGACGCCGAAGTTCGCCGCGGCTTTGCCTGCGAAGAAGTTGTACCAGGTCCCCTCGGTGGCGTATCCGCCGGGGATGTTATTGGCCGCCGGCAGGTACCAGGCCTCGGCGTACCCGTCGCTCTCGTCGCCGACGCCCACCGCACCGTGGACGTGGACGACCATGGGAACAGGGCCCGTGTATGCGCCGGGAGTCGGTTGACCTGTGGTATCCGGGCGCGTGTCACGATCCGTCATCCCGCCTGGTGGGTTGGCCCAGTGCAGGGTCGGGTCCACCGCCAACAGATGGGGAAGATAGTCGCCGTTGCCATCGACCAGGTCGTTGATCCACTTCACCCGCACGGGCCTCTTCCATTGAGCCTCGATGGTGAGGGACGGGGCGTTGTGCAGCAGGAGGCCTCTCTTGATATCGCTCGCAACGGCTCCGTAGCCCCAGACCGTCGTGGCAGGCAATCCTGCCGGCAGGATCTGCTGGGGGAATTGCTTCACGGAAATCTCGAAATAGTCGATGTTCATGCCGCCCATCTGCACGATCGTCCCCGCTTTCGGCATCACCGGCGGGATCAGCATCGGCGTCTGATATTTCAGGACGCTGCAAGGATCTAAGGTTCCGCCCGGGATCGGATTGCAACCGTTCGCGAGTGCCTCCGGTACCGCAAGGATCGAGACGCCGAGTGCTGAAATACACAGGAAAACGATTGCGTAAAAACCCGTTTTTCGCATCGATTCCCCTCCTTTTGGATTTCGATCATCTGGTTCTGCGGCGAGAGTACGGAACCCTTGCCCCCCAGGGAAATGTTTCGACGCACCGCCTTTCCATCTCTTTGATGGCCGGTTATCCTTGCCACCCATCGGTTCCTTCGGGGACCCCGAAAATCCGGGAGGGGCCTTTCGGCAAGGAGAAAAGCATATTGGTTTATAAGAATCTACTATTCTAATCCCTTCCGAAATGCAAGCAATTCCTGTTCCTTATAGGATTTTTTTTGGAAGTCACATAAACTTATGAAAAACATAAGAAAAAATCATGTCCTGAGATCCCGTGACCCTTGAGAAGAAAAGACCGGGGAGGGGTGAAGCAGTTGCGGAAAGACCGTCACCCGTCGGCCCGGAGGGGAGGAACGGTGGACGCGCCCTCCCAAAACCTCCAGAGGATCGCTCCGGAAACCCCCGTCCCGAACCCCGCCAGGCTGCCTGTCAGCGAAAGGGGGGCGGGGTTGAAGAGATCCGCGAAGGGGCCGGGGCCGATGAGGAACGCGGCCGCCACCCAGGCGCAGGCGAACAGATATGTCGGAACGGTTGCTACTTTTCCCATCCCGTACATCTCGATGGGAACGTCGGGGAAGAAGACGAGGTAGGCGCCCAGCACCCCCGCCACCGCGCCCGCCGACCCGAGGGCCGCATATCCCCCCGGCTTCCCCCAGAGAACGTGGGCCGCGCCCGCGAGGACGCCGCACAGGAGATAGAAGAGGAGAAACGGCAGCCATCCCATCCGGTCCTCGACGTTGTCGCCCAGGACGAAAAGGAAGAGGGAGCCGGCGCCAAGCGGCACGATCCCCGCGTGCAGGAACAGCGAGACGAGCGACGCGGGAATGGATACCCCGGAAAGCCCCGCCCCCGAAGGCAGGCCGGGAAGGCCTCCCGGCAGCGCGGGGGGCCCTCCCCCGATTTGGGCGAAAAGGTAGACCCCGATCGAAAGCCCGATCAGCAGGTACGTCACGACGGGGAACGACCGGACTTCGGTGCCGGCGTCCGCCAGCGGTACCACGACGGGAAGAGGGATCGGGATCCCGGAAGCGCGAATCGCGGGGCCGTGTGCAAGCTCCATCCGGCGCTTCATCGTCTTGGCCAGCGACTCCCCCAGCCGGGCGTACTCCTCCCCATGCTCCCTGAGGAATCGGAACCTTTCGGAAATCGCGGCCGCGGATTTCCGCGGAGCGAGATACCCGTTGCAGTCCCGGCAATGGAAGACGGGAATCCCCGTCATCTGGAAGTCGATCGCCCCGACCCGCCCCCCACACCGCGGGCAGGAAAGCGACGTCGCCTGCCGGTGCATCCGCCCCAGCTCCCCTTCGGGCGGGTCGTGGGGCGTTTCCTCCCCGGCGTCCGCCGCCAGCCGACCTTCCGTAAGTTCGCGTATCTCCCCGTAGTCGAACCACAGGGCACCGCAGGCGAGGCAGCGGTCGATCTCCCTGTCCCCCGCCATCACCCGGCGCATCGGGGAAATCTTGCAGAAGGGGCACTCCATCCGCACCAGTATAACCGTACCCTGTGGCGATCAGGACAGGGAATCCCAAGGATCCGCAGGAAAAACGCCCAAGTGGTATAGTCCGGAGAGGGGGGGCGATGGGCGCCTTGCGGGTCATCCTGGCGTGGACAGCGTTTGCGGTATTCCACAGCCTGACTGTCTCGGAAGGGTATGAGAACCTGGCGCGCCGATGGATGGGAGACCGCGCGTTTGACGGGTACCACCGTCTTCTCTTCACTGCGTATTCCATCGCCGTCTTTCTCCTGCTCGTCCTGTATCTGCGGACCGTGCCGGACCGGTCCCTGTACCGGCTGGAAGGCTTCGGCCGGCTTCTCTTTCACGCCGTCCAGCTGTGCGGCGCCGCCTTTCTTTTCTGGACTCCCTGGGACCTCCTCGAATTCGTCGGGTTCCGCCGGTGGGAGCGGACCCGGAAGGGGGAACGCCAGGACCCGGGCAAAAACGAGCGCCTCTTCACGCAGAAAGCGTATCGCATCGTCCGCCATCCCCTCTATCTCGGCATCTCCGTGGTCCTCGCGTTCCATCCCGTCCAGAGCCGGAACTCCCTTCTCTCCACCGCAATGGTCGTCCTGTACTTCTACGTCGGCACGTTCTTCGAGGAACGCCGGATGGTCCGCAGATTCGGGGAGGAATATCGAAACTACCAGAGGCGCGTCCCCCGCTTTCTTCCGTTGCGATGGCCCCCTGCCGGTTGATGCAGGCCCGCAGCCGAAACCCTCCGTCTGCCGGTCTGAAGGTGGACCTGCGTTTCTCAAGAGACCTGCCTGGAAACCCCGGAAGCGAAGCCGCAACCCGCGCCTTCGCGACGGGGAGCAGCCGGCAGTTGCCGGTACCCGGGGTCCCTCCGCCGCGGGAGATGAAAAGTTTTAAGAACGTCCCTTTGCTTTTGTCCCTTTGCTTTACATCAGCATGGAGAGGACGGAGCGCTCGGCGATCTCGAGCACGGAGCGGGGGACCACCCCCAGGACGAGCACGACGGCGGCGGAG
>Ga0209321_10000698_pt1 | contig 22257 bp, 14 predicted proteins | sample Rifsed16ft4_FD_184012 | JGI IMG/M metagenome (GOLD analysis project Ga0209321, IMG submission 184012) | Soil microbial communities from Rifle, Colorado, USA - sediment 16ft 4 - CSP-I_5_4 (version 2) | ecosystem: Environmental > Terrestrial > Deep subsurface > Rock core/Sediment | place: Rifle...
GCACGCTGCTGATGTTCGCAGGTTTGATTCTCTCGGGTGTCATTCTTGCTGTGAAGCTGGCATCGTATCACGATGCGGTGATTCAGACGAACTTCACCTGGGTGAGCTTCGGCAACGTCGCGGGATTCGGAACGATGACGATCGACCTCGGGATCGTGATCGACAATCTTGCCGCCGTCATGCTGGTTGCGGTGATGATCGTCAGCTCGTTCGTCCACCTGTTTTCGATCGGGTACATGCAGGGGGATGTCCGCTACGGGCGGTATTTTGCATACCTCGGCCTCTTCACGTTCTCGATGCTGGGAATAGTCATCACGAACAACTTCCTGATGATGTACGTCTTCTGGGAGCTGGTCGGTCTCAGTTCGTATCTCCTCATCGGCCACTGGTTTGAAAAGAAATCCGCCTCGGATGCGGCGAAGAAGGCGTTCATCGTCAACCGCATAGGCGATGTCGGGATGTTCACCGGCATCATGATTCTGTTTGCCACATTCCGTTCGTTCAACTTTGACGTGATCTTTGGCTCCATTCAAAGCGGAATCATCCCGTTCGGGAGTGAGGCGTGGCTGACCGCCGCTGGAATTCTGGTCTTTTGCGGCGCGGTCGGAAAGTCTGCGCAGTTTCCGCTGCATGTGTGGCTGCCCGATGCGATGGAAGGCCCGACTCCTGTCAGCGCACTGATCCATGCTGCAACCATGGTCGCGGCCGGTGTGTATCTGGTCGCCCGCACATTTGCCATGATGACAGGCGACGCTCTCCTTGTTATTGCCTATGTCGGCGCGATTACGGCATTTGTCTCCGCGACGATCGCCATTGCTCAAAACGACATCAAGAAGGTCCTTGCTTATTCAACCGTGAGTCAGCTTGGGTACATGGTCCTTGGCCTCGGGGTGGGGGCGTATACTGCCGGATTCTTCCACCTGATCACCCACGCAATGTTCAAGGCCGGCCTCTTCCTCGGTTCGGGCTCGGTGATCCATGGCATGCACCACGCTCTGCACCATCATAACGATCATCATACCGATGCACAGGACATCAGGAACATGGGCGGGCTGAGAAAGAAGATGCCCATAACCTTCTGGACGTTTCTGATGTATACTCTTGCGATTTCGGGAATTCCGTTGACCTCCGGGTTCCTCAGCAAGGACGAGATTCTTGCCGGTACGCTCGCGTTTGGCAGTCTCTCGAATTCAGCATGGCACTCGTTGATACCGTTTATCGGCTTCCTGGTTGCGGGAATGACGGCGTTCTACATGTTTCGTCTTGTCATACTCGTCTTCCTCGGAGAGCACAAGGATTCGCATCGTCTCGAGTCAATTCATGAATCTCCCCTCGTGATGACGATTCCTCTCATTGTGCTTGCGGTCTTTTCGTTCTTTGCCTTCTACAGTCTCAATCCATTCGATGCAGCAGACGGCTGGTTCTTCGAAGCGATCCGCCGTCCGGCGTCGGTCGTTCCCGCCGGCGTCGCGGCGGCCGGGATCGAGCAGTTTGAGGAGGCACTCCACCATTCTCACACCACGGCCATGCTCTTGTCCCTCGGAATGGCGGGCCTTGGAATTCTGATCGCCTTTGCGACCTACTATTGGAAACGAATCAACGCCGATGCGATCGCCGGAAAGTTGCGTCTCCTCCACCAATTCCTCGTCAACAAGTGGTATTTCGACGAGCTTTACGACGCAACCGCGGTAAAAGGAACGTTGCTGGTGACGCGGGCCTTCCGATGGTTCGACAACACGATCGTTGACGGAATCGTCAACGGGACCGCCAGCTGGACCCGAGCAGTAACGCTGGGGACCAGGCGAAATTGGGAGGAAGGAACGCTTGCGGCGGTTTTCTACATGATTGTTGCCGCGGCCGTTTCCGGATACGTTGCGTGGATCACGGGTGAGAGCCTGTGGGTTTCTGATTCGGGCTTCTGGAGCGGGGCAGGTACCGTCATCCTGAGCTTCGGTGTCGGCTGCCTGATGTACTTCCTCCTTTTTGTCGGCGCAGGGGGTTTTGATAACCGCATCGTGGATGGAATGGTCAACCTTGTGGCGTACCTTGCAGGGTTTTTCGGACTGGTGACACGTCGGATTCAAACGGGAAGGATCCAGACATACATTGTCTTTGTCCTTCTCGGAGTCACCGTCTTTTTCCTTTGGTTTAAATGACTGAGTTTCTAACAGAGGATTTTCTCCCATGGATCTACAATTTCTAGGTATCGGCGTTCTCACCTGGATCACCTTTCTCCCGATCCTCGGAATGATCGCGGTTCTGGCGGTCCCGAAAGGGAACGATGGAGCGATGAAATGGATCTCAGCCGCCGCCACGCTGGCACAGCTGGTGCTTGCGGTCATGATCTATTTCAATTTCGACAAGACGTTGACCGGCATCAATTCGATCGAGGGGATGCAGTTTGTCCAGAAGGCGACATGGATCGATGTCCCCGGCGTCTCATGGTTCGGCAGGATCCATGTCGAGTATTTCATGGGAGTGGACGGGCTGAGTGTCACGATGGTGCTCCTTACTTCGCTCATCAGTTTTGTCGCCGTGTTTGCCTCGTGGAACATCGAGAAATCGATGAAGGGGTACATGGCAATGCTGTTGCTGCTCGATACCGGGATGATGGGAGTCTTTGTTGCCCTCGATTTCTTCCTCTTCTACGTGTTCTGGGAAGTCATGCTCCTGCCGATGTATTTCCTCATCGGAATATGGGGAGGCCCGCGGAGAGAATATGCCGCAATCAAGTTCTTCCTTTATACGCTTCTTGGCAGTGTGCTGATGCTGCTGGCCGTTATTGCGCTCTATTTCAGCGTGACCGAGGTTATTGACGGAGAGAAGATCCACACCTTCAACATGCTGGCCATGATGAATCCGGCGAACTACGAGCCTGGCTCGCTCCTTGCCGGAACGGGAACCTATTGGAGATCCATCGCCTACATCGCTTTGTTTGTCGGGTTCGCCATCAAAGTTCCGATCTTCCCCTTCCATACGTGGCTTCCGGACGCTCACGTCGAGGCCCCGACGGCGATCAGTGTTATCCTTGCCGGCGTTTTGCTGAAGATGGGGACGTATGGCCTCCTTCGCGTAAGTTATCCGATGTTCCCCGATATGGCGCAGGCCTATGTCGTTCCCCTTGCCATTCTGGCCTTGATCAATATCGTCTACGGTGCCCTGTGCGCCATGGCGCAGCAGGACTTCAAGAAGCTCATCGCCTACTCCAGTATCAGCCATATGGGCATCGTCCTCCTGGGTATGGCGGCCCTGAACACGCAGGGGATGATGGGCGCAGTCTTTCAGATGTTCAATCACGGCACGATCACAGCAATGCTCTTCTTGATTGTCGGTGTATTGTACGACCGGGCTCATACGAGAGACCTCGATGCTTTTGGCGGATTGGCTGTTACCATGCCCAAATACACGGGAATCATGACCGTAGCCTTCTTTGCGGCTCTTGGGCTGCCGGGGCTGAGCGGATTCGTCTCAGAGGCATTTTCGTTCCTGGGCGCGTTCCAGACCCACCGGGTGATCACGATTATCTCGACTCTTGGGATAGTCCTGACGGCGGCCTACATGCTCTGGACCTTGCAGCGCGTGTTTCTGGGGAAGCCAAATGAAAAATGGTCGTCGCTGCCGGATATTAACGGACGCGAGCTCTTTACCCTCGTTCCGCTGGCAATTATTGTCCTCGTGCTGGGAATATACCCGTCCTTTCTTCTTGACCTCATGACGAGTTCATTGAATCATCTGGTGAACATCGTGAACGAAACCGCAACAGTAGCTTTGGTACCTTGATATTATGGTCGACCAGATTCTTGAAAGCATATCGCATTTTCTTCCCGAAACGGCCCTGACGGCCGCGTTGTGCCTGGCTATCCTTTCTGACCTGCTCTTTCGGAAGAATCACACGGTGACAATGGTCATCGTCCTTCTCGGATTCCTGGTCGCCCTGGCATTTGTTCTCCGGCAGGGCGGGATAACGGAGACGATTTTCTCCGGGATGGTGGTCGTTGACCCGTTTGCGACGTACTTCAAGATCATCATTGGCATGTCCGCGATTCTGATAGTTCTGTTCTCGTTCTTCTCCGGGGAAGTGAAGGCCACAGAGAAGCGCAAGGGAGAATATTTCTCACTGTTGCTGGCGATGACCCTCGGCATGTACCTGATGGCGGGTGCCGCGAATCTCCTGATGATGGTGCTTGCCATGGAGCTCACGAGTTACTCGTCCTACATCCTGTCGGGGTACATGAAGGAAGCGAATGACTCCAGCGAGGCGTCTCTGAAGTACGTGTTGTACGGCGCCGTTTCAAGCGGACTGATGCTCTACGGCATTTCGATTCTCTATGGTCTCACGGGTGCGACGGATATCTATGGGGTCAACAAGGCGCTGAGCGGCACCTCGGTGAACGAAATGGCTCTTCTCGCCGCGGGCATTCTTATCCTCGCCGGCTTTGGGTACAAGATCTCGGCCGTTCCGTTTCACTTCTGGACGCCTGATGTCTACGAAGGCGCGCCGGTGACGATTACTGCGTTTCTCTCCGTTGCCTCGAAAGCCGCGGGTTTCGCGATGATGATTCGGTTTTTCAAGGTTTCGTTCATCGATTCGAGCGTGCTGCCTGCTGCGAATGAATTCTGGACCGTGCTTCAGGGATTCGAGTGGAACAAGCTGATTGCTGTTCTCTCCGTCCTCACGATGACCCTCGGAAATCTTGTAGCGGTATGGCAGAACAATCTCAAGCGGCTTCTTGCTTATTCAAGCATCGCGCACGCCGGGTATATGCTCATGGGGGTCGCGGTGCTGAGCGACAAAGGATTGGCCGCCGTGCTGATCTATTTCTTTGTCTATCTGTTCATGAATCTTGGCGCATTCTACGTTGTCATGCTGGTGGCGAACAAGACGGGAAGCGAAGATATCGATTCCTACAAGGGATTGGGCTACCGGTCTCCGCTTCTCGGTGTATCGATGGTGATCTTCTTTATTGCTCTTACGGGTATTCCTCCTACAGCCGGATTCATCGGCAAGTTGTTCCTTTTCATCGCGTTGCTCGACGCTCAATGGATATGGCTGGCCGTGGTCGGAGCTCTCAACAGCGTTGTTTCGCTTTATTACTATGTTCGGGTGCTCCGCAACATGTTCCTCCGCGACCCTGAACAGGGCGCGGCTCCCGTCAAGTTCAGTCTTCCTCAAGTGATCGTCCTCCTCCTCCTGGTCGTTCCGACATTACTTTTCGGCTTGTACTATTCACCCATCGTTGATTGGGCCAATTCCTCCGTGATGATGTTTGGTGTGCGATAGAACACAGCGAATTTGTTTGCTGTTGGGTATCGTATACTAATCTATACAGCCACTAAAACGAGAATGTCTCTCGGATCAGCACATATTCTTCTCGTCGATGATGATGAATCATTCCTGAAGTTCATGGGGATGGTTCTTCGGGACGAGTACCACCATCGGACTACGACAGCCGGCTCAGGCGAAGAGGCCATCGAACGGCTGCAAACCGGCCAGACCTACTTTGACATGGTCTTTCTCGACTATTTCATGCCCGGGATGACGGGACTGGACGTCATACGCTGGATGAATGAGCACAAGATCGGAACTCCTGTGGTCGTCTTGACGGGAGCCGGAAATGAACAGGTGGCAGTCGAGGCAATGAAACTCGGCGCGTACGACTACCTTCGGAAGGAAGAGATTGACATCCAGCATCTTGGGAACGTGATCGAAGCGACCCGCGAGCGGCATCTCTTTCGGATCTCAAAAGAGCTGGAAGAAGAACAGGCGAGGGAGATTGGGTTGAACAATGAAGCGACGGAGAAACTCCGCCGGACGATCAACTCGTTGACCCCGTCGCTGAACTCAGCACTGGCCAACATTGCCGTGGAGTTGGAGATCAACGGCCTTCGAGCGCTGGAACCAATGAGCGATGGCCAGAAGGAAAGAGTGGGGGAAATTCTTCAAAGTCTGAGAGATCAGGTAGGAGTGTTGGAATCGGGAATCAGCACGCTTCTTCGATTGTATCAGGTTGTCTATGCTCATCACGCGATGATTCCGGATATTGAGTTGATGAAGCAAGAGGTTGAACACAAGGCCGGAAGCGTGCAACGTTAGTCCCTGCTTCGCCGTACCCGCTCGCAGATCAGCCGAACCCCGTCAAGGACCAGAGTCGGCTCGCATGCTTCTATGGTGGGCGAATGGTCGCTCATCAGTTTTGAAAACCCGCCCGTTGCAATAACCTTTGGCTGTTTTTTCTCCCTGTCTTTCAACCCTTCCTGAAGCCGGCGTACCATTCCTTCCAGCGCGTCGACAGCACCATAGAGAATCCCCGCCTGCATGCTGGAGACCGTATCCGTCGCGATGATCTTCCCTGGAAAACGAAGCTCGATCTTCGGAAGCTTGGCTGCACGGCGATGAAGATCCGCTGCCGAGGTTTCAATCCCCGGGGCGATCACCCCGCCCAGATAATCTCCGTTCGATGCAACGAGATCATAGGTTGTGGCGGTGCCGAAATCGATGATGATGAGCGGGCCGCCGTATTTCGCAAAACCGGCCACGGAATTGCACAATCGATCGGCTCCCACGGATCCCGGGTCATCGTAATGAATCTTCAATCCCAGGTCGAGTTTTGAGGTCACGACAATGGGGTCGACCTTGAAGTACTTTCGGGCCATTGCATCGAACACATCGGTAAGATTCGGAACGACCGATGAGATCCCCACTGCAGCGATGTGCTTCATTTCAATCCCTGCCCCGCGGAGAAATTGGTGAAGCTGGGCTCCTACCTCGTCCTCGGTCCGTTGGAGGTTGCTCGTAACCCTCCAGTCGGCCGCCAGGCGCTCTCCCTGATAAATGCCAAACACCGTATGTGTATTTCCTATGTCGATTGCGAGGAGCATGTTGTTCATGGTCAGGGAAGAATGGTTACGTCTCCCGCGTAGACCGTCTCTGTCCCGTGTGCCGTCTCGAGGATGAGTCCTCCCTCCGACGAAAGCCCGACAGCCGACCCGTCGACGCGATGATCATGTTGCAGAACCGTGATGTTCTTGCCGAACATTGTACACCGTGAGTTCCAGTCCTTCAGAATTCGTCCGAATCGCTGCGATCGGACATCGTCGTAGAGCTCATCCATCTCCAGGAGGATGCAGCGCAGCAGTGAAGTCCGATCTATCTTCTTCCCGCTTTCCTTGAGAACTGACGTTGCTTTCTCCTGCAGCTGCTCGGGAAAAGACTCTTGTTCGACGTTCAAGCCGATCCCGGCAACTGAATAGGCAAGATTCTGTTGTGAAACCGAATTTTCAATGAGTATTCCGGAAACCTTTTTCCCGTTCAGGAGAAGATCATTAGGCCACTTGCACTCGACGGGGAGCCCTGTCTCCCGTTCGAGAGCTCTGGCAACGGATACGGCTACAAAGAACGTGAGGAGACCAGCGGATTCATTTGGGAGGGCAGGCCGAAGGACAGTCGAAAAGAGGAGGCTTGTCCCGGGTTTCGCTTCCCATCGGCGGCCTAACCGTCCCCTCCCCTCGCTCTGAAAATCTGCAACCACAACGGTGCCGTCTTCCGCTCCGGCCTCGGCAAGGGTCTTTGCGCACACGTTCGTCGAGTCGAGGCTCTTAAAAACGAAGAGCTTCTTCCCGATGCATTTTGTGGCCAGGTCTTTGAGTATCTCTTCCTTGGAAAGCATGATTTGGTGCGGGCGTGATTCCTGAATTTCTCAGTCAGCTGATTCACTCGCCGGGACCTAATCCCTTGCGTTTGAATTGGTTAGCGAACCAAAACAATACCCAATTCGTCGACAAAAATCAACTGAGTTTGTAAACCGCAATGTCTGCATTTTTTGCAGTAAGTCTGTCAGTTTGCCTACAAACAACGCAGATCTATGTCAACAAGTGTGACAATTTGTCTTATCTGGGGGATTGTCCCTGGCGGCACATCTGAACGCATCATCCTGTAAGCGATTAATGTTGAACGAGTTATGACTTCGAGTCTCGTTTTTCGAGTGTTTGGCACGAATGTTGGACTACCTAAGACACAGTCGCACATCAAAACAGGAACAATAGAAGAATACTTGGAGGATCGAATGTTTATCAGATTTGCTCAACCCGTTTTTCGGACTGAAACGAAGAGTCCTGTCGAGTCCATGATTGACGATATGTTTCCTTCGCCCTTCGGAAGATCCTCGTTTCCGGCGGTCGATGTTGTCGAGATTGAAGCCGAATTCGAGCTCGTCGCCGAGATGCCGGGTTTGAAGAAAGAGGACGTGAAGATTTCAGTTGAGGACCGCACATTGACCCTGAGCGGTGAACGAAAGCACTCCGGATTTCCGGACGGCACGAAAATCATTCTTCATGAGACTCAGACTCATCCGTTCAACCGTTCGTTCGAGCTTCCGGAAGAGATCGACACAAACAGAATAGCTGCCGAGCTGAAGGATGGTATCCTTCGGATTCGGCTTCCGAAAGTCGAAAAGGTTAAGCCGCAGGAAATCAGGATCAGCTAACAGCGGGAGGCTTTCAGGATGGCAAAGAAAAACGAAGTTGCCCTGATTCGTCGCGGCGAAACGGCACTTGTCCGTAGGGCGGATCCGAAAGAGGAGCTTATCACCGCGGTGTGCGACATATTCGAAATGCCGGATGCATTCGTTGTGAAGCTTGATATGCCGGGATCCTCAAAGGAGGGAGTCAGCGTGACCGTCGAGTCGGACATACTCACGGTTCGCGGCATGGTGAAATCGCTCCATCGGGAAACGGTATCGATGCTTATGCGGGAGATCGTTGCTCTCAGTTACTACCGCGTGTTCAACCTGGGCAAAGGGCTGAATGCCGACCGCACTCAGGCAGAATTCGAAGACGGCGTATTGACGCTGACAATACCCAAGGCAGACAACTACAAGGAACGAAGAATTTCAATCTCGTAACACCAAGGAGGACACTACCATGACACTTATTCGTTGGAAACCGACACACGAACTGGCCCATTGGCCTTCCGATCTCTGGAACATGCAGCGTGAGATCAATCGGGTATCTGATTCCTTCATGCAGGGTGGAACACAGGATGACGGATCCCTTGCCCTGAGCATGTGGACGCCGGCTGTCGACATTGTCGAACGGGAAAATGAATATGAAGTGAAGGTCGAGCTCCCCGGCGTCTCAAAGGATGACGTCAAGATCACGCTTGAATCGAACGTCCTGACCATTCGCGGCGAGAAGAAGCAGGAGAGGGAGGAGAAGGGCGAGAATACGCACCGCGTGGAACGCTCCTACGGATCATTCCAGCGCTCGTTCACGCTGCCGACAATCGTGAAACGCGACAAGATCGATGCGTGCTACAGCGACGGCGTCCTGGCAATTATCCTGCCGAAAGCTGAGGAGGCAAAGCCGAAGCAGATCGAAGTGAAGGTGAAGTAAGGATCGTTTTCAACGGTGTTCCCGGTCGGGTCCGACAGCGACTCGACGGGGAACGCCGCGTTTTTCAGATATAACAATCATTCATGGTCACAGAGGCCTACCACAGAATAAGGAGTGAGACAATGTCCGGTAAAGGCGGAAAAATCATAGGGATTGACCTGGGAACGACGAATTCGGTCGTAGCGGTGATGGAGGGGAACGATCCTATCGTGATAGCCAACGCGGAAGGGGCGCGCACAACGCCCTCGGTGGTTGGCTTTTCAAAATCGGGCGAACGCCTTGTTGGCGCCGCTGCGAAGCGACAGGGAGTCACAAACTCACAGCAAACCGTCTATTCGATCAAGCGTTTTATGGGACGGTTCCATGATGAGGTGAATGAGGAGATGAAGCTAGTTCCTTATTCCGTGGTAAAAGGAGAGAATAACACGGCCCGCGTCAAGATCGGGGACAGGATCTACTCACCCCCGGAGATTTCCGCGATGATTCTTCAGAAGATGAAACAGACGGCCGAGGATTATCTCGGGACGAAGATCACCGATGCGGTGATCACGGTACCCGCGTATTTCAATGACGCTCAGCGTCAGGCGACAAAAGAGGCGGGCGAAATCGCGGGGCTAAACGTGCGCAGGATTATCAACGAGCCGACGGCAGCCGCTCTTGCCTATGGCCTTGACAAGAAGACAAAGGATTCCACAGTGGCCGTTTTCGACCTCGGCGGCGGTACTTTCGATATTTCCGTGCTCGAACTGGGAGAAGGAGTGTTCGAGGTGAAGTCCACCAACGGCGATACTCACCTCGGCGGCGACAACTTTGACCAGCGACTCATCGACTACATTGCCGATGAATTCCGGAAACAGGAGAGCATCGACCTTCGGAAAGATCCCATGGCGCTGCAACGGCTCAGAGAGGCCTCAGAAAAGGCCAAAATGGAGCTTTCCCAGCTGGCCCAGACCGAGGTCAACCTGCCATTCATTACTGCAACGGCGGATGGCCCAAAACACCTGAATTTGAGCATTACCAGGGCGAAATTCGAGCAGCTGGTTGAGGATTTGATCCAACGCTGCGTTCCGCCGGTGGAAAAGGCCCTGAGGGATGCGGGCGTCACCCCGAGAGAAATCGATGAAGTGATCCTTGTCGGCGGAATGACCCGCATACCGCGGGTTCAGCACCTCGTGAAGGAGATTTTCGGCAAAGAAGGGCACAAAGGAGTCAACCCGGACGAAGTCGTCGCGGTCGGTGCTGCCATTCAGGGCGGCGTTCTGGCGGGAGACGTGACGGATGTTCTCCTTCTCGATGTCACGCCGCTTACCCTTGGGATCGAGACTCTTGGCGGCGTCATGACAACCATGATACAGGCGAATACCACAATTCCGACGCGGAAGAGCGAGATTTTCTCAACGGCTTCCGACAGCCAGCCTTCGGTTGAGATCAACGTCCTCCAGGGAGAACGGCCGATGGCAATTGATAACAGGACGCTGGGCCGGTTCCATCTTGACGGAATCCCGCCTGCTCCGCGCGGCGTTCCTCAGATTGAGGTTACATTCGATATCGACGCGAACGGAATTCTGCATGCCACCGCGAAGGACAAAGCCACAAACAAGGAGCAATCGATTCGCATCACTTCATCCAGCGGTCTCAGCAAGGATGAGATCGAGAAGATGAAGAAGGACGCCCAGGCCCATGCGGCGGACGACAAGAAGCGAAAGGACGATATCGACACCAAGAACCAGGCGGACAATCTCATATTCCAGACGAGAAAACAGCTGAAGGATCTTGGCGAAAAGATGGGAAGCGACACAAAAACCAAGGTTGAAGAAGCGGCCAACTCGCTTGAAGAGGCGATCAAGAGCGGTTCCGTTTCCGACATCAAGGCGAAGATGGAAGTGCTCAACAACGCATGGAACGAGGCCTCGACTAAGATGTACGAATCGGCGAAGAGTGCCCAGGGCCAACCTGGGGCCGGACCGCAGGCCGGGCCGGGTCCCGCACCGGGCCAGGAGCAGAAAGACTCCGGCAAGAAAGTCGAGAATGCCGACTTCGAGGTAATGGACGATAAGTAGCAAGGAGAGTCACTTCAGTGAATGCAATCGGGAGGCGAGGAACTAACCTCGCCTCCGTTTTTTCCCCAAATCAGGAAGAGATCTCTGTGTATCTCTGTGACTCCTCTGTGTCACTCTGTGTAATGTTTTTTGATCTCGGAAGAGAATCGTGATGAACTTCAACAAGTTCACGATAAAATCGCAGGAAGCGGTTCAGAACGCTCAGGAAATTGCCGCAAGCTACGGCAACCAGGTTCTCGAACCGGAACACCTGTTGGCAGCCCTTGTCCAGGACAGCGAAGGAGTCGTACTTCCAATCCTCCAGAAACTCGGCGCCAATGTCAATTACCTCAAGATCAAGATAAACGAAGTGGTTGAGAAGCTCCCCAAAGTTCAAGGCGCGGGAGCCGGAAGCCGGCACATCTCTCCGTCTCTTGCCCAAATCCTCGAGTCGGCCCAAAAAGAGGCGGCCAAGCTGAAGGATGAATATGTCAGTACCGAACACCTTCTGCTGGCGCTGCTTGAGGTGAAATCTTCCCCAGCTGCCAAACTTCTCTCCGATCAGGGAATCACGAGAGACGGTCTGTTGAAGGCCCTCAAAGGTATTCGGGGCGGCCAAAGGGTTACCGACCAGACACCGGAAGAAAAATATCAGTCCCTGCAGAGATTCGGGCGTGATCTCAACGAACTTGCACGTAAAGGAAAACTCGATCCTGTCATCGGGCGCGAAGATGAGATCAGGCGCGTTCTCCAGGTCCTTTCGCGAAGGACAAAAAACAATCCCGTGCTCATTGGGGATCCCGGGGTGGGAAAAACCGCGATTGCCGAGGGTATTGCACACCGAATCGTACATGGCGACGTTCCCGAAAGCCTGAAGACCAAGCGCATCATTGCTCTCGATATGGGCTCGTTGGTCGCGGGGACGAGTTTCCGCGGTCAGTTTGAGGAGCGGCTCAAGGCGGTACTGAAGGAGGTAACGGATTCGAACGGCGAGGTCATTCTTTTTATTGATGAGCTGCATACGCTCGTAGGAGCCGGCGCCGCCCAGGGAGCCGTTGACGCCGCCAACATGCTCAAGCCGGCCCTTGCGCGGGGAGACTTGAGGGCGATTGGAGCTACCACGATCGATGAATACAGGAAACACATTGAGAAAGACCCGGCTCTCGAGAGGCGATTTCAGCCGGTTCTTATTGACGAACCTAACGTTGAGGATACGATCTCGATTCTGCGCGGGCTGAAGGAGCGGTATGAAGTTCATCACGGTGTTCGGATCACGGACGGAGCTATTGTCGCGGCTGCACAGCTGGGACACCGGTATATCGCCGATCGGTTCCTGCCCGACAAGGCGATTGATCTTGTTGATGAGGCGGCCTCGAAGCTGCGCATTGAGATCGACTCGATGCCTGAAGAGCTGGACGGAATTGAGCGGAGGGTGAAACAGCTGGAAATTGAGCGGGAAGCCGTTAAAAGAGAGAAAGATGAAGATTCAAAGACCCGTTTGCAGGACATTGAAAAGGAACTCGCGGATCTCAATCAGACACGTAAGGAACTGAAGGCACACTGGCAGCTTGAAAAAGAGCTGATTCAATCGATTCGGAAGATGAAGGAGGAGATTGAAGGAGCAAAACTCGAAGCCGAACAGAAAGAGCGCCAGGGTGAACTGGGACGAGTTGCTGAACTGCGGTACGGTGTTCTCGTCGGACTGGAAAAGAGGGTGAAGGAAGCCTCCGGGAAGCTCGCCGAGGTTCAAAAAGAGAGGAAGATGCTGAAGGAGGAGGTCGATGCCGAGGACATTGCGGAGATCGTCGCCAAGTGGACCGGAATTCCCGTAACGAGGATGCTCGAAAGCGATCGAAGCCGCCTGCTCCACCTTGAAGACCGCATTCATGAACGGCTGGTTGGTCAGGGGGAGGCGGTTACTGCCGTGGCAAACGCAATTCGGCGAAGCCGCGCAGGTCTTCAGGACGAAAAGAGGCCGATCGGATCCTTCATTTTTCTCGGGAGCACGGGCGTCGGCAAAACCGAACTTGCCCGGGCTTTAGCCGAATTCCTCTTCAACGACGAAACGGCCATGGTGCGTGTCGATATGAGCGAATACATGGAGAAATTCTCGGTTTCGCGTCTTATTGGGGCTCCTCCCGGATACGTGGGATATGAAGAGGGAGGGCAATTGACGGAGGCGGTTCGGCGAAAGCCTTACTCTGTGGTGCTTCTCGACGAGATCGAAAAGGCACATCCCGAAGTCTTTAATGTGCTGTTGCAGGTGCTTGATGAAGGGCGATTGACGGACAGCAAAGGAAGAACGGTCAATTTCAAGAACACGATCATCATCATGACATCGAATCTCGGCTCGCACCTTATTCAGGAACGGCTTGAATCAATGACCGAAGGAAACCGTGATGAGTTGATGGGTGATTTGCGGGTCAAGATTTTCGAAATGCTGAAAGGGACGATTCGTCCCGAGTTTCTGAATCGGATCGATGAGGTTGTCATGTTCAAGCCCCTCACTCAAGGTGAGATTCGGGCAATTGTAGGCCTGCAGATCCGGCAAGTTCGGCGGATGGCCGCGAAGAGGGACATCACGCTCGAATGCACGGATGATGTCATATCCTGGCTCGCAAAAATCGGGTATGATCCGTCCTTTGGAGCCCGGCCCCTCAAGCGCGTCATTCAGAAGTACATTGTGAATGTGCTGTCGGAAAAGATCCTCTCCGGAGAGGTTGTCGAAGGAGATACGGTTGAAGTGCAGCTCGACAAGTACGGAATGGTGGAGTTTGTGGTGAGGGCAAAGGCAACCGTCGTTTCCTGAGTCTTCTCAGTTTGCGTTCTTCTCTGCGCTCTTTGCGCCTCCTTCGCGTCCTCTGCGGTTAAAATCCAACCGCAAAGTTCGCCAAGAAGGCGCAAAGAACGCGGAGAGGGAGATGATCGTATGGGTTTTTCTTGTGATTTCGTGTTGTTCCCGCCGTGATTTCTGCTTATCTTCCGTGTTATGCAATTTCCTTCCCTCCTCGGCCACGTTGAACAGCTTCTCGGGATTGTGCAAAACTCGCATCTCCCCGCCGACAGCCTGATCGATTCCTTCTTTCGCTCCCGCAAATACCTGGGTTCTCACGACAGGCGGTTCATTGCCGAGACTCTCTACGGGACCCTTCGCCACTACACAAAGTGTGAAGCCCTTGCCGCGAATGCTGTAGGTCCCGATATGCAGGGGCTTTCAGAACAGGATCGCAGGCTCTGGATCGTAGCAGCCTACCTCAACGGGCTCGGAAATGACAAGGAGATTTCTGCGGAAGCGCTCGCCGCAAAGACCCACTCGACAGAACTGCAATCAAGGGCCTCAGAGGTTCTGGCCCGGCTTAAGACTCCGCTCGATCTCCCCACCGATCCCGTAAGAAGAATTGCGGCAGACTTTTCGTTTCCCCAATGGATGGCCGCAAGGTTTGCGGATGAAATGGGTATTGACACAGCAACACAATTATGCGGTGTGTTGAACACGCCTGCCTCTTTGAGTCTTCGGGTTAACACCCTCAGAACCGATATCGAGGCCTGTCAAAAGACGCTGAAAGAACAGGGGATTGAGACGGCGCGGGCGCGACTTTCTCCGGTGGGACTTCAGGTTCCCCGCCGGCGCAATCTCTTTCAACTTGAAGCATTTCGGGATGGATTCTTCGAAGTCCAGGATGAAGGCAGCCAGCTGCTTCCCCTTTTCATCGACCCAAAGCCGGCTGCCAAGGTGCTCGACGCGTGTGCAGGAGCGGGGGGAAAAACGCTTCAGCTTGCTGCTCTTATGCAAAACCGCGGAGAGATCTACGCCTCAGACATCAATACGTTTCGTCTCAATGAGCTGAAAAAGCGCTCAAGGCGTGCAGGTGCCTTTAATATCCGAACAATTGCTACAGAGACTCTTATTGACCGTTCGGCCGATTTCAAGGGCTTCTTCGACCTGGTGTTCATTGATGCGCCCTGTACCGGCCTGGGAACCTTAAGGCGAAATCCCGGGATGAAATGGACTGTAACGGAACAAAGTGTCACAGAACTTGCGATAAAACAGATCGACATATTGAACACACATGCCTCCTATCTCAAACCGGGAGGACTGCTCTTCTATGCAACGTGCTCGGTTCTGAAGGAAGAAAACGAAGGGGTTGTCCAGAAATTTCTGGATACTCATTCGGAGTTCAGCCTTGTCGACGCCGCAGAGTACGCAAAGAAAACGGGGCTTGAACGATTCGTTCAGGACCGATTCTTCCGTTTGTGGCCTCATCGGGATGATACCGACGGTTTCTTTTGTGCCGTTTTTGCCCGCAATCAATCGGTGGTCAACTCATGAATGATTCCCTCAAATATCTGCAGCCGGAGGTCGTGGCTCAGCTGGCAAACATGGAATTGCGGGCCAGGCTCGTGGTGGAGGGATTTCTCACCGGCCTACACAAGAGCCCTTACCACGGGTTCAGCGTCGAGTTTACCGAGCATCGGCAATACATGCCCGGAGACGAGATCAAGCATGTGGACTGGAAAGCGTACGCAAAGACCGATCGCTTCTACATCAAGCAGTTTGAGGAAGAGACGAATCTGAAGTCGTACATCATTCTGGACGCCAGCGGCTCGATGGGGTATGGCTCAGAGGGCTGTCTGAAGAAGTACCAATACGCCTCCTACATTGCCGCCTCGCTTGCGTATCTGATGACAGAGCAGCGGGACGCTGTTGGGCTCACCGTCTACGACGAAAGTATCAGATCGTCGCTTCCGCCGAAGGCGTCGCGGCCTGCTCTGCAGCAGCTGCTCCTCGAACTGGATAAGGTCACCCCCGGGAAGAAAACGGGAACGGCAGGTGTTCTGCATCAGGTGGCGGAAGGGATCAAGCGGAGGGGCCTGGTGATCGTCCTCAGCGACCTTTTTGACGATCCCGAGCGTGTTATCACGGCCTTCAAGCATTTTCGTCACAGGGGTCATGAGGTCATTGTCATGCAGATTCTGGATCCGCTGGAACGGTCATTTGCTTTCGGAGGCGATGCCGTCTTTCGCGATCTCGAAACTCGTGAGGAACTGGTGACACAACCGTACCACATTCAGAAAGCGTATCGCGAGACGCTCCGCGATTTCATCGACCGCTACAAAAAAGAGTGTCTCAACAACAACATTGATTTTGTGCTTCTCGATACAGCGACGCCGTTTGACAAGGCGTTGTTTGAGTATTTGAACAAGCGGAAAAGGATTCATTAGGGAATTTGTGATTATTGGATTCTTGATTTATTGATTTCCAGAAATGACACGGGAATGCCTGAAGAAGCGATCATAGTCAAGGGCGCGAGGGTCCACAACCTCAAGAACATCGACGTGGAGATTCCGCGGGATCAGCTTGTTGTGATCACGGGACTTTCCGGCTCGGGGAAATCGAGCCTTGCGTTCGATACGATCTATGCCGAGGGACAGCGCCGCTATGTAGAGAGCCTCTCCGCCTACGCGCGCCAGTTCATCGGTCTCATGGAACGTCCCGATGTCGACTATATCGAGGGGTTGAGCCCTTCGATTTCCATTGAGCAGAAAACCGTCAGCCACAATCCGCGATCCACAGTCGGGACAGTGACGGAGATCTACGACTACCTCCGCCTCCTTTTTGCGCGTGTCGGGACTCAGTTCTGTTATAATTGCGGCCAACGGGTCCAGAGGCAAACAGTGGATCAAATCATCGACGCGTTGATTTCCCTTCCTGCCGGAACAAAGATCCAGCTTCTTGCTCCCGTCGTTCGGGGGCGAAAAGGGCATTACAGGGAGCTGTTTGAACAGATTGCGAAAGATGGCTTCGTGCGTGTTCGAATTGATGGAGAATTCCGTGAAATCGCCCCGGGGATGAAGGTTGACCGTTACAAGATCCACAATATCGAGATCGTTGTGGACAGGCTTGCTGTAAAGAAGGACCTGAGGACGAGAATCGCCGATTCCGTTGAGGTCGCTCTCCGATTCGGAGGGGGTGCGTTGATCGTACATGACGGGAAACAGGATCAGCTTTTCAGCCAGCAATACGCCTGCCACAACTGCGGCATCAGCTACGAGGAACCCGCTCCCAATTCGTTTTCCTTCAACTCACCTGCGGGATTCTGCCCCGAGTGTGAAGGTTTGGGCGAGAAAAAGGCTTTTGACCTTGCTCTGATCATCCCCGACGGGGATCTCTCGATCAACCAGGAAGGAATTGCCCCGCTCGGGAGACCCCGTCCAACCTGGATGTTCGCCCAGGTGAATGCCGTGGCCCGAAAATTCGATTTTGATTGTGACACTCCCATCAAGAAACTTTCTCCAAAGGCAAAAGAGGTGCTCCTGTACGGAAGCGGCGGAGAAAAGCTCGAGGTGGAATACGCCACTGAACGGGGCCGCACAGTCACCTACAAGCATCGGTTCGGCGGTGTGATGGATATGCTGAAGCGGTACTACGATGAGACTTCGTCGAATCAGATTCGCGAATGGGTCGAATCGTTCATGACCACCACCAAATGTGCCAGCTGCAACGGAGGGCGTCTGCGACGCGAGAGTCTGGCCATTCGGTTGGAAGATGCTCAAACCGGCTCGCAGTGGACCATGCACGATGTGGTTCAGAAATCGATACGGGAGTCGAGGCGTTTCTTTGAGGAACTCTCCCTGACTCCACGTCAGCAGGAGATAGCCCGTCAAATACTGAAGGAAATCACACAACGGCTCGATTTTCTGCTCAACGTGGGCCTTGACTATCTTGCGCTGGACCGTTCTGCCCGCACGCTTTCTGGAGGAGAGGGACAGAGGATCCGGCTGGCAACACAGATTGGCACTCAGCTCGTCGGTGTCCTGTACATCCTCGACGAACCGAGCATAGGACTTCATCAGAGAGACAACTTGAAGCTCATTCAATCGCTCAAATCGCTCAGGGACCTCGGAAATACCGTGATTGTGGTGGAACATGACAAGGAGATGATCGAGTCGTCGGATTTCGTTGTTGACCTTGGCCCCGGAGCCGGCGAACACGGCGGCCATGTGGTAACCACCGGCAAGCCGCACCAGCTTCGCATGCAAAACGCCAACCTGAAGATCAAGGGAAACGGTGAGGGTGCGGAATCGATGACCGCCCTTTACCTCAAAGGCCGGAAGCACATTCCACTCCCGGCATCAAGGCGCAAAGGGAAGGGTGCATCCATCGTCCTCGATGGGGCAAGCGGCAATAACCTCAAGAACGTTCAGCTGAAAATACCGCTTGGGATGTTTGTCTGCGTGACAGGTGTGAGCGGCTCGGGGAAATCGAGCCTCATCAATGAAACGCTCTTTCCTATTCTCTCCAGAAAGTTCTACAAGACCAAGCTCGTACCGCTTTCGTACCGGTCGATCAAAGGGATCGATGAGATCGACAAGGTCATCGACATAGACCAATCGCCCATTGGCCGCACGCCACGATCAAACCCCGCAACGTACACGGGCCTTTTTACGCTCATCCGCGATCTCTTCACAGAGCTTCCCGAAGCGAAAATTCGCGGATATAAGGCAGGGCGGTTCAGCTTCAATGTCAAAGGCGGGAGATGTGAAGAATGCGAGGGAGACGGCGTCCGCAAGATCGAGATGAATTTCCTTCCCGATGTGTATGTCCTGTGTGATCTGTGCAAGGGAAAGCGGTATAACCGGGAAACGCTGGAGGTGCACTACAAGGGGAAGTCGATCGCGGACGTTCTCGATATGACGGTGGAAGAGGCCCTTCAGTTGTTCAGCGAGCTTCCGCGCCTGCGCAGGCATCTTCAGACATTGCTCGACGTCGGATTGGGATACATCAGGCTGGGACAGCAGGCGACAACGCTGTCGGGTGGAGAGGCGCAGCGCGTGAAACTCTCCACTGAGCTCTCCAAGATCGGCACGGGGAAGACCTTGTACATATTGGATGAGCCGACAACGGGACTTCACTTTGAAGACATCAGAATGCTGCTGAATGTTCTTAACAAGCTTGTCGAGAAGGGAAACACGGTCGTTGTTATCGAGCATAATCTCGATGTGATCAAGACTGCCGATTGGGTGATTGACCTCGGACCCGAAGGTGGGGAGAGCGGCGGCGAGATTGTGGCCGAGGGAACTCCCGAAGCGGTCGCCCGTGTGGCGCGGTCATTCACCGGCCAGTTTCTTCAGCGTGAGTTGGGGGCCATCGCTGAAAAGAACTGAAAAAATACAAACAACTAGTGATTTCTATTTGCGAAGAATAAAGCGCCCATCATAGGAACGATTCCTTCCTCAGGCGAAACGGCCAGAGGAGCTGTTTGTGCCTGAACCGTTCAAGAATAACGTCTGTGGTGCGAATTTTCATTTGTTGTCACAGAAATTGCATAAACATTTGTCGCGTTTTCACGTCGGCTCGTCCCTTTGGCGTTGACAACAAACCCTGCCTTTCGTAAACTTGCCCATGCCATTTCAAGGGGGGATGGCTTGCTGCTCCCCATTTGCGGTCGGCTATTTTCTCCACGGCCAAACTTTCAGACCAGGTCATAACCGCTGATGATGCTTTGAATGATGAGTCACCGAACTGCATCGAAAATATTGAGCGTCACGTTCACGCTTTGTATGGTTGTTGAATCCAAGTCACAGGATTGGTTTTGGAAAAACCCCCTTCCGCAGGGGAACGATATTAACGCATTGTGCTCAGCAGGCGGAGGCGTGCTCTACGGTGTAGGAGATTTCGGCACGGTCATCAAGAGCACGAACAATGGCTCAAATTGGTTTCTTCTTGATACACCAACGACGATCGAGCTCAGTGGTGTTTCTTTTCTCACACCCGACCGGGGCAGGATTGTCGGTGAAGGCGGGGTGATTCTGGAAACGACAGACGGCGGGGAGACATGGATGGAACGGACGCTTGCCTCCGGAACGACCTTGTATAGTGTTTCATTCTCGGATCCGGAAATCGGTACCGCCGTTGGTTATCCCGGCATTGTCTTGAGAACGACAGACGGCGGTTCGACATGGCAACAGCAGCTTGCAGGAGGCGGGGATCATCTGTATGCCGTTCAGTTTATTGACGCGAAGAAGGGGACGATCGTTGGCTCAAAGGGAGTGATTTTTGGAACGACGAACGGTGGGAAAGGATGGAGCCGTCAGGTTGATTCAACGACAAGGGACCTCTACAGCGTTTCATTTCCCGATTCCATACGGGGGTTCGCGGTTGGGGAGAACGGGCTCATTCTTCATACCTCGGACGAGGGAAAGAATTGGAAGCCCCAGCAAAGCGGAACGGTCTATGCACTCAAAAGTGTGAGTTTTTCCGACCCGTACAACGGAACGATAGTGGGCGAAAGCAACACAATCCTCGCAACAACGAACGGGGGGGCGACATGGGTTCCTCAATTGAGCGGGATACTTGCATCGTTCGCGGCAGTCCTCCAGATGGATGGAATGACGGCTGTAGCAGCCGGTCTTTCCGGTATCGCAGTCAAAACGACCGACGGTGGGGTGAGTTGGAGCAAGAGGTCTGTCGGATCAACTGCACCCCTTTACGGTGTCAGTTTGTTCGATCCAGTACGGGCAATCGCCGTTGGCCTCGCAGGAACTGTTCTTACGACGAGCAATGGTGGGGCTTCTTGGATCAGCCAATCCAGTGGAGTGAGCAGTAACCTCGAAGCCATTGCTTCATTCGGAGTCGATACTGCGCTTGCTGTCGGAGAGAACGGGACATTGATACGAACAGAAGACGGAGGATTGAACTGGACAGACCTCTCGTTCCCTTTTGTAGGCGGAATGACCTTTTGGTATTCTGGGGTTGCCTTTTCGCCATCCGGAAACGCCATCATTGTAGGGAAGGTCGACAGTTTGGTACCGACATGGCCACCAAGAGGTGAACAGTTCAGCGTTATGCTTTGGAGCAAGGATGGTGGCAGAAGTTGGACGCGTTCGATGATTCGTGCGGCTCCAAATGAGCAATTGCTCCGCCCTTGGCTTTTTTCAGTTGCATTTGTCGACTCGAATAGCGCCGTGGCCGTGGGGGAAGGAGGAACCGTAATCCGTTCAACGGACTGCGGTCTGAGCTGGGAACTGCTCCCAAGTGGGACGACGGACACTTTGAATTCGGTCGCATTCTCGAAAACCAGCGTGGGAACCGGAACGGCGGTCGGCGAAGGAGAAGGAACGGTCCTTTGGACAACGGACGGCGGACTCACTTGGGGTCGTGTTCAGTTGCCTGGTCAGACCCTGCAATCGGTAAGTTACGGCGACGGAATTTTTGCGACGGCCGTAGGGGACAATGGCAGCATATTTTACTCACACAGCGGTGGGAAGAGCTGGACCCTCACTTCCCTTACCGGGTCGAACAGACTCATGCTCCTTCGGACAAACAAGAACCTCTTCGGAGTCTCATTGGCCGATGGCAACATTCTAGTCGTTGGGGACGGAGGTGTGATTCTCAGCAGCATAGGCCCGGATGTCCCTGTTCGCGTGAGAGAAGGCGGGACTGTCATTCCCATGTCACTGGCACTTCGTCAAAACTATCCAAATCCATTCAACCCTGAGACGACCATCGAATTCGAAATCGAGCAATTAGGAAACATTCGTCTTGCAGTCTTCGACATCGTGGGGAGGGAAGTCTCTGTCCTTGTTGATGAGTTTAGATCGCCCGGCGCCTACAGGGTACGATGGAATGCCTCCAAGCTGCCGAGCGGGGCTTATATCTATCAGTTGAGCCAAAACGGGGTCGCTCTTTCGAGAAAACTTGTATTAATACGATGACGGGTCAGGGGTGCCGTACCGAAATCTTGCACCACTGGGCTAAAACCGCTGAAATGACTTTCGTGATTGGTAAGTCTTGGCAAGCCGTTTACTGACACGACACCCACGGATT
>Ga0209321_10000699_pt1 | contig 22252 bp, 19 predicted proteins | sample Rifsed16ft4_FD_184012 | JGI IMG/M metagenome (GOLD analysis project Ga0209321, IMG submission 184012) | Soil microbial communities from Rifle, Colorado, USA - sediment 16ft 4 - CSP-I_5_4 (version 2) | ecosystem: Environmental > Terrestrial > Deep subsurface > Rock core/Sediment | place: Rifle...
GTCGGGCGCTGGCTCCTCGGGTTCGTCAACTCCCACGCCAAGCGCGAGAGCCCGCGCGTCGAGGCGAGCGTGGAGGCCGGGGACGAGCGGGCCGGGAAGGCCTTCGGCGTGAGGCTCCGCCTCGGCGAGGAATACGAGCCGCCCCTCGCCGAGCCCGCCATCGAGCTCTCCTTCGACGAGGTCGCGTCGGGCAAGGGCAGCCTCGCGTGGTGCCAGAGCCAGGCAGCGCGCCTGAGGGGCCGGGCCCGCCGGCTCCTCGAGACCGAGGCCGCCGCGGCAGCCGGTCGCACCCGCTGAGAAGGCCGTGAGGCCCGGCCTTCGCTGGTACGCCGCGGGAGACGTCAACGCCTTCTTCGGTCTCGCCCTCGACAACCTCACCCAGCTCGTCATCCTGTCCTCGCTCCTGATCGGGCTCTTCAAGTTCCCCGCCGACCTCGTGCTCTTCCGGATGATCCCCGGCACGGCCCTGGGGGTGCTCGTCGGCGACTTGGCGTACACGTGGCTCGCTTGGAGGCTCGCGCGGCGGACGGGCAGGGAGGACGTCACCGCGATGCCCTTCGGCATCGACACGCCGTCCCTGTTCGGGATCGTGTTCGGCGTCCTGGGCCCGGTCATGCTGCTGACGGGGGACCCGCAGCTGGCGTGGCAGGTGGGGATGGGCGTGACGGTGGCGATGGGGGTCGCCAAGCTCGTCCTGTCCTTCGCGGGCGACTGGGCGCGACGGGTGGTGCCCCGCGCCGCGCTCCTGGGCTCCATCGCCGGCGTGGCGATCCTCCTCATCGCCTTTCTCCCGGCCCTGAAGATCTTCGCCGATCCGCTGGTCGGGCTGGTGTCCCTCGTCGTCCTCTTGGTCGCCCTGGTGGGAAAGCGGCGCCTGCCGTGGGGGCTCCCGGGGGCGTTTGCTGCGGTGGCGATCGGTGCGGCGATTTTCTGGGGGCGGGAAGGCCTCGGGCTCGCGGGACCCGGCCGGCCCGTCGTGGGAATCCCCACGCCCGCCCTGGTGCTGCCGTTCCCCACCCTCGCGTGGCTGGGCGCGCTCGAGGTCACGCTGCCGTACCTGGCGGTGGCGCTCCCGTTCGCCCTGGCCACCATCATCGGGGGAATCGACAACACCGAGTCCGCCGTGGCCGCCGGCGACGAGTACCGGACCCGCGACATCCTGCTCACCGAAGCGGGGGCCACGCTCCTCGCGGGGCTGGCGGGCGGGGTGATCCAGAACACCCCGTACATCGGCCACCCTGCCTACAAGGCCATGGGAGCGCGGGCCGGCTACACGCTGGCCACGGGCCTCGTTGTGGGCGTCGGGGCCATGGTCGGCGTGGTATCGCTGCTCGTCGGGCTCCTGCCCGAGGCCGCGGTGGCCCCCATCCTGGTCTTCATCGGCCTCGAAATCACCGCCCAGGCGTTCGTGGCGAGCCCGCCGCGCCACGCGCCGGCGGTGGCCGTCAGCTTTCTCCCCGCCGTCGCCGCGCTGCTCCTCATCCAGGAGGCCTCGCTCCTCGGGGCCGTCGGAAAAGCCTTCGCCGATCTGGGAGGGGAGGCGAAGGCCGGCTACCAGACGCTCCTCGTCCTCGGAAACGGTTTCATCCTGACCGCCCTCCTCTGGGGGTCCGCCGTCGCGCTCATCATCGACCGCCGGCTCCGGCTGGCGGGGGTGGTGTTCGCCGTCGCGAGCGCGGCGACGCTCTTCGGGATCATCCACTCGCCCCTGCCGAACGGGGCGCTCTTCTGGGCCTGGAGCGCCCCGTCCGCCATCCCGGCGGCGCTGGCGGGATCCTACGGCGCGGTGGCCGCGCTCCTCTGGCTCCTGGGCGACACGTCGGCCTGACCGTTCTTGACACAGCACCTCCGGCCCGCCTATAGTCACGCCGACTGTGTCCGTCGCAAGTGGAGGGCCAGCCCATGAACATTGCAGGCCTCCTCGCCAAAAAGAGCGGAGCACCGATCACCATCCGCCCCGAGCAAACGGTCAGGGACGCCCTGGTGCTCCTGGCCAAGCACAACATCGGTGCCCTCGTCGTCGTCAACGCGGCCGGCATGCCCGTCGGGATCGTCTCCGAGCGCGATATCGTGCGCGAGGCCGCCCGGAACGAGCAGGTGTTCGGGCGCGCCATGAGCGAGATCATGACTCGGGACGTCATCACGGGGGTGCCGGAAGACGATCTGGCGTCCGTCGCCAACCTCATGACCGAAAAGCGGATCCGTCACCTGCCCGTGGTGACCGGCGGGAAACTCATCGGGATCATCTCCATCGGGGACGTGGTGAAGGCTCAGCGCGACAAGTATCAGGGTGAGGCGGAAACCCTGGAGACGCAGATCCTGGCCGACACAGCGTGATGTCCCGTCCCGGCACTCCCGGCTCGCCGCTCCGCATCGCCATCATCGGATCCGGCCCGGCGGCGTTCTACACGGCGGACCATCTCCTCAGGCGCGAGGGCCTGGTCGTCGAGGTCGACATGATCGAGCGACTGCCGACGCCGTTCGGCCTGGTGCGCGGCGGCGTGGCCCCCGACCACCAGAAGATCAAGTCCGTGACCGCGACCTTCGACAAGGTCGCCGCCGATCCGCGCTTCCGGTTCTACGGCAACGTCGAATTCGGCAAGGACGTCACGCTGGCGGACCTGCGGGAGCACTACCACCAGATCGTCTACGCGACCGGCTCCCAGACCGACCGGCGAATGGGGATCCCGGGAGAAGACCTCCGGGGGAGCCATCCGGCCACCGAGTTCGTCGCCTGGTACAACGGCCATCCCGACTTCCAGGACCTGGAGTTCGATCTCCAGCAGGAGCGCGTGGCGGTAGTCGGCGTCGGCAACGTCGCGGTGGACGTGGCCCGCATCCTGTGCCGCACGCCTGAGGAGCTGGCGACCACCGATATCGGCGACCGGGCGCTGGAGTCGCTCCGGCAGAGCCGCGTCAAGGAAGTGTACATGCTGGGACGCCGCGGCCCGGCCCAGGCCGCCTTCACGAACCCAGAGATCAAGGAGCTGGGGGAGCTGGCCGGCGCCGACATCGTCGTCCTCCCGGAGGAGGTCCAGCTGGACGAGCTGACCCGGGCGGCGCTCGCACGGAGCCAGGACCGGGCGGCGCACAAGAAGGTGGAGATTCTCCAGGAATACGCGCAGCGCAAGCCGAGCGGGAAGGGCCGGAGGCTGATCCTCCGCTTCCTGGTCTCCCCCGTCGAGCTCATCGGCAACGCGGCGGGCCAGGTGGTAGGGTTGCGCCTGGTGAAGAACGAGCTCCAGGCCACCCCGGCCGGAACGCTCCAGCCGAAGCCGACCGGCAAGTTCGAAGCGCTGCCGGTGGGCCTGGTCTTCCGCTCGGTCGGCTACAGAGGTGTCCCCCTGCCGGGCGTCCCCTTCAACGAGGACTGGGGCGTCATCCTGAACCACAAGGGGCGGATCCTCGATCCGAACAGCAAGCGGCCCGTCGCGGGCGAGTACGCCGCCGGCTGGATCAAACGCGGGCCGACGGGGGTTATCGGCACCAACAAGCCCGACGCCGTCGAGACCGTGCTCTCGATGCTCGAAGACCTGGCCCAGGGGGCGGCCCTCACTCCCGCGCACCCCGAGGCGGCGGCCGCGGAAGCGCTGCTCCGCCAGCGCCAGCCGAACTACGTGTCCTACGCGGACTGGCGGCGGCTCGACGCGCTGGAGGTGGCCCGGGGGCGCGCGGCGGGACGGCCGCGCGTCAAGTTCACCCGCGTGGAGGAGATGCTCGCCGCCCTCGGCCGCGGCTGAGAAACCACTTGACCGTCGCCGACGGGCGCGGTTAAATACGCCCGCCCCTTCGTCGCGGCGTGTGAATGAGGGGCCGGCCTCTTACGTCGAATCGATGGAAGGTAGAGATCAATCTAGAGGAGGAGACATGAGCGCGCGCTGGTTCGGATTCACGGTGGGAGTCGTGGCGGTGGTGGCCGTCTTCGCGCTGGGCGCCGGCGTCTGGGCCCAGGGCAAGTGGGCCGCCCCGCCCGAAGCGAAGAACGTGAAGAATCCCGTCGCCAAGTCGGACAAGGTGATCGCCGACGCCAAGAAAATCGCCGAGGCCAACTGCGTGGCCTGCCACGGCGCCAAGGGAGGGGGGGACGGCCCCGCCGCCGCCGCCCTGCCCGTCAAGCCCGCCAACTGGATGGCGGCGGCCGTCCAGGGGGAGAGCGACGGGGAAATCTTCTGGAAGATCTCGAACGGCCGCGGCCCCATGCCGCCCTGGAAGCATCTCGCGGAGAAGGACCGCTGGGGCCTGGTCCACTACATCCGGACCTTGAAGAAGTAGTCGCAGGGGGCGTGTCGTCGGGCTTGACTTGCCCTCTCAGCCCCTTCTATAATTCCTCGCCTCTTCCCCTGCGTCGGCTCTGCCGTCCGCGACTCGAGCCCCGCAGAAGAGAACCCTTCCGCGGACGATGCAGCCCGGGCCCCGGGGTCCGGAAGGATCCGGAATGGACCAGCCGCAGCAGGACTCGCCGGACAATCGCGTGTCCAATTCCTTCGCTGAGATCACCCGCGCGCTCGACTCGCTCAGCCAGCGCCTCGAGCAGCTCGAGCGACCCGGGCTGTCCCACGCGTCCGCCGGCCCCGAAACGGCGGCCGAGGCCCGCGGTCAGAACGTCGGGGAGCCGCTGGGCGAAGGCCGGCAGCGGGCCCTGGCTCACTTCCAGGAGATCGCCTCCATCCCGTCCACCAGCCTGGACGCCAACGAACTGTTCGGCCTGGCCATGGACCGCATCACCCGCCTCCTGATGGTCGATCGCACGGTTCTGTTCCTGCTGGACCCCGACCAGGGACGACTCTACCCTCGGACCTCCCGGGGATTCCGCCGGGACGACCTCACCGAGTTCTCCCTGGTCCCGGGGGAGGGGCTTGTGGGCCGGGCCTTCCGGGAGGGCCGGCCGCTGGTCTACTCGACGCCCGTCGGCGGCACCCCGGCGGATCCGTTCATCGTCCGGTTTCCGGTCCGGGACGCCATCGCGCTGCCCATCCGCGCCGAGGGAGAGGTGGCGGGCGTCCTGTACGCCGGCCGGCGGGGCCGCCCGGCCCCCTTCACGGTGGACGAGGTTCAACTGCTGCTCTTCATCGCCGACCGGGTCGGAACGGCGCTCGTCCACCGGCGGCTCGTGGACAAGATCGCCGGCCAGGTGGACCGTCTCCGGGAGCTGGTGGCGGTGTCCGTGCGGGCCAGCCTCCGCTACAACATCGAGGAGGTCCTCTCCTCGGCCTGCGAGGCCGGGTGCCGCCTGCTCCGCGTGCGCTGCGCCGCCATCGTCCTGACGCGGCCGGACGGGGAGCTGGGCGCGCAGGGGAGCTACGGCTTTCCGGGCGAGGTCCTGGAGCAATGGCGCCCGCGGCGGGACGAAGGGCTGACGGCGGAGGCTTTCTCCAGCCAGCAGCCGGTGGTCTGCCCCGACCTCGCGGCCCGGCCCGGGGCGGAGGACCTGTTGCTCGCGGCGCTCGGCCTGCGCGCCCTCCTCCTCGTTCCCCTCCGGGCCCGCAACGGGGTCATCGGATGTCTCTATCTCGGAGACCGGGGCGTGAAGGCTTTCTCCGCCGACGAGGTCGAGGCGGCGCGGCTCCTGGCCGCGCTGGCGGCGATCGCCGTGGAGAACTCCCAGCTCTACGACGAGCTGCGGCGGGCGCACAAGGAGCTGGAAACGACCCTCGACCAGCTGGTTCAGAGCGAGAAGGCGCGGGCGCTGGGCGAGATGTCCGCGGGGATCGCCCATGAGTTCAACAACGTGCTGGCGATCATCGTGGGAAAGGCCCAGCTCATGCTCGAGCGCACGGAGGAACCGTCCTTCCGCGAGGACCTCGGCGTCATCGAGGAGGCCGCCTGGCGGGCGGCGGACACCGTGCGGCGCCTCCAGCGGTTCGCGCTGACGCGGATGGACGAGAAGCCCGCCCTGGTGGATCTGAACCGGCTCATCGACGACGCCGTCACCCTGACGCGTCCGCGCTGGAAGGACGAGGCCGAGGCGCGCGGCATCCGCGTCGAGGTGGTGACCGACCTCGAGGAGACGCCGCCGGTCCTCGGCGATCCGGCGGACCTCCGCGAGATGATGACCAACCTGATCCTGAACGCGCTGGACGCCATGCCCAACGGCGGCCGCCTGCTCTTCAGCACGCGCCGACGGCCCCACGCGGTGGAGCTCGTGGTGACCGACACCGGCGTCGGGATGCCGGAGGAGGTGCGCCGCCGGGTCTTCGAGCCGTTCTTCACCACCCGGTCGCCGCAGCGCGCCGGCCTCGGGCTCTCGGTGGTCCACGGCATCGTCGCCCGCCACCGCGGCAGCATCGAGATCGCGAGCGAGGAGGGGCGCGGCACGACCGTGCGGATCTCCCTGCCGACCGCCGCGGCCGGACCCGCCGCCGCGCCGAGCGCCCCGCCGCGCGTCGAGACCCCCGCCGCGGCCGCGACGATCCTGGTCGTTGAAGACGAGGACCGCCTCAGGCGGATGCTCGTCGATATCCTGAGCAAAGCGGGGCACACGGTGGAAGGGGCCCAGGACGGCCTCGACGGCCTCGCCCGCTTCCAGGGCGGCCGCTTCGATCTCGTGATCACCGACCTGTCGATGCCCGAGTGCTCCGGGCTCGAGGTGGCCCGCGGGGTGAAGCAGATCAGCCCCGGCACCCCGGTCGTCCTCATCACCGGCTGGGGCGACCTGCTGGATCCCCTCCGCATCGAGGAAGCCGGCGTGGATCTGATGATCGTCAAGCCGTTCCGGGTCGACCGGGTCCTGACAGTGGTCGGCGACGCCCTGAAGCTCGGCCGCCCCCACGGTCGCTGACATTCGTCGACTCGCCGCAATTGATCTCGGCTCCAATACCGTGCGCTTGCTCGTGGTCGAGGTGTGCGTCACGGGGCAGCGCCGCGCGCTCTACGAGACCCAGGCCATTACCCGCCTCGGCGAGGGGCTCGCCGCCACCGGCCGGCTGAGCGAGGCCGCCATGACCCGCACCATCGCCGCGGTGGCCGACTTCTGCCGGAGCGCCGAGGCCCGGGGCACCCACGAGATCCTCATCGTCGCCACCAGCGCGGTCCGCGACGCCCTGAACCGCCAGGCCTTCGTGGATCGCGTGCAGCGCGCGGTCGGGCACGCCGTGGAGATCGTGACGGGGGAGGAGGAGGCCCGCCTCGCGCTCCTCGGGGTGCTCGAGGGGCTTCCGGGCCTGGCCGGCACCTTCGTGCTGTTCGACATCGGGGGAGGGAGCACGGAGTTCATCCTGGCGCGCGCGCGCCGGGTCGCCGCCGCGTTCAGCCTGCCCCTCGGGGTCGTCCCCCTCGCGGAGCGCTACGGGACCGACGGGCCGCTGGACTGGTCCCGGTACGCCCACATGGAACGGGAGATCCGCTCGGGGCTGGCCGGCGGCCTCGCGGCGTTCGCCGCAGGGTCGCGACCCGATTCCCTCGTGGGCACGGCGGGCACCGTGACGACCCTCGCCGCGCTCGACCAGGAGCTTCAGGCGTACGATCCCGCGCGGGTCCAGGGGCACGTGCTCGAGCGCCCGCGCATCGAACGCCTCCTGAAGCGCCTGGGAGCGCTGTCGGCCGCCGCCCGCGCGACGCTGCCCTGCCTCGAGCCCGGCCGGGCCGACCTCATCATCCCCGGGATCGCGATCTGCCTCGCCGTCATGGACCGCTTCGGCGCGGCGGCCGTCAGCGTCAGCGACTCCGGGTTGCGCGAAGGCATCCTGATCCAGCACCTCTCCGGCGGCCCGCCTTGACCCGCTCCCCGCGCCGGTGTGCAATAGCAGGCGTTCACCCCGCGGCGATCGGCGGCTGATAGCTGAACGCGTATGCTCAGAGCGCTGCTCCTCTACCTGTCCAACACGCCCGGGCTGGGGCGGGCGATGGACCGCCTGCCGCTCTCCCGCCGCCTGGTCCGGCGGTTCGTCGCGGGCACAACGCCGGACGCCGCCTTCGCCGTCATCGAGCGGCTCCAGGGCGCGCGGCTGCTCTCCGCGGTCACGTATCTCGGGGAAAACGTGCTGACGGAGGCGGCGGCCAGGCGAGCCGCGGACGTCTACCTGGACCTCCTGGACGAGATCAAGCGGCGGGACCTCCACTGCGTCCCCTCCCTCAAGCTCACCCACCTGGGGCTCGACCGCTCGGAAACGCTCTGCCGCGAGAACCTCGAGCGCATCCTCGAGCGGGCCCAGGCCGGGGCCACGCTGAGTTGGATCGACATGGAGTCGTCCGCCTACACCGACCGAACCCTCGCGCTCTACGCCGCCGTGAGGCCGCGCTACCCCAGCGCGGCCTGCGTCATCCAGGCCTATCTCCGCCGGAGCGCGGACGACGTCCGGCGCCTGGTCGGCATGGGGGCCACGATCCGGCTCTGCAAGGGCGCCTACCGCGAGCCGCCGCGGCTGGCGTTCGTGTCGAAGCGCGAGGTGGACGAGAACTACGCGCGGCTCATGGACCTGCTCCTGGCGCCCGAGGCGATCGCAGCCGGGGCGTACCCGGCCTTCGCCACTCACGACGAGCGGCTGATCGCGCGGGCGGCTCGGCGGGCGCGCGAGCTCGGCGTCCCGCCCGAGAAGTTCGAGATCCAGATGCTGTACGGAATCCGCCACGACCTCCACGCCCCGATCCGGGACCAGGGGCTCCGGCTCAGGGTCCTGGTCCCGTTCGGGGAGGAGTGGTACGGCTACTTCGTCCGGCGGCTGGCCGAGCGGCCCGCCAACCTCCTCTTCCTCCTCAAGAACCTCGTGCGCGGATGACGTCCGAGATCCGTTGGAGGCCAGTCCTGGGGGCCCGGCGGGGGGCCTCCTCCGCCCGGAGCGGATGACCATGTTCAGGCGCGTGCTGTCGGTGCTGGACTACCACACCGAGGGCGAGCCCATGCGCATCGTGACGGGCGGGGCGCCGCCCATTCCCGGCGCCACGCTCCTCGCCAAGAGCGATCACGTGGATCGCGCGCTCAGAGACCTCCTCGGCTTCGTCCTCTACGAGCCCCGCGGCCACTCGGCCATGTGCGGGGCCGTGCTGACCGAGCCGCTCCACCCCGACGCCCAGGTGGGCGTGGTGTTCATCGAGCCCTCGGGCTCGGTTCACATGTGCGGGCACGGCGCCATCGCCGTCGCCACCATGCTCGTCGAGACCGGCCGCGTGGCCCGGCGCGAGCCCGAGACCGCGCTCGCTCTCGAGACAGCCGCCGGGCTCGTGCGCTGTCGGGTGGCCGTGGCAAGCGACAGGGTGCGGGGAGCCACGCTCGAGAACGTTCCGTCGTTTTCCGTCCTGCTGGACGCCAAGGTGGACGTCCCGGGGCTGGGACCGGTCCCCTTCGATCTCGCCTACGGGGGGCACTTCTACGCCATCGTCCCCTGCGCCGCGGTGGGGGTGACCCTGGATCGCGCCGAGGCGCCCCGAATCATCGAGGTGGGTGAACTGATCCGCAGCAGAATCGAAGCCGAGTTTCCGCTGGTGCATCCCGATCGTCCGGACGCCAAGGGGCTCCTCTACGTTCAGTTTCACTCCCCAGCGCGCCGCCCGGACGCCCACTTCCGGAATGCCGTGGTCGTCTCGCCCCTGGGGCTGGATCGCTCCCCCTGCGGCACGGGCACCTCGGCGCGGATGGCGAGCCTCCATGCGCGGGGTCAGCTGGCCCTCGGCCAGGCCTTCACCCACGAGTCCATCCTGGGAACGGTGTTCACCGGCCGGCTCGTGGGGACCACGCGGGTAGGGAACCGGCCAGCCGTCGTCCCGGAGGTCACGGGCCGGGCCTACCTCACCGCCATCAGCACCCTCGTCCTCACCCCGGACGATCCCTTCCCTGGGGGCTTTCTCCTGTAGCGGAAATCTGACACTCCCTGACGCCATTTTCTGTTCAGTGGCTGACACCCCGACTCCGGGGTCTTCAGAAAACACTATTAATCTCACATAGTTAGATCTCACTCCTTCTGGCATCCCTCGTGCACTTTCTGCCTACGAGGCCAACACTATGAATGTGCGCCAGGAAGTAATAACCCTGATGGACCACCGCCAGAGCCGGCCGTGGATGGAGTTGATCCTGCCGCTGTACACGCTGGCGCTGGTGATCCTCTACTACCGCCCCCAGGCGCTCCCGCCCGCCATCGAGGAGACGCTGCTGGACGGAATGTTCAGGTGGGTGATCTGGGGGATCGTGGGGGCACTGGGAGGAGTCCTCGCCCTGTCCGCCGTCTTCCTGGCCTTCTATCTCCTCTATTCGCCCCTCTACCTCGTCGAAAACGCCAAGCGGATTCTGGACCGGCACGTGTGGGTGGATCAGCGCGAGGTGCGCTTCTACCTGGGGTGCTTCGTCCTGCTGGTGTCCCTGGTGGCCCTGGCGTTCATGGACCCTGACGCCGCCCTCGTCTCCTTCGTCCTGCTCGCCGGGTCCGCCCAGTTCCTCTGGCGCGTTCTCGTCTAACCCGACCGCCCCGACCTCGGACTGCGGCTGAGATCGCCCAGCCGAAACCACCGAGTGATGCAATCCGGCGGGGGCGGGCGTGGCGACAGCCCGGGTGCCCGCCCCAGGTGGTGCCAGGTTGACAGGCGGGGGCGTCGCGACTATCCTTTCAAGGGACTATGGATGAGATTGCCGTATTGGTCCTGAACTATACCTTCGAGCCGCTCCACTTCACGAATGCCAAGCGGGCCATCACCCTCCTCCTCAGCGGCAAAGCCCAGAGCGTCGAGCCGTCCCCCCGGGTCATCCGCTCCCCCTCGGTAAGCTTCCAGCTCCCGGCGGTCATCCGGCTGGCCGTCTACATCCGGAAGCCCTTCCTGGATCGGGTGGCCTTCAACAAGAAGAACATCCTGCGGCGGGACGGCTACACCTGCCAGTACTGCGCCCGGCGGGGCGAGCGCCTGACGGTGGATCACATCGTCCCGCGCTCGCGGGGCGGGGAGACGACCTGGACGAACGTGGTGGCGGCCTGCCTCCGCTGCAACCTCCGGAAGGGGAACCGCGCGCTCGGCGAGGCCGCGATGCTGCTGATCCGGGAGCCGGTGCATCCCCAGTTCCTGTTCTCGGTCCATCTCTTACGTCACCCCCACGCGAACTCCTTCCTCGACTCCTGGCGTAAGTACCTCGTCGCCGTCCCCTCCACCTTCTGAGTCCGGTGTTTCAACTCTCCTCCGAGTTCGAGCCGCGGGGAGACCAGCCCCAGGCGATCGAGCGGTTGGTCCGCCTGATCCGGGACGGGCGCCCGCATGCAGTGCTGCTCGGCGTCACCGGGTCGGGGAAGACGTTCACCGTGGCTTCCGCCATCGCCCGCCTGCAGCGCCCGGCCCTGATCATCTCCCCCAATAAGACCCTGGCGGCGCAGCTCTACAGCGAGTTCAAGGCGTTCTTCCCGGCGGGCGCGGTGGAGTACTTCGTCTCCTACTACGACTACTACCAGCCCGAGGCCTACATCCCTCAGTCGGACACCTACATCGAGAAGGATTCGCTCATCAACGACGAGATCGACCGGATGCGCCACTCGGCGACCCAGGCGCTCTTCGAGCGGCGGGACGTCATCGTGGTGGCCTCGGTCTCCTGCATCTACGGCATCGGCGCCCCCGAGACCTACCGCGGCATGCACCTGGCGCTCGCCGAGGGCGCTCGGCTCGACCGCGACCGCATGATCCAGCAGCTCGTGGCCATCCAGTACGAGCGCAACGACTACGACTTCCACCGGGGCACCTTCCGCGTGCGGGGGGACGTCGTGGAGGTGTTTCCCGCCTCCGGGGATACGACCGCGCTCAGGATCGAGCTCTTCGGCGACACGGTGGAGGCCATCCACCAGATCGACCCGCTCAAGGGCCAGCGGCTGGCGCGGGTGGGCCAGGTCGCCATCTACCCGGCCAGCCACTACGTGACGCCGGAAGATCAACTGGAGCGCGCGATTGAAGGGATCAAAGAAGAGCTGGCAGAGCGGCTCGAGTTCTTCCGCTCCCAGAACCGATTGCTCGAAGCCCAGCGGCTCGAGCAGCGCACCCTCTTCGACATCGAGATGCTGCGGGAGATCGGCTACTGCCACGGGATCGAGAACTACTCCCGCCACCTGACCGGGCGGAAGCCGGGCGAGCCCCCGCCGACCCTCATGGATTATCTGCTCAAGGACGCGCTGATCATCATCGACGAGAGCCACGTGGCCGTCCCCCAGATCCGGGGCATGTACCACGGGGACCGGTCGCGCAAGGAGACGCTGGTCGAGTACGGCTTCCGGCTTCCCTCGGCCTTCGACAACCGCCCGCTGACCTTCGAGGAGTTCCGGGCGATGACCGGGCAGACCGTGTACGTGTCGGCCACGCCCGCCGCATACGAGCTGAGCCTGGCGGGCGACGCCGTGGCCGAGCAGATCATCCGCCCCACCGGGCTCACGGACCCAGCCGTCAGCGTGCGCCCCGCGACGGAACAAGTGGACGATTTGCTTCACGAGATCAGGGCGCGCGCCGAGCGGGAGGAGCGGGTGCTCGTCACCACCCTCACGAAGCGGATGGCCGAGGATCTCACCGAGTACTACCAGCAGATGGGGCTCCGGGTCCGCTACCTCCACTCCGACATCGACACGCTGGACCGCGTGGAGTTGATCCGCGACCTCCGCCTCGGGAAGTTCGACTGCCTCATCGGCATCAACCTGCTCCGGGAGGGGCTCGACCTCCCCGAGGTCTCGCTGGTCGCCATCCTCGACGCCGACAAGGAGGGCTACCTCCGCTCGGCGACCTCCCTCATCCAGACCGCCGGCCGGGCCGCCCGGAATGTGCGCGGAGAGGTCATCCTGTACGCGGATCGGGTGACGCACTCCATGAAGGTCATGCTGGCCGAGACCGACCGCCGGCGGAAGGTCCAGGAGGAGTACAACCGGACGCACGGGATCACCCCCGAGTCCATCAAGAAGTCGATCCGCGAGCTGCTCCAGACCGTCTGGGAGCGCGACTACTACACCGTGGAGGTCGCGCGGGAGCGGGAGGAGGCCTACGCCTCCACCGAGGCGCTGGAGGCGCGGGTCAAGGAGCTGGAGGCGGCAATGAAGGACGCCGCAAAGCGGTTGGACTTCGAACGGGCCGCGGAGCTGCGCGACCGGGTCAGGGCCTTGAGGAAGCAGGACTTGACGCTCCGGTGAGCGCCGTCACGCTCGAGGCCAAGCGGGAGCGCCTGCCCGATCGGCCCGGCGTCTACCTCTTCAAGGACGCCAAGGGCCAGGTCGTCTACATCGGCAAGGCGGCCTCCCTCCGGAGCCGGGTGCGCTCGTACTTCCAGGAGTCCCGCGCGCGCGAACCCAAGACGGACGCGCTGGTCCGGCAGATCAGGGATCTCGACTTCATCGTCACCGACAACGAGCTCGAGGCCCTGATCCTCGAGTCCAACCTGGTCAAGAAGCACCGCCCCCGGTACAACATCATCCTGCGGGACGACAAGCACTACCCCTTCCTCAAGCTGACCACCAACGAGGACTTTCCCCGCCTCGTGGTCGCCCGCCGGGTCCAGAACGATGGCGCCGCGTACTTCGGACCCTTCTATCCCGCGACGGCGATGCGCGAGACCCTCCGATTGGTCCGGCAGCTGTTCCCCCTCAGAACCTGCCGGATCAAGATCGACGGGGCCCTCGAGCGGCCGTGCATCCAGTACTACATCCACCGCTGCAAGGCGCCGTGCGCGGGCTGGGAGACGAAGGACGGCTACGCCCAGACCGTCAGGGATGTCGAGCGGTTCCTGGAGGGCAAGGACGACGACCTGGCCAAAGTGCTGACCCGCGAGATGGAGGGGGCGGCGGCCGAGATGAAATTCGAGCGGGCCGCCGTGCTGCGCGATCAGATCCAGGCCCTGAACACGGTGAGGGAGCGCCAGAAGATCATCTCCACCGAAGAGGTGGACCAGGACATCCTCGGGGTGGTGCGCCAGGGAAGCGATGCCTGCGTCCAGCTCTTCTTCGTCAGGCGGGGGCGCCTCCTCGGCCGGGAATCGTTCTTCTTCGACCGGGTCTCGGGGTGGAGCGACGGCGAGATCCTGGGGGCCTTCCTCCGGCAGTTCTACGCGAACAACGTCACCCCGCCCCCTGAGATCCTCCTCTCGGAAGAGATTCCCGAAGCCGAGCTCGTCCGCGAGTGGCTGAGCCGGCGGCGGGAGGGGCGGGTGGAGCTCGCGGCGCCCCGGCGCGGCAAGAAGCGCGAGTTCATCCTGATGGCGGAGGAGAACGCCGCCCTGGCCCTCCAGACCCATCTGCTCTCCCGTGACAACCGCCAGCAGGTGATCGAGGAAGAGTTGCGCCGCGTGCTGAACTTGCCCGGACCCCCCAACAGGATCGAGGGCTTCGACATCTCCAATATCCAGGGGCGCGAGGCCGTGGGCTCCATGGTCGTCTGGGAGAACGGGGGGATGAAGAAGGACGACTACAAGCGCTTCAAGATCCGGAGCGTCGAGGGCGCCGACGACTACGCCATGCTCGCCGAGGTCCTGGGGCGCCGCTACGCCCGGGCCCTGGAGGAGGGCGGGGTGCTGCCGGATCTGATCCTCCTCGACGGGGGCCGGGGCCAGCTCAACGTCGGGGCGAAGGTTCTGGAGGACCTCGGCCTCGACTGGATCCCGCTCGCGGCCCTGGCCAAGCGCGAGGAGGAAGTGTTCACGCCCGAGAGCCTCCAGCCGCTCGTCCTCGACCTGACCTCCCCCGGGCTCCTGGCACTCAGGAAAATCCGCGACGAGGCCCACCGCTTCGCGGTCACCTACCACAAAAAGCTCAGGGACCGCCGCACGATCCAGTCGGTGCTGGACCAGATTCCCGGCGTCGGGCCCGCCATCCGGACTACCCTCCTGAAGTCCCTGGGCTCCGCCCGGAGGGTCCGGGCCGCCTCCGTCGCCGAGCTGGCGGCCGTCCCCAAGGTGACCCCGAAGCTCGCCCAGAAGATCTACGCCTTTTTCCACCCCGGGCCCGCGGAAGCGGAGGGGAACTTTCCCGAGAGCCCGGAGGTTAAGGGAGTGAACTCCACGCTGGGAGGGGGTGAATCCAAATGCTGAAGGCTCTTGTGATCGCGATCGCCGCGCTGACGCTGCTGGCCGGGCCCGCCATGGCCGGCCAGTGCCCGCTGCTGATCAAGCAGCTGAACGAGGCGGCCGGCAAGATGAAGGCAGGCGACGCGATGGTGGCGAAGGCCAAGCCCGTCATCGCCGAGGCTCAGAAGCTCCATGATGGCGGCAAGCACGCCGACGCGGTGAAGAAGTGCGAAGAGGCCGCTAAGATTCTCGGGGTCAAGCTGGAGATGAAGAAGTAGGCGAATCCACGACGAAGGGGGGTGAAATCACGATGCGCCGACTCATCACAGGAATCGCCACGGGGGCCCTCGCCCTCGGGCTGATCGCCGGCCCGGCTCTGGCCACCCAGTGCCCCCTGCTGATCAAGCAGATCAACGACGCGGCTGGCAACCGGCTGGATGCAGCCTCCGCCCAGGCCAAGGCGTTGGCCGCCGAAGCGGACGCCCTTCACAAGGCCGGCAAGCATGCCGACTCGGTCAAGAAGGCCGAGGAGGCCGCCAAGGCCATCGGACTCAAGCTCCAGATGAAGTAGCTTCGAAGCAACCCCCGGGGGCCCCGCCTTCAGCAGCGGGCCGGCCCCCGGGAAGCTTTCTTGCGTCCCTCGCCTAAGTGTGGTAAAAATCAGCCCCAATATGCCCCCCCGGGACAGCTTCGCGAGGTTCCGTCGCCCTTCTCTTCGCTCTCACCAGGGCCAGCCAATCGCGGGGGCGGCGCGAAGCGTGCTCCGCAGCCGAAGAGGAGCAGCACTGACGCTGGTCACGCTGGGCGCCGTTCTCGTCCACGCCTATGGCGCGGCGGCGGACTTCACGATCGTCCAGAAGAACAAGCAGTTTTCCGTCCCCAAGATCACGATCAAGCTCGGGGATCGGATCACCTTCGTGAACGGCGACGGCGTGAACCACCACGTGTTCTCCGACACGAAAGGCGCCGAGATCGACCTCCTCCAGCGTCCCGGGCGCTCCGATACGGTGCGCTTCACCCAGCCCGGCACCGTCGAGATCGAGTGCGCCGTCCATCCCGACATGAGACTGGAGGTGCAGGTAAGGCCATAATGGAGGTGGACGCCACCCCGCGCGCTGTGACGAATACCGGCCCACCCGCACGTTGAACCCGTGATGATGCCCTTCGACTTCCTTCGGCGGCGCCTTCGCGTCAAGGTCATCGCGTTGATCGCCGCGATCTTGATCGTCGGCTTCGGCGTCCTCGTGATCGTGAACATCGGGCGCGAGGCCCAGGTCCTCGTGGACGCGAACCAGGAGACCGCCCGGCTCCTCGCCACCTCAATACTCGGAAGCATCCAGAGCGGCATGCTCCAGGCGCGGCCGGACGTCATCCGCCGGCTCGTGCAGGACCTCAAGTCGGAGCTCAAGGACGTCCGTCGGCTCGACGTGTATCGCGCGAACGGCGTGGAGGCGTTCTCTGACCTCGAGACGCTGAACAAGGTGAACGAGCTCGCCAAACTGGACCCGGAGGTGGTCCGGCGCATCTCCCGGATGCGCCGCGAGCCGGGCGAGCGGATCAGCCATCCGCTGTTCACGCGAGCGGTGGAGACCGGCACGCCCCAGGAAACCTACGAGTCGCTCGACGGCGGCCGCGTGCTGACCCTCTTCCGACCCTTGGAGAACCGCAAGAGGTGCCAGGCCTGCCACGGCGAAGACCACCGGGTCCGCGGCGTGGTGCGGATCACCCTCGGGGTCGATAAGCTGGATGCGGAGCTTCGGGCGGCCCGGAACCGGCAGATCGTCATTGCCACGCTGACGATCCTCGGCGTGACGGCCACTGTTATCGTCTTCCTGGGCCGTGTCGTCCTGGAGCCGATCGCCCGGGTCGTGGCCGCCGCTCGGCGAATCGGCGCTGGGGACTTCGACGCACGGGTGGCGGCGGGGAGCCGGGACGAGATCGGTGAGCTCGGACGGGTGATCAACGACATGGCAACCCGCCTCAACGCCGCGCGCACCGACCTGGAGGCGCGCAATGCCGAGCTGGCGACCACCTTACACAGCCTCAGGGAGTCGATGGAGAAGGTCGAGCTGCTCGAGCAGATCAAGGGCGAGCTGGCCAAGTTCGTGCCCGAGTCCGTGAAGCGGCTGCTGGAGCAGAACCCGGACGCGCGTGAGCTCGAAAAGCGCGAGGCGGACGTGTCGGTCCTGTTCCTCGACGTGGAAGGCTACACGCGCCTCTCCGAGCAGCTCGCGCCCCAGCAGCTCAACCGGATGATCCAGGCCTACTTCTCGAGCTTCCTCGAGATCATCCGGGCCCACCACGGCGACGTCAACGAAACGGCAGGCGACGGGCTCATGGTGATCTTCCAGAGCGAGGGGAACCGCACGCGCCATGCCCAGAACGCTGCGGGCGCGGCCTTCGAGCTCCTCGGCAAGGTCGTCGAGCTCAACCAGGAGTTCGCCGGGGTCTACCCGCCCGTGGCCATCCACGTGGGGATCAACAGCGGCCCGGCGCTGGTCGGCGCAACGAAGCTGGAAGCCAGCGGCGGCGGCCGCTGGACCTTCACCGCATCCGGCCCGACGACAAACCTGGCCGCCCGCGTCGCGGGGCTCACGAAGGGCGGCGAGGTCAAGGTGGGCCCCGAGACGGCCGAGCGGATCAAGCATCAGTACGTGCTCCAGGACGCCGGCGAGCACCAACTCAAGAATGTCTCTCAGCCGGTGCGGGTCTACCGGCTGGTGCCCGCCGGAGTCTACCGGACCGTCGACCCCTGACGCGCCCTCCCGCCCCCGGAAGCTTTCTTGCGTCCCTCGCCTAAGTGTGGTAAAAATCAGCATTAATATGTCCCTCCAGGAAAGCTCCGACCGCTATCCCTTCCGGGAGATCGAAGCCACCTGGCAGAAGGTCTGGGAAGACACCAAGGCCTTCAAGGTGGCGGCCGACCCGGCCCGCCCCAAGTTCTACTGCCTGGAGATGTTTCCCTACCCCTCGGGGCGCATCCACATGGGCCACGTCCGCAACTACGCCATCGGCGACGTGGTGGCGCGCTACAAGACCGTGCGGGGCTTCAACGTGCTGCACCCGATGGGGTGGGACGCGTTCGGGCTGCCCGCCGAGAACTCGGCCATCGAGCACGGCGTCCATCCCGCGGTGTGGACCTACGAGAACATCGAGTACATGCGGGCCCAGCTGAAGAAGATGGGCTGCTCCTACGACTGGGACCGGGAGCTCGCCACCTGCGATCCCGAGTACTACAAGTGGGAGCAGCAGATCTTCGTCCGGATGTTCGAGCGCGGGCTGGCCTACCGCAAGCGCTCCACCGTGAACTGGTGCCCCTCCTGCCAGACGGTGCTGGCCAACGAGCAGGTGGAGGCGGGGCGCTGCTGGCGGTGCGAGGCCGAGGTCGTCCCGAAGGACGTCGAGGGCTGGTTCTTCAAGATCACCGAGTACGCCGAGGAGCTCCTGGCCTGGTGCGATCGCCTCCCGGGCTGGCCCGAGCGGGTCCTCACGATGCAGCGCAACTGGATCGGCAAGTCGGAGGGCGCGGAATTTGTCCTGCCCGTCGTCGGGAGGCCTGGCGTCGCGATCAGGGTCTTCACGACCCGGCCGGACACGTCCTTCGGGATGACCTACGCGGTCCTCGCCCCGGAGCACCCGCTCGTGGACCGGCTGATCACGGACGAGCAGGAGCGAGCCGCGGTGCAGGCGTTCAGCGCCGAGGTGGCCCGGCAGTCTGAAATCGAGCGCCTGGCGGCCGACCGCCCCAAGCGGGGCCTGCGCCTCCGGGCGCGAGGCCTCAACCCCTTCACCGAGGGGGAGATCCCGCTCTTCCTGGCCGACTACGTGCTGATGGGCTACGGCACGGGCGCCATCATGGCGGTCCCGGGGGAGGACCAGCGGGACTGGGACTTCGCCGAGGAGCACAGCCTGCCGATCATCCCGACGGTCGAGCGCCCGCCGGGGTGGGTGGGCGAGGCGTACACAGGCGACGGGATCAAGATCAACTCGGGCTTCCTGAACGGGCTGACGATCGCCGAGGCCAAGAAGAAGGCGATCGAGTGGCTGGCCGCCAAAGGGATCGGCGAGTCCCGGGTCCACTACCGCCTGCGCGACTGGGGGATCAGCCGCCAGCGCTACTGGGGCGCCCCGATCCCCATCGTCTACTGCGACCGCTGCGGCATGCTGCCGGAGCGCGAAGAGCGGTTGCCGGTGATCCTCCCGCGCGACGTCCAGCTTCGGGGCAAGGGCGGCTCGCCGCTGGCCGACGTGGTGTCCTTCGTGAACACGACCTGCCCCCGCTGCGGGGGGAAGGGGCGCCGGGAGACCGACACGATGGACACCTTCGTGGAGTCCTCCTGGTACTTCCTCCGCTACTGCTGCCCGACCTACAGGCAGGGCATGCTCGACCCCGCGGCGGTCGGCTACTGGATGCCCGTGGACCAGTACATCGGCGGGATCGAGCACGCCGTGCTCCACCTCCTCTACTCGCGCTTCTACACCAAGGTGTTGCGCGACCTCGGCCTCGCCAAGCTCGACGAGCCCTTCGTGAATTTATTAACCCAGGGCATGGTCATCAAGGACGGCGCCAAGATGTCGAAGTCCAAGGGAAACGTCGTGGATCCCGACGACCTGATCCGGGCCTTCGGCGCCGACACCGTCCGCCTGTTCTCGCTCTTCGCGGCCCCGCCGGAAAAGGACCTCGACTGGAACGACCGCGGCGTGGAGGGGGCGTCGCGCTTCCTCAACCGCGTCTGGCGCCTCGTCACGGCGCTCCTGGAGGAGCTGAAAGGGGTCAATGCGCGGCCCGCGATCGGGGAGTTTTCCGCCGAGGGCCGCAGCTTCCGGCGGACGGTTCACGAGACGATCAAGCGCGTGACCGACGACGTCGAGGACGAGTTCCACTTCAACACGGCGATCAGCGCAATCATGGAGCTGGTCAACGCCCTGTACGCCTTCGAGCCCGCCTCCCAGGACACGATGAGCCGCGAGGAGCGCGGGGCCCTCCTCCGCGAAGCCGTCGAAACGCTGATCCTCCTGCTGGGCCCATTCGCCCCCCACCTGGCGGAGGAGCTCTGGGCCCGCCTGGGCCACACGCAGCGCGTCTTCCGGCAGCCGTGGCCCCAGCCCGATCCCCGGGCGCTGGCCCGCGAAGAAGTCCTCATCGTCGTTCAGGTGGACGGCAAGGTGCGCAGTCGCCTCACCGTCGAGGCCGGCGCCGGGGAAGAGCGAATCCGCGACCAGGCGCTGGCGGACCGGCGGGTCCAGGACTGGCTGGAACGGCGCAAGGTGGAGCGCGTGGTCGTCGTCCCCGGCCGGCTCGTCAACATCGTCACAGCCGCGAAGTGATGGGGTCAGGCATGCGTATTTGCGTTACGACGACCCGAGGCACATGAGGTCCACTTGAACATGAGCCGGCGCCTTCGAGTCCTGCTCGTCCTCACTGCGGGGGCCCTCGTCCTGGCGGGGTGCGGCTATTCGCTCCGCGGGAGCCTGCCGGGGCACATCCGAACCGTGGCCGTCCCCGTGTTCGCCAACAAGACGCAGCAGCCGGCGGTCGAGAACTTCCTGACGCGCGCCGTGATCGAGGCCTTTGTCACGAGCGGCAGGCTCAAGGTGGTGCGGCCGGAGGAGGCCGACTCCATCCTCGAAGGCGAGATCGTCGGCTACCAGCTGGATTCGCTCGCCTACGATGAGCGGGCCAACATCCGCGAGTACCGGTTGACCGTCACGCTGAATCTGCAGTTCCGCGACGTGAGGCAAAACGTCATGCTCTGGCGCCAGGAGAGGGTCCGAGAGAAGGCCGACTTCCGGGTGGTCGGCCAGGTCGCGGCCACGATCAGCAGCGAGGAATCCGCGCTGCGGCTGGCGGCGGTGGACATCGGGCGCGCCATCGTAAACCTGGCCGTCGACCGCTTCTAGGTGCCGTGGCGATAACCGTCGCATCCCGGCGTTCTCGGTCGTCCGCGGTCCTCACCGTACAACCGCGTACGGCTCCGGCCGCCTCCTCCCTCGGGCCTTGGGCTGCTCGGTTCTCACCCCGGCACAGGGACTAGCCGCCGCGGGATGGATTACGGCGGGTTTCTGCGGGAGGTCGAGCGAGGCCGCGTTCCCCTCGTCGCCCTCTTGCATGGCGACGAACCCCGGCTGCTCGACGACGCCCTGGCGAAAGTCAGCCGCGCGCTTTTCTCCGACCCCTCCCTCCTCGCGCTGAACCGCGAGGTGTTCGATGGGGGGGAAGCCCCGGTCGATGAGATCATCCGCGCGGCGCTCACGCTGCCGTCCCTGGCCCCGGCCCGCCTCGTGGTGGTGAAGAGCGCCCAGGCGCTCCCCGCGAAAGCGGCCGGAGCGTTGAGCGAATACGCCCGCGATCCCAGCCCCTACGCGCGGCTCGTCCTCCTCGCCGGCGAATCCCTGGACGCCGGCCACTGGCTCCCCAAAGCCCTGCCGCCCGCCTCGGTGATCGGCGTTCCCCGCCTCACGGGTCGCGGCCTCTTCGCCTGGCTCCAGGCCCGGGCCCGGGAGGAGGGGTACGAGCTGGCGGAGGGGGCGGCTCAGCTGCTGGTCCGCTGGGTGGGGGAGGATCTGACGGCGCTGTCGGGAGAGCTGGAGAAGGCCCTGCTCTTCGCCGGCGCGCGCTCCATCACCGAGGAGCACATCCAGGGGGTGGTCGGCGAGCATCGGGTGCTCAGGACCTTCGAGCTGACCGACGCCGTCGAACGCGGGGAGATCGGTCGCGCCCTGGCGCTCCTGGAGAGCCTGCTCGCGGCGGGCGAGGAACCGCTGGCCATTCTCGGCACGCTCACCCGCCAGGTGAGAACGAGCTGGCAGGTCGGCGAATGGCGGCGGCAGGGGAAGCCGGTCGAGGAGATCGCCGCCCTCCTGCGCCGCCCGTCGTTCGCGGTGCAGGCGCTCTCGGCCCGCGCGGCGGGGCGGCCTGCGGGGGATCTGTCGCGTGCCCTCCGCCGCTGCTGGGAGGTCGAGGGAAAACTGAAGAGCGGCAGGCGCCCGCGCGCCGAGCTGACCGTCCTCGTCGCCGACCTCTGCCGGGCCGGATGAGGCGGGCCCTGGCGGTCGCGTTCGCCCTGCTGGCGGTCGCTCTCCGGCCGGGCACCGGCGAATCGGCGGCGTCGGGTCCTCCACTCCTGGCGGGAGCCCGGGCGGTCGACGTCACGCCGCCCACGGGCGTCGCGCTCGCGGGCTATGGCGGGATGGGCCGGCGCCTGCTCGTCCCCGATCTTCTCAATCGCTACCCGTACGCCTTCTGGTTCAAGCCATCCAGGGGGACCCACGATCCCATCATGGCCCGCGCCCTGGTTCTGCAATCGGGCCCGCGCCGGG
>Ga0209321_10000701_pt1 | contig 22215 bp, 28 predicted proteins | sample Rifsed16ft4_FD_184012 | JGI IMG/M metagenome (GOLD analysis project Ga0209321, IMG submission 184012) | Soil microbial communities from Rifle, Colorado, USA - sediment 16ft 4 - CSP-I_5_4 (version 2) | ecosystem: Environmental > Terrestrial > Deep subsurface > Rock core/Sediment | place: Rifle...
CAAAAGAAGGGCAGTCTGACTACAAAATTCCGCGCCGCAAAACTCGTACTCAGGAACCGGCGTGCTGGAAACCCTTCACTCCACACTGATAGCTCGACTGGGCTGTTTCTGCTCCGACTTGGAAAAACGAACCTCCAAGACACCGTTCTTGTAGCTCGCCCGCGCCGTACCCGGGTCAACCAGGTGCGGCAGCTCCAGCTCCTTGAAATACCGCCTCTTAGGCGACTCAACCTCCACCTTCAGAGACCGGTCAGTAGCCTCCAGACGAATATCTTCCTTCTCCACACCCGGAATCTCAGAGACAACCACAACCTCCCCGTTCGAATCAATAACATCGACCAGCGGCTCACGCTCCTCTTTCAGTAGGGGCCCGCGAGCAGTAGGCTCCACGTTCCCAAACTCTCGAATAACCGGACGCCCATCAGGGCCGACAGACATGGAAAATCCGTAGACAAACGGCAGCGGTCCCTCCTCGACACGCGGCATCTCCATAGCCTTCCGCAGCATATCGTCCATCAACTGGTCCATACGCTCCATCTCTTCAAAAATGTCAAACCACCAGCCAGACCTGTGACGCCGCCTATGCGGCGAATCCTTCGCTGGAGCCATCTGCTGACCAGCCGGCCCGGAACAACTCCGACTATATTGAGGTTGTCAAACCAGAAAGTATCCAGGTCAAATCATGCGACGAACGAGACTGTTTATCTCTGTCCCACGGTAGCCTGTTTCCCCACCATCGCTAAAGGCCCGCCGCGTCGACCGTTTGAACCCGCCCTTTGGAGGATGTAGCCTAAACCTGGGCTTCACGCCTGCACGCCACAACTCCCTCAGCCCCAGCTCGCCAGCCACCAGAGACTTGGCAAGGCTGTCAAACCCGGTACTGCCCAACCTGGACCTAAGGAACTCTTCGTCCAGTCTTCCAGCACCATCCCTCTCAGCCCTCTTCACCAGCAGCGCCGCTAAGACCCCTGGGTCAACCTCTCCCCATGCAACCAGGCTCTGAACCTTTCGCAGCATACCCCTAACCGAAGCATTATCCTCCAGCAGGCGCGCCTGAAACGTCCTCTCCATCATCAACGACTCCATAGTCCTCTCCACCTCAGGCGTATCACCCACAGTTCCCCTCAGCCGAACCGCCAGGAGACAGCGAACAATCGTTTCGGCCGTCATCTTACGACACCCAGTCCTCCTGCGTCACGACACCGTACGTGCGAGCCAACGCGTCAAAAACCGCAAGAGCAGACGATGTCAGCGTGGAAGTGGACCCGTAGGTTCTAGTCCAGCAATCACGAACACCCGCGAGACGAAGCACAACCTTCGGAATCTCACCCGCCACCAGTCCCAGCCCACGCGGACCAGGCAAGACGTCAATCCTGACACTGCCACATTTCCCCCTCACAGTGAAAGGCATAGTGTGCCCCTTTCCACAGCCGCATTCCCAGCTGCCGCAGCCACGCCTAACAGGTATTATGTTCAGCTTAGCCTGTATGGTTCCCTTGTCGATCGCGGTTCGGACCTGGCGCGCCTTTCCCTCACCAACACCAATGTACCCGTCGCCGTTCCCGACCGCCACAATCGCTCTGAAACGCGACCTCTCTCCCGCATCAGTCTGCTTCTGGACAAATCCAATACCTAAAACTTCCTGCTGGACGTTCTGAAGCAAAGTGTCCACAATCTCAGGCTCCTTAATCCTCAGACCCTGGGTGAAAATCTCCTCCATCGACACTATCTCCCCCTGCTGAACCAGCTTCCCCAGCTTGGTCTTGGGAACCCAGCCTATTTCCTGGCCCGTCCTCTCGCTCAAGCCCTAGGCCTCCACCTTCATAGACCGAATCTGTTCCCTTAGCTGTCCAAAGTGGGCAGTGAGCTCTTCCGGCTTCAGGCCCCTGCGCAGGTATCCGCCGAACCGTTTCCTATACGTCTCCGCACCCTGCGCCATTGACGACTTTGCAAAGCCAGCGATGTGGCCTCCCTCAACCCGTTCTCCCGATGGTAAGATGTCCTCAGAATGAGGAACCTTAAGACCAGCGTCGGCCAAGCCTTTCAGAGCGGCGTAGAGCCGGGAGCCTTTCGTTGAGGACCGGAGTCCAATGTCAAGGATTGCTTCCGTAACCCCCTTCGCCAGGCCTCGCTTCCCGGCCAGCGCGCCTGTGAGATAGGCTGAGGGAATGTTTCCCGTCCCGGCCTTCCATCCCAGACCCGCTAGTTCCTTCGACGAGGCGGACGCGGTGACCGTATCGCCGCCGGGCCGGGATTCGGCAATTTGCACGTAAACATACCTGTTGCTTATTCTGACTATTGCCCGGGGCTTTCCAGACCTAATCAGGCCAAGGCGCAGCTTGTAGTCTGTCTTGCCTTCTCTCCTGCGTCTGAATGGTACCGAGTATCTCGGGCCGTTGGCCATGTCTTACCTCTTCCTCAGCAGCTGCCGGGCCTTTACATACTCATCGATGTGTGACGAGTTCCTAAAAGCGCCGCCTTTGGCCATTCCAACAAGTGTTCTATAGCTGTCCGGCGACAATTGTCTGCTGTCCCTTAGTCCTCTGAGGTGCCTCCTTATGGCCCGTATCCTTAAGACCCACTGAGTCTTCCCAAGTCCTTGCCCGCGCTTCCTGCTGCCTGCATTCTTCCGTTTCGAAGTACGTACCCGCCCCCGACTGACGCCCGTGATTGGCAGAAGCCTGATTCGGCCTTCCCTAATCAGGGTCTGGATTTCCTCTCGGGTAATTGCCGAACGGACCCTGTCATTCTCCTCTGGGTCAATCCATACTCGGCTCAAACCAGCCTTCAGAAGGCTGGCGGCGAGACGCCTCTGGCTCCTGAGAGTCACTAACCCAGCTCCTCAGAATCGGAAGTCGATTCAGTCTCGGAGCTTTCCGTAACACTCTTCGACATCTTCGCGGGGGTCGAGGCCTGAGCTTTCTCGACCTCCCCCTGTTCTTCAACAGTGGAAACCCCCTCCCTCCCCGGATTCGCAATCCGTAACCCGAACTCCCTAGCCTTTTCCCGCAGTAGCAGCCGCTTCCTCTCGCCTAGCCTTGCTGAGAACCTTACAATGTGAGACTTCGGGTCAAGCCCGTTCAAGTCTGAAAGCTTCTCGACCAGTCGTTCCGAGAGTCCTCTGGGGTGCAGCCCCTTCAACTTGGAAGCGGTGCCATATCCCACCTTGGCCCTGCTGGGCCAGCCTCCCTTCTCCTTTCGCATGCGGCTCGTGACGCCCCTCGGCCGCCGCCAGGCTTCGTGAACCCTTTTCAGCCTCCAGCTCTCCTGGCGCCTGAACCGGGGCTTTCGCACTCCAGCCACTGGCAGCTAGCCCCTAGGGCCCTGCTCCCTGTGACAGGTTTCCCTTATGGAAAACATATATTCCGTCTAGGAAGACCCTTAGGTCCTTCTTCTTGATTCTCGTCGCGTTCTGGATGTTCGCCGCCGTTTGGCTCACAGCATTCAAGTCCGTTCCCTCAACGATAACGTCTTCGCCTCTAACAGTAACCTTCACCCCGTCGAGGACCTTGGCGAATCTAGGCGTTTTTTCACCCGTGAAGTTCTCAATCCTCAACACCCTGGCCTTCTCTTCCATCTTCACGGTGACCGGAAAGTGTGCGTAGACAGTTCGGAGGCTGTACCTGTAGCCCTCGTTTACACCCCTAATCATGTTTCGTACGTGGGCTGCAGCGGTCCCCAACATTCCAGCTTCTCTCTTTCTCGGCCAACGGGTGACTATTTCGACCACGCTATCCTTCACAGTGATCGTTACAGGTAGGTGCGATAGGTCGTCTTGCAGACTTCCCAAGGGTCCATGGGCTCTCACATTCCGGCCTTCAACCTCTACAGTGACCTGTGGGGGAACTGTGATTGTTCGTTGCAGACTTTCTGGAGGCGGCATTTCTCTCCCCTCAGTAGACGTAGCCTAGGAGCTGGCCTCCCGCCCCACTTTCTCGAGCGTCCTTGTGTGATACGATTCCTTTGGAGGTTGTGAGGACGAGAATTCCTACATCCCTGGACGGGAGGTATCGTTTTCCCCATTTTTCAAATTCTGAAACGCTGGATGAGAATCGGGGCCTAACGGTTCCACAGTCGTTTATTCTGCCTAGTAGTTGCACCTTGAATTTTCCGCCCCGCCCATCGTCTACGAACTCAAACTCGCCTACATATCCATATCTCTGCATGACTCTGAGTACGTGTCCCAGCAGCTTGGACGCGGGGTAGACTATGCATTCATGCTTGTGTCTTCGCTCATTGTTGAGAATCGACGAAAGCATGTTGGATAGGGGTTCCATGTCTTGTCACATGTACTTCTTGAAGCCCAGACCGCGTGCGACTTCTCTAAAGCATTGTCTGCAGAAGTTTAGTCCATACCTCCTGATTATGGGACCGTATTGTCCGCATCGCTTGCATGGCCTGCTGCCCTTGCCGAACTTTCTAGACTTCTTAGGCTTGATTTTGGCCGTTGAACTCACCTAAGGACCTGGGTCTTGAAGTTATTCTGCATGAAATCAATCGCCTCGTCTTTAGAGACATAGTGACTCTTTCCGATCCTGGATGGCCTTAGGGACCGGCTTCTAACCCTGTACCCAGGACGCTGCAAAGTAATATGCACCGTCGCGCCGAAAATGCCCAGCTCCGGGACGTATTTCGTGCCCGGAATTTCAATGTGCTCCTTGATGCCGAATGAGAAGTTACCGTAGTCGTCGAAGGCAGTGGCCTTGACTCTATTACTAATCGCTTCGAGAGCCCGAGTCAAGAATTCGACGGCGTGGTCCTTCCTCAGGGTTACCACAGCTGCTATTGGCTCTCCCTTTCTCACCCCAAAGTCCTTTATTGCATTCCTGGCTCGTTTTGTAACAGGCGTCCGGCCAGTCAACTGGTTCAAGACCTTCTTCGCCTTTTCCAAGGGTTCACCGGATTTTCCAGTAGCAATGTTCAGGGTGATTTTTCCAACCGTTATCTTCCGGAGCGGATTTGGCTTGGGCGGGTTAGTCTCTTGCACCAGTATCACCTGTCCAAAGCTACCAGTGGGCTATCTGTACCAACGGGTATTACGTAGTCAGCCGGTGTCTCGAACGAGTCTCCTGCTGTTTCGATCTTGGCCATCTTGGGACGTGCGTAGGACGCTTCGCTGATGGACGCGATCTTTCCGTACATTCCCTGATTCTTGCCGTCTGTAACGAGGCCAATCGATCCCTGCTTGAGCGGGACGTACCTCTCGACTCTCTGAGTGGGAATGGCAAGCTGGACTGCCCCGCCAACCGCAACTTCCTCGTCACCCTTTCGAAAATCCTTCGGATTGACGGTAAGGTTCCTGCCGTCATGCAGGCTAATCTGAAGCCGCCCTCCGCCAATTATCCTCTTTCCAACAATCTTGCAAAGTTTGTGCTCCGACTCCTTTGGGTCTATGGGAGACAGTGAGAGCCCTCGACGAGGCTTTGGCAATACCCGGAATACATTATCGATTCCTTCTATTTGGATTACGTCCATTAGCCCTGTTGGAAAATTGCGGTCTCTCCGAATCAAATGGTCTACTTTGACCTTGGAGCTGCTGATAATGCGCGTGGCTTCCTTCGCTGTTCTGGCGTAACCGAGACTCTCTCTGATTATGAGAATGAGAGGGAGACTTTTGCTTCTGGAGTGTGGTCCCGGCCTTGTCATAGGAGCCCAGTTCGCTTCCTTTCGCTGGATTGGCCAGAAGGCGGGCGCATGCTCCCTTTTGAGCTGTCTGGGGCCGGACTTTCGGGCCATTTTTTCTTACGCCGTTTTACCTTTTTCTGCTAAGAGTCCTGTGCGCCACTTGTCCGAAAGGTTGAGGCTTGTAACGAGAACCTTGCTCGGGTGGACTGGGAGTTTTGAAGATACTCCCGCTGCTTTTTCCCTTGTCATTCCCTCGACATAGACCCGTCTGCTATTGTAGTCTACTCGTTCAACCTTGCCTTCGAGCCCGGCGAAGTCTCCTCTCATTATCCGAACGCTGTCTCCCGTGCGAAGGGGAAGGCGTCTGATTCCATGTTTCTGGACCAGGTCGTCTGAGAGGGGCGAGGACAACAGCTTCCTACGAAGATGCTTCGGAGCCTGGAAGACCTTCTTTCTCTGTTTCGAGGGTTTAGCTGAGGCCATGCTATATCACCGTGCTGGCAAGGTTAGCCACGCGAGGCCATCTCTCAGCCGCCTCTCGAGCGACAGGCCCCCTAATCTCTGTTCCCTTGAGTTCTCCCTCAGGAGTCATGATAACAGCGGCATTGTCCTCGAAGGACAACCGCGTCCCGTCGGGCCTCCGCAAAGCACGGGCCTGCCGGATAACCACCGCTGGGAATACCTGTTTCCGCAGGTCAGGAGCACCCTTTGAGACAGAAACCATAATCATGTCTCCCACACAGGCTGATGGTACTCTTCGGAGCCGGCCGTGATATCCGCGTACGTTGATGAGCTTCAATTCTTTGGCCCCTGTGTTGTCGGCGCAGGCGAGCCTTGACCCCACAGGTAGTCCTCTGGCTATTCGCGGGCGGTATTCGACCATTCCACGTGCGCTGACCGCTCGCGTCTTTGGCGCGGGCATTTCCTATGCAGTGCCCCCTGTCCTTTCGACAACTACAAAGCTTACTTCCTTGCTTATCGGCCTGCATTCGGCGATGGTGACCCTGTCGCCCTCGAGTGCCCCAATGCATGGGGGGTTGTGCGCGAGCATTCGGCTAGTCCTTCTCTCATAGCGGTCATATTTCGGGTGGTAGTGCAGGTAGGCTCTTTCTATTGAGACTGTTTTTGGCGAACGGGACCCTGATATTGTTCCTCGAAACACTCTACCTCTAATCGATAACCTGCCGTGAAACGGGCAGAGAAGATCGTTACAGCCTGCTCTGGGAGGTTTAACGTCTAGCCCGATATTTCTCAGCGCCATCGTCCTACTCCCCTCTTTATCCTGTCTTCAGGCCGGAAAGTCAATCGTGATCCGTCGAGGAACGACTTCTCCCCAGAGGGAGATTCGACGAGAAAGCTCGTACCCGACTTCGGAACAGTACGGAATTTCCCATCGGTTTCGATGCTGAGTGTGTTCTTGGTCTCGTCTCGGACAGTCCCCGCAACTCCAGCCAGCGTTGGGTCGCTCGAGGAGTTGACTAGTATCTTGAGACCTATGAGCTCGTGCGCACCCATGTTCTCGCCGTTGGCGGTCACTGGGGGGCCTCCTTTGCTGATGCCGTGGACATTGCAGTAAGTAGTCGTGCCAAGGTCCGCCTCAGCTCCCGGATTCTGGCAGGGTTCTCCACAGTTCCGCCAGATCTGACCGAGGTCCTTATCGTTGTTAGTTCTGCTCGCAATTCAGTTATCTTCTTAACACGTTCCTCTGGAAGCATCTGCTTGACCTCACGCTTTCTCAGAATCGCCAACTTTCTCCTCCTCTCCCTGTACGTTCTCTACGGCCTCTGTCTTGTCTGCGCTGGTCGGCTCCGGCGATGCCGATGCGGTCACTGGTTTGCTGGGCCTCATAATGGGCTTGTCGATAAAATCTACACCGGGTGGAAGAACGCGGACATTTATCCCGAAGAGACCCTGTTTCAGCTGAACGTCGACAACTGCAGTCCGAAGGTTCTTGAGGACCGGGTCCCCGACGCGTGGGAGATATCCGGCTCTGAACTTTTCGTATCGAGCGCGCTCTGTTGTGAGCTTGCCCCTGATGGTAATCTCAACACCGAGTGCACCGGACTCGATTACTCTCTGAATCGCCCAGTAGGCTGATCTCCGGAAGTGAACACCTCTCTGTAGGGCCTGTGCTACCTGGGAAGCGACGACCTTTGGGTCCTGCTCAGGGACCTCAATGGTCGCCACGGAAAGCTGTGGGTTTTCGATACCAAACTTTTCTTCCAGGAGCTTAGTCAGGTCTCTGATGCTCTGTCCTCTTCGGCCTATGACCATGCCTGGCTTTGCGGCGTAGATGACAACTCTGGTTCCTACTGGACTCTTTGTAAGCTCGACTCTACTGTACCCGGCCCGCTTCAATTCCTGCGCGAGATGCTCGTCAATTTCCAGACGACGAGAGACGTCCTTGATGAAATACTTGGTTACAGACATACCCTACGCCTCGTACCCCACTAGCTCGATGTGAGTTAGGACCCCTCTCAGGAGGTCGGAGCGGCCGAAGGCCCTCGGGTTCCTCCGGGGAACCTTGGTGCCCCTTTGAGAGGCGGCGTGCACTATTCGAAGCCTGTCAATGTCCAAGTTTCGATATTCGGCGTTAGCCTCTAACTCCTCGAGGAGATGTAATAGTCGACCTGCGGCCTTCTGAGGGAAACGACCTGCGAAGAAAGGTTCCGCTAGTTGTCTCTTGTGGGGGACTTCTTTCTTGTAGCGACGGTATGCTATTGCTTGTTTTTTCTCAATAACGCGTTCGAGGAGTTTCTTGGCCTCAGGGAGCTTCATGCCTCTGATTGTCCGACAAAGTTCAACAGCCGCTTTCGGGGATATTCGTAGCTCTCGGCCTGCGCACTTTACAGTGCGGTCTGGATCTAGCCCTGTGACCGAGTAGCCCCATTCTGGCATTGTCTATCCCGAAGCTTTCGGAAGCCGTTTTGTTCGCCCTAAAAAGGTTGGCAGCTTGTGGTCCGCGAAGTATGTTACTCCTCGGCAGGGATGTTGGGTTACTGTAGCTTATTCTGGTTTTGCTGAGCCTTACCGCTGGTTACTATGGAAGCTGCGATCGAGAGAGTGCACACTGGGGTTCCAGGCCTTGACCATGTATTGGAAGGAGGGTTTCCCCGCGGGGCTAGAGTCCTCCTTGCGGGAGGAGCAGGGTGCGGCAAGACCATCTGCTGCGGACAGTACCTCTACAAGGGTGCTACGAAGTTCGGCGAGCCTGGCGTGTACGTGTCCACGGAGGAGCCTCCGTCCGAGTTTCGGGCGAACATGCTACGGTTTGGCTGGGACTTCAAGAAACTAGAAGAGGACCGGAAAATCGGCATTGTAGACGCCGTATACCAGCGCGTTGAGTCGGAGGTTACCGAACAAGAAAGCCTTCAGTCAATCCTTTACAACCTTAGGGCAAAGCTTGCCGAGGTCAAAGTCCTCGTGGAGCAACTTGGAGCCAAACGGCTCGTGGTGGACTCGCTTCCCGGGTTCGGCTTTAGGGTGACCGACCTGAACACTCTGCGCGAAATCTTCCTTGAGGTAGGACTCTTGCTCAAGGACGTCGGCACGACGACCCTGATGACTACTGAGATTGTGGAAGGTTCGGGCCTCATCAGCAGGTATGGTATCGAGGAGTTTCTGGCGACGGGCGTAGTGGTGCTGGCGCTGGTGAAGCAGAGTTCGCCATTGAGGAAAGTGTTCGTCAGGAAGATGCGGGGTACGAGCCATAGCCTGAACGATTTCGCCTTCACTATAGGCCGGGAGGGTATGGTGATCAAGGGTCCGATAGGGGTTCGAAGCGTGAGTCGTGGCCGAAGGCACCTCCATGCTACTGGGAGAAAGCGCCGGGGCCACTGAGCAGGGCTTCGAAGAAGTCGTAGCATCAGGTCACGCCGTATCCGAGGAGGGGGAGGTAGTGGAACAAGGAGTTCAAGGGGGGGTCTATCCTCCAAGGAACCAAGACTACGGGGATCAGGACGGACTGGGCCGACAGGTGAGATAGTTTGACCAGTTTGCGAAGTGGTATTGCAGCGTTTGACGAGAGTCTGGGCGGGCTGCCAGCGGGCAGCATCGTCCTCTTTCTGGGAGAGGCTGATACTGGCATGACTGTTTGTGCGCAGCAGATTCTGCACCAGGGTTTGCTAGATGGACGACCTGGGGTCTATTTTACTACTGGCCGGTCTTGGGAGGATGTTGTTGCGGAGATGGGGGTGTTTGGCTGGGGTCTTGGCGGGTTTTTCGAGCAGCGCAGGATGTGGTTTATTGACAGTTTTAGCATGAAGAGGGAGAGGGCTACGGGGGAGGTCTCTTGGGACATTGGGCCGGCTAATTTGCTGATGAAGGAGTTTCCGAGGGTTGTTGCTCCTTTGGGTACTTGTACTATCGTGGTTGATAATCTGAGTGATGTTATTCGTAGTGCGCCTTTTCCGGCTGTGGAGCAGACTCTGAAGATTTTGCAGTCGCACGTGCGGGCTACTCGTGGCTTGTGCGTGTTGCTGGGGTCTAAGGGTATTCACTCTGAGCATGTGGAGAACACTGTGAAGCATTTGAGTGATGGTGTTGTGGACTTGTCGACTGAGCCGTTTGGTGGGGAGGAGTATGCGCGGAAGATGAGGGTGTTGAAGATGCCGGGTGTCTTGGCGGAGATGAAGGTCTACGCGTACCGTGTTGGGCCGGCGGGTATTGAGATGGCTGCTCTGCACAGGGTGAGGTAGAGTCATGACTGTGAGCTTGCAGGTCGAGGTCATTGTTGGGCTTCTGACGAATACGTGGTTTCTGGTGACTTTGCTTGTTAGCACGTGGGCTGGTATGTTTTACTGGTTTGTCCACAGGAGGCGTGACGGGCCGAAGACCGGTCCTACGCCGTCTGCTGGTAGCGTGAATTTTCCGCTGGGGAAGTCGCGGATGTCGGAGGAGGATATTTTCCGGATCTTGACGACTACTGAGGTGAATATTCAGATTGTCAGGATTTGTGAGACTCCTAAGACTGCGCGGGAGGTCTCGAAGGGCCTGGGGGAGATTTATCCGGGTCATAGGGAGAAGGGGTTTCCTGCTGACAAGCTGGGGGAGCACTTGGCTAACCTGGAGCGTTTGGGGGCTGTGAAGTTCAACGGGGAGCGGTGGGTGGCTAGTGATGTGGGTGTGAAGATGGTCCGGAAGTATTTCGGGTAGGCCTCTTCCCTTTACGGGCTCTCTCTCGGGTCTCGGGTTGCATTGTTCCGTTGACACACCCCCCTTTTCGCGGAAGGGTTTCTGTCTGGAGGGGTTTTCAGGCGAGTCTGGCCGGTCTGGGCGGGGAATTGGCTGTTCTGCCCTCTGAAAAGCTCGGTGTTTTGCGGGGTTTTGTTCGGGAAAAGCTCGGCGTTTGAAAGTCGCGGGCTTGGATTGGCGAGAAGGGCCTGTTTTGGGGGTGTCTCACGGATCTGGGTTTGAAATCACAGCCTCTGGGCGTTGCATTCTATCTGCTCCCAGGCGGGTTTTCCGCGTGAAACTCCTACAATCTGGGAGCGCGGGGCCTAGAGTCGTGAAACGGGCGGGTACTGGGCAGAACGGGTGGGATCGGGGTGAATCGTGGCAGGTTCGCCTGCTGGGGCTGCTGAAAGTGGTTCAGGCCAGGGGTCTTCTCGGGGACTCGCGGTCTTGCGGCGCAAAAGTTTGCAGATAGACTCCCCTCTTTTCGGGGCTGGTTTCTGTGCGGGCTTGAAACAGGCGATTTTGCCGTGTTGCCGGCTGATACGGGCTTAGACCATTTTCGTGACGCGTGTCTATCCAAATAAACATGGTGGAGAGTCCCTGCGTGGATGGTAGGGGTCTGGAATCCCGGGCTTGTTTTGGGCTTTTTCGCGGGGGCTTCTCGATTACTTTTATCGCTCTCTGCCCATCTTATACGTTCAACAGTATAGTTTGAGAGCTTTCAACCGGAAGTATTCCCCGTGACCGAGAAGACAAGCCTCGCACAGCCCGCCGAGATAATACGCGAAACCCTGTCACGACCCAGCATATTCAAGAACGAAGAACCCCTCAGCCTAGAATACCTACCCCCGCGGCTGCCCCACAGGGAAAAACAGCTGAGGTTCCTGGCAGAACTTTTCAGGTCGGTCCTGGAAAAACCCGGAGCGACAAGCCCCAAAGTCCTCATAACCGGCGACATAGGAACAGGCAAGACAGTTCTAACCCAGCGGTTCGGCACAGACATACAACGCACAGCCAAGACCCTGAAGCTGAACCTCCGCTACATACACATCAACTGCCGCGAATACCGCGGAAGCCTCTTCATGATACTGAAACGGGTCCTCCAGACATTCACACCCACCTTCCCCCAGAGAGGATTCTCCAGCGAAGAACTACTCCAGATACTACTGGACCAGCTGGACGACAAAAACCTACACGTCATGCTAACACTGGACGAGGCGGACATGCTCATCAACACTGAAGGAACGACCAGCCTCTACAACCTCACCCGAATACAGGAAGAACGCCCAGGCAAGCCCGTAAGGCTCAGCCTCATCTGCATACTACGAGATATCAGGCTGCTGGAGACGCTTGACCGCAGCACACAGAGCACGCTGCAGAGAAACATCATACGGCTAGAACACTACACGTCACCCGAACTGGAGAAAATACTCCAAGAACGCGTAGAACTAGCCTTCAACGAAGGAACAGTAGCAGAAGAAGTCGTCAACTTCATCGCAGACATGGCCCAGCCCAAGGGCGACGCCCGGTACGCCATAGAACTCCTCTGGAGGGCCGGAAAGTACGCAGACACCGAGGAAGCGAAAGAAGTAAGGCCAGACCATGTCCGCGCAGCAGCCAACAGCGTCTACCCTGTCATGCGAACAGAATACTCACAACACCTAAGCCTCCATGAAAAACTACTACTCCTTGGCCTGGCAAGGGTCCTAGAACGAACCAGCAACCCCTACGCCACCATGGGAGACGTGGAAATAGCCTACCGCATGGCGTGCGAAGAGCTGAAAGAACCAAGCCGGGCCCATACACAAGTCTGGAAGTACGTCCAAAACCTCAACGCCACAGGCATAGTCTCAACCCAGCTCTCCACCACAGGCTTCAGGGGCAAAACAACGCTCCTCGGCCTCTCCACCGCCCCCGCCACGGCCATAAGACGCTGGCTAGAAGCAAGCCTGCTGAAGACCTAGCCTTGCCCGAGACCAGCCCACCCAGCCTTGAAGAAGCCCTCTCAAGCAGCGGAAGAATACGAATACTAAGCCTCCTCTCACGCGTGGAACAGCTACACCTGACAGAGATCTCCAAGAGAACAGCCCAGTCCTACGCCGCCACAGACCGACACCTCACGGCGCTACGGAGAGCAGACCTCGTGGAGGAGAAGGACTACGGAAGAGTCCGAATCTTCAGGCTAAGGCTGGAAAACCCCCGGGCGAAGATGCTCCAGGACCTGATCCTCCAGTGGAACAAGAGCCAAGCCAGAGACGGCGGGGCTCAAGCTTAAACCAGCAAAACAACAGGGAAAGACTCGGGCACGTATATGGAAAAGTGTACAGAGTGCGGAAGAGAGACAATAGAGAACAAGAAATGTGAGTACTGCGGAAAGACCTTCTGCGACACACACATGCCCCTGCACATGTCATGGGAACGCCGGCATGAAGGTCTAGCCGAAGATAGTTCCAAACTCTGGAAGCGGAGAAGAAGAGGATAGTTTCCGAATTATCCCGTTAGACATCGATGCTTTTCTCTATCCTGACATTTTCAAGTGCGGAGAAGTATTAAGCAACCTCCAATAATCCCGCCCGTCCGGTGAAAAGAACGGATGCCGGCAAAGAAAAAGAAGAGCAAGAAAAAGAAAGGCTCGATGTAGAGACCGCGTGTCTCGCCGGCCGAGCGAGAAACCCGACGGGAAAATCCCGTCCCGAGTTTTTTCACCTGATTTTTCGAAACGAAACCGTCCCGCAACCGTCGCGGGCGTGGTTGTGGAACATTTTAATAGAAACCGCGTACTCTTTCTCTAGGCTAAGTCAGTACTAGAAAATGAAATCCAGCAGAAATTCCCACAATAACTCGAAAGTTTCTCCCTTGAACTTGTCCGCGAACATGCATTTCGCGCCCCGCGGAGACGCTTTCAAGTATCCAGTGCAGCATTTTGACGTTGCCAAAGTTCGCACGGTAAGTGATGCGTTGGATGCTTTCGGTTCAACCTCCTTCCAGAGCCGTCTTCTAGGGCGGTGTTATCGTATTTGGCTCCGAATGCTCACTGATCCAGCCCGTCCTACGATATTCTTCGGGCTGTCAGGAGCCATGATTGCCGGTGGAATGCGGCGTATTATCCGAGATCTGATCGCTTTTCATGCTATCGACGTGCTGGTCTCGACCGGTGCCAACCTTAGCCACGACCTTTACGAGTCCCTTGGCGGCCGCCACTACATGGCGCACCATCATATTGACGATCCGACTTTGAGGGATATGTTCATTGACCGGGTCTTTGACACGTATGCCGACGACGTCAAGTTCACAGAAACGGATGAGTTCGTGGAGAGGTTCGCGGATGGTCTTGAGCCTAGGTCCTATTCCAGCAGGGAGTTATTCCAGGTCATGGGTGAACAGGTCAAGGACGAGTACGGCATACTAGCCACCGCTTCTAGGGAGAGGGTTCCGATGTTCTGTCCGGCTCTTGCGGATAGTTCGATCGGAATGGCCCTCACAGTCTACCGAAACGAGCGTATGAAGAAGGGTCTTCCAGCCATGATCTATGACCCCATGCTGGATAATCTGGAGATCATGAGCCTCAAAAGGCGCTGGGCAAAGTCGGCCGTCATATTCATCGGCGGAGGAACCCCGAAGAACTACATCCAACAAGTCATCCCCATGGCCGAGATTGCTGGGACGCCCGTTCCCCCCCACAGCTATGCCATCCAAGTTACGACGGACGATGCAAAGTTTGGCGGCCTTTCCGGTTGCGAGCTTCCTGAGAGCCAATCTTGGGGCAAGCTAGATCCCCTTGCGGAAAACTGCACGGTCCATCTGGACGCCACCATCGGCCTCCCATTGCTCTTCACAGGAGTCATGGAACATTACGATGAGTGGAAGAATCGGGGACGAATGAACATCGAATGGGGAGAGGCTCTGCAGACACCGGTCGCCCGTCGGACACGAAAACCTTCCCCTTAGCGTTCCCGTTTACCCTGGATGAACTCCTCCACCCACTGTACAGCCTGACCGTCCGGAATCTTGACTGGTGGATACTTGAAACTGAATGAAGAAATGCTTGTCAAGGCCCCGCCTATTCCTCTGTCCAACGCCATCTTCACTGCTCGAATCACATCGACCACGACCCCGGCACTGTTCGGAGAATCTTCAACTGCGAGTTTCAGGTCTATCTGGAGAGGCACGTTTCCCCACTTTCGACCCTTGAGGTAGATGTAGCAGATTTTCTTGTTCCTTAGATGTGGAACATAGTCTGAGGGTCCTATGCGGGTCGGCACCTCGTAGGGAATCAGGCTAGCAACCGCCGTGGTCTTGCTGATCCGCTTGGAATGTAGTCTCTCCTCAACTGTCATGTTGAGAAAGTCCGTGTCTCCGCCAAGGTTGAGCTGGTAGCTCTCGTCGACTTTGACGCCGCGCTTGAGGAAAAGGTCCACGAGCGCCCGGTGAACGATTGTGGCTCCGACCTGGCTCTTAATGTCGTCCCCTGCGATGGGGAGTTTCTTCTCCTCGAATTTGCGAGACCAATCGGCGTCTGACGCAATGAACTCAGGTATGCAATTCACAAAGCCACATCCGGCGTCCAGAGCCTGCTGCGCATAATGCCTGGCGCCTTTCACACTTCCAACAGGAAGATAGTTTACGAGAACATCCGCCTTCGCGTCCCTCAGTTCATTGGCAACATCAACCGGTTTTGTTCTTGATCGGCTGTAGACCTGGAAGGCATCCCGCATGTGAGGGGCAACCCCGTCTAGTATGGGGCCAGGCTTGACCGTTACGTCCAAGTCTGGTACGGCGCTTATGTTGACCGCGCAGTTCGGTTCTGAAAAGATGGCTTTGCTGAGGTCCCGACCAATCTTCTTCTTGTTCACGTCAAAGGCTGCTACGAATGTGACGTCGTCGACGCTGTAGGACCCGAACTTGGTGTGCATCAGCCCGGTTGTGAAATCGTTCTCTTTCGGGGGGTTCTTGTGGTAGTACTGCACTCCCTGAACCAGGGCACTGGCGCAGTTTCCGACACCGGCTATTGCGACCCGTATTCGGCCCAATTTGTCCCACTTAGATGATTGCGAGCATGTGGTGTTGAGCTCATTATAAGCCTAGGAACTGGGACCCCAGCATTGCCTCGATGTCTCGGCATATGGAGCAGTTGTGGCCCAGAGAAGTCCTAGATTGTTTCCTCGTATTGAGTTAGCATTGCCTGTTGTTCGACCTCTGATGGTTTTAGGGTCTTTGCCTTCTCCCATTCTTCAGCCTTTATCAGTCCGCCAGCTTGTTCCTTGATCTTCTTCGCCAGAGAGGGCCCAATCGTCGGTATGGTCATCAAATCCGTGAGGCTTCGCTCCTTCACATCCTCAACGGTCTTCAACCCTGCCTTGTACAGCATTCGAGCTCGGACCCTGCCGACGCCTTCAAGGCCGACGAGCTTGACCAGCTCGTGCTTCACGCCCTTTGCCACTCTAACCTTCAAGACTTCGAGCGGTCCGAGCAGGTCTTTGTGTCCGAATAGCCTTCCAAGTTCTTGAGCGGCGAAGACAAGCCATTCAGATCCTTGTACAAGCCGGAGGAGGTCTCCCGGTTCGACCTTTCGAGCTTCGAGAATCTCGTCTTCTGTTGCTTCAGTGATCCAGTCTAGGAGAACTTGTGTCGCTTTGAGCTCGGAGAGGAAGTCGTCGTAGGCTACGGGGTCCTCGAATTGTTCGGGGGTCTCGAAGGTGAACTCGTCGCTATGTTGCGCGGCTAGAAAACCAAGCTTTTCTGCCTCGCCCCCCCTTGGGCGCGGCCGAGGAGCCAAGTCCGGTGTTTTAGCTATGAGGTGCAGGAAGCTGAATTCTGTCAGGTTCTTGGCCCTGTTGTAGAGGCCGTCGCGGAGTATGACGGCGGATTCGGGGTCAACGTATAGCTCTGAAACGCGTTTGCCAAATTTCGTTGGAGAAAGGTCCTTGCCTTCGACAGAGACCATTTCCTCCTTGACAAGGAAGCGTAGGATTTCACCGATTTTTCCCTTGATCAGCCGCGGCCCGTACTGGTGGGCGTAGAAGGTTCGTCCGAAGAAATCGTAGAGACCTTCCTCCGTGTGAGCGTAGCCTGCCGCGACAGTGGAAAGCACGTGAGGTCGCAGAACCTTTTCAACAGCGAGTTTCGACCAGAGCTTCTCGGGCTTTGCGAGAACGTAGTGTTCCATCAACCACTCGGCTTCGTCAGGGCTCTTGGCAATTAGCAGGGCTTCTCCGAACTTGTCGTATTTTGGCCTCCCTGCTCTGCCACAGAATTGTTTCTGGTCTAGGACGCTTATCGGGTAGCGGCCGTATCCGGGCTCGTAGCGTTCGTAGCTGCTTATGACAACAGTGCGAGCGGGGAGGTTGACGCCTGCGGAATTATGCACTACGAAAGAGCCGACGTAACTACTATGTCCCTCTACTTCCAAGTTGTGAACCGTCCCCTGGTAAGGTTCTCGTTCGATTCTTCTTATTGGCATGTAGTAATAGTTCGAATCCAGATAACCCCTGTTAAATTCGCGATTCCCAACAAACCTACCAGGTTTGATTCGCAAGACATCTGCGAGGAAGCTCGTTAATTGTTTCCCAGAAACCGAGACTGTGTAGAGGTCGTGTTTGTGAGTAATCGTGAGACCTCCCCCCAAAGTCTTGCCGGCCCTAATGCTCATCTTGATCGTTGGCATGTACCCTAGTTTGACAACGACGGCAAACAGCTGCTTGGCCAGAATTCTGGAGGTGGTTGAGTATCTCGCCATCCTTGGCCCAACTTTCGTGATGTCACCGTCTCCGAACCACATTCCTCTCACAAGATGTGCAAGCCGGTAGTTCGGTAGTGACATGAGCCGGTGTGGAACCCTTTTCTCGGAGGCTCTCTGCCCAAACAACTCTCTAAGTAACTCTGCGAGCTGCTTCGAGCAAGTCCTGATGACCCGCCTGTGTCTTTCACCATCAATAACTTGGAGCCTTAACCCGATTCCCCTAAGCCAGGCTGTGAGCATTGAGGTCAGCTCGGTCTCCTCTGTGTTCAGAGCAAACATCACTTGCCCGTGCCTTCCGGTGTACCCTTCAGCGAGGTAGAGGCCCAATGCTTCGAGCGTCTGAGGGGTCAGCTCCAAACGGTCAACTTTCAGCCTTGACCAGTGTTTTCCTACAACGCCAAACTGGTTCGATAAGGGGCCCTGCTTTGGCAGATCCAAACACTGAAGATCGTGCTCTTCCTTGATCCTCGGGAAAACTACCAAATCGCCCACCCTGAGATCTTTTGCCTCGGCCCACTCGGGCCCAGAATAGGTCCACCAATGACGATTCGTTCTCTGAGTATGCGACGAATGCCTCGTGCGGGTCACTCTGAGCACTCTATGTTCTGGGGTCATCCTCATCGGGAGCTGGAACCAGGGCGTCACCTTGACGAGAGGTCCGTTGTACCATCTGGAAGTAGGTGCGACGACCTTCTCGAATGCGTTCCCATGGGTCAGAACTCTGTCGCGGCTGGAGAGCTTCTCTATTGCGATGGGAGCCGGATTTCCGAAAATCTCCTCACCTGCGGGTAGGCAAAGTGTTGGTGTGGCGGCTAGTATCTTGATTCTTCCCTCTCGAAACGAGTCTTCTATTATTCCGCGGTGGGACCCCGGCAGTCCTGCGTGGTGGAATGCTGCCCCGGACATTACTTGGCTTGCTAGGGCTTCGCTGAGGTGGGTCTTTTCACCGGTTGAAAGTATGCGTTCGGAGAGAGCGTGGAGTGCCCTCTCTTCGGGCTTGGAGATTCTCCCTTTCAGCGCTAGGGCTGCCTTTCGTCCCATCTCCACTGCTGACCTGCGGGTTTCGGTGAATACGAGTGCCTGCCCGCCTCCACCCAAGGTCTCGAGAGCAATATCGAGGGCTGGGGTGTTCGTCTGTCCGGGAATGTTGCGGCTGGTACCGTCGCTGAACTGTACCTGTGCTTCATGGTAGACCCCTTCCCTCAGGGGAACCGGCCTCCATTCAGTAGTTACCGAGCCGGACCGCAACCACTGCCCGACCTCTTCCGCGTTACTGACGGTGGCACTCAGGGCGAGGACCTGAATTTTGGGGTTAATCTCTGTCAGCCGGGTCAGGACTACCTCTAGCGTCGGCCCTCTCTCGTGTTCTGTCAGAAGATGGATTTCGTCTGCGACAACGAGGGTGAGCTCGCTCATCCAAGGTGCTTTGTGTCTGAGTAGTGAGTCCGCTTTTTCGTTTGTCGACAGGATGATGTCGTATCGTCCTAGCCAGGGGTCGGAGCTGTCGTAATCGCCTGTGGAGATTCCAATTCTGACGCGTTCGCCGCTAGGTTTCCTTATTGAACTGTACCTCTGAAAATCCTTGTACTTTTCGCTCGCCAAGGCTCTGAGCGGGGCCAGGTAGATCGCTTTTCCCTGGCGTTCGAGAACGTGTTTTAGGATGCAGAGCTCGGCGATGAGAGTTTTTCCGCTAGCGGTTGGACTCGCAAGGACCAGATTCTTTCCATCCAGGACGCCTGCTTGCACCGCGTCTTCCTGGGGTGGGTAAAGCTGGTCCAGCCTTTCCTCCTCCAGTAGCCTGATTACCTGCTGGTCGAGGGGAAGGTCTCTGATTCTCACCGTGAGACTGCTCTTTAGAATACTAGCCTCTCGTTCTCTTTAGGATTCCTGGCTTTGGCGAGTAGAGCATTCCATCACGAACGAGAATCCCGATGAGCCGTCTGGACTCTCTGTCGTCGATCTTCTCCCTTTCCGCAACGACATTCACCAGAACGGTTTCTTCCACGTTCCCGGTTTCGCGCTCCAGCTCCTGAAGGATGGTAAAGATTCGCTGCAAAATGTCACGTTGACTTCGTGGTTTTCCCGTCATGATGACATCAATGTCCATGGCACCGGTTTTGACATCCAATCCTGCGTCTCCAAGCGACAGTCTCATTATTCGGATTGCTCCCTTAGCGTCTTCAACGGTAACTGTGTTTCGGAGAAACGCCCGGGCCCGCGCCTCGGAAATCCTGATCAGACCTTCCAATTGCCGCGGAGTGATTGTGATGGCCCCTTCTGTTCCGCTCTTCGCTCGCGCGCTCAAGTAAAAGTCTCGGATTTCATCGCTCGCTTCCTGGGTTAGGATGGGCGTGATTCTCTTGGCGTAGCTTATGTACTTCCTGAGAAAGTCGGGCGGAAAGGCGGCGGCCTCGGGATGGGTCTGTGTCCTGTGCAAAGCGAGAATGTGTTCTGACATTCGCGAGTCGGTTTCTGGTTCTGGCTGGTCTCGAATGATGAAAATGAGGTCGAATCTTGAGAGTATGGTCACGGGAAGGTTGATGTTTTCAGTCAGATTTCTCTCAGGAACATACCTGCCGAATTGAGGGTTGCCAGCTGCGAGTACCGCCGCCCTCGCGTTGAGGGTTGCTACGATGCCTCCCTTGGCGACGCTGACCGTCTGCTGCTCAAGAGCCTCGTGAATCGCGACCCTATCATCTTCCCTCATCTTGTCGATCTCGTCAATGCAGGCAATTCCTTTGTCAGCAAGCACAAGTGCTCCTGCTTCCAAGACCATGCCACCAGTCTTCTCCCGAAGAACAGCAGCAGTCAACCCCGCAGCAGTTGAACCCCGTCCCGACGTGTAGAGGCCACGAGGTGCAATCTTCGCAACATACTGGAGAAGCTGACTCTTCGCCGTCCCAGGATCCCCGATCAGGATCCCGTTTATGTCGCCCCTGATCCTTATTCTGTCGGGGAGCTGTTTCTGTACGCCTCCGAGCAGAATGTACAAGACTGCTTCCTTGATGTCTTCGTAGCCGTGGATGGAGGGTGCGAGGCTTCGGACTAGGTTTCGATGTATCCAGGGGTCCTTTGCTGCTTCCAGGATCTTCTGTTCTTCTTCGCTCGTGATTTCAACAAGCTCTACCTCCTTCCCCGCGACATCGACGTAGTTTGCTTCGAGGTAGAGGTTGAATGTTCTTCCCCTAGCTTCGCCGGTCTCTGAAGGCCTTTCCGCACGTACCAGCGCAGTGAGGCCTACTCTGTCGCCGGGGCGGGCTGTGTCGACAAGGTCGTCTTCCAACCGCACATCAAGGTATCTGGGAAGCTGTCCGGGAGGAAGGTCTTCTGGGCGTTCCTGGACGCGTACCTCCTGGGTGTTCCTGAACTCAGACTCGGCCTGTATTAGTTCGAAGACTGTTCTCTGCTTGCAGTGGGGGCATGTTCCTCCCAATCCCCGGACTAGCTCGCCTGCTTCCTCCTCACGGACCACTTGGGCACACTTGAGGCAGCGGTATGCGGCCCTGACCACCATTGGACGTACCTGAGTCGACCTGACGACGATGCCGTCTACCAAGAGGAGCTTCTTGAGATGTTCTGCTCCAACTCCTCTCAAGGGGGTCCTTTCAGGAAGCCGGCGAAATCGAAAGCGGGCGTGAATGCTCCCGATTTTCTGGGCGTAATCCGCGTCCGCTACTCTGAGCTGAGCCGTGGCTGCGCGGCTCGCTAGGTCGATGTACTCGTCAGGCCTCTCAAGGACCTTTCGGGCCAGATTAGAGTCGAAATCGACAAGGTCGTCAAAGTCGATAACCAAGGAGCGACTTTGGGACGTCGCTACCTGTGTCAGCCGTCTGCGATACTTTGACCATTGGACATCGCGCTCGAAGGAACGGAAGAAGTCTTGGAATGCCTCTTCTTCGAACCGGCCAGACTCGTATTCCAGGATTGCGGTCAATCTGAAGACTCCCGTCCAAGAATGTCCCGTTTCCAGAGGTCGACGTTCTTTCGGACAAACTCAAGGAGGGCCCGCTCCTCCAAGGTTAGGTTGGACAAGAGTTCCGATGAGACTTCTCCCGAAGCGGCTAGAGACGAGATCTGCCTGACCCTGATGCTCACGATGTCGTTGGCCAGGTTGAGAGCCTTGTCCAAGTCACGCCCCTTGGCTCTGTCTTTCGCTTCTTGGGATTGGAGGTCTCTGAGGAAGCGGCGAAGCCGGAAGTAGAAATCGTGCGGGAGCTTGGATATCGGGCGGGCACCGGCTAATGTTTCTCGGAAATGTATGCTGGAGAGGACCTTCAGATTGAACTGGTCATCGTCCCGGAACTTTGCATAGCCCGTTTGGACGAGGTGTTGGCATATCCAGAGGGGGAGTTCAAGTTCCTGTCCTATCCGGTAGGGTCCTAGGACCCGATCTGCCATTCTCGTCTCTGGAAAATCGCGGAGGAAGTTGATTCTCGAGGGCGAGTTTTCGAGTTCAGTATCTACGATCTCCACGATGGAAGGCTCTCGCTCCAGTTCACTCGCCTCGGCTCACGCGACACACGCTCACAAGCGCACTCATGCAGGAGGACATGGCACAATAAACTGTCTTGAACAGAAAATTCTTGTCAATACTCTAAGATGATAGTCGAGAGAGGTAGGCGAAAACATTCTTTTCTACAGGGCAGAAGATCCCAAGCCGAAGCTGACATCCATGG
>Ga0209321_10000703_pt1 | contig 22196 bp, 27 predicted proteins | sample Rifsed16ft4_FD_184012 | JGI IMG/M metagenome (GOLD analysis project Ga0209321, IMG submission 184012) | Soil microbial communities from Rifle, Colorado, USA - sediment 16ft 4 - CSP-I_5_4 (version 2) | ecosystem: Environmental > Terrestrial > Deep subsurface > Rock core/Sediment | place: Rifle...
AATCAGGGCAGGGTCCACGTGTGCTATGAAGAGCGGAAGGAATCCCATGAACGTATTCTGGAAGCGGAAGACAGGATTTGTTCCCCATCCTAGCCTACGAACGGTTCTCGTGGTAGCATTGTGTGTCGTCGGGTTGCTGCCATTCGGGTCGAATAACTGGTACTGGGGTTTTACACCAAAGTCCGTCCGGAAAATTCTTTCCCCGTCAGGAGCAGCGGTATTGATTGCGGACCGGCTCACATCATGTTCCGTGTCGTTTACGTTGGTTCCTAAATCGTCCCTGTCGGTGGTGCTCTGAGTGGTGCTCTGACTCACAAGAATCGATTTGTGAGCTAGGACGATGGACAGTTTGAACTGGTTGGTCTGAAGGTGCTCGTAGATTGTCTGAGGGTTTGCTAGGGCCCCGTCGAGATCATATGTTCCTGTTGAGTTGAGGTGCCGAACGGGGTTCGGGGCTAGAAGCCAGAGGTCCGTCATCTGTCCGATGGTGTAGGAGGCTGTGAGTTTCGCTGTTTTGGCCGATGGGTCTATTGTCAAATCGTACATGAATGTGAGTTCAGCGTACCGGGCAAGTCCGCGTGGAACGTTGGAGTCATAGTAGGCGTTGAGCGGGTCGGTGCCAACTCTCCACCATATGGCGACAAGGTTGGTGTACTTCAGCCCCCATGTCCAATGATTGTCGTCCGATGAGGTCAACGGTATTATCTGGCTGCCCGCAACGTATGGTGGAATGGAACGTCCCGCGAAGGCTGTCAGGTTCACGCCAAGGCTGAAGGATGCGTAGAGGTCGTCTCCCCTGTCGGGTGAGTCCGCGTGTTCGGAGGATGTGGCGTTATCTCTGAACGCCACCAGGGAGATGAAGGAGGAGGCTGTGACTGCTGTCTTGCCACTCGGTGTCTTGTAATGCTCGAAGAATGTTTGGAGTGGGATCGTAATGTATTTTCCGTTGTCTGTGGCGTTGACCAGCCCGACATAGAAGAGCTGGAATCCTCCTACGTTGATGAAGTTGGTGTAGAGGTATGCATGATTGGTCTGGCAGCTCGTGTCACAAGGAAACCCGTGATCAGCCGAGTACTGGCGTACATATTCGAACCAGTCCACGACCTTCGAGAAGCTTTTCGCGCGAAAATCAGTGCTCTGTACAGTGTCTGCTGAGACGCTCTGGGGTGAAAGGGGAAATATGAACATCAGTCCCAGAGCGAGTAATCCTAAGGCCTTGATAGAACGGTTTGGGATCTTCATGTTTCCTCTGCCAGTCTTGTGGTAAGTCGTCTGAAGCCCTCAGATAGAAGTCGCGTTACCTATGCCGTATTCTGGCAGGTACAAGTAGTGCAGCTCTTGGGTCCAGCCCAGGCCCTTCAAACCGCGGGCCGGGTCTTTTCACCCGGAAGCGTTCTAGTTGTCTTCTCCGCCATTGTCTTCTCCCCACTTGTCATCCTCGCCCCACTCATCCTCGCCACCCCAGTCTTCATCTTCACCCCATTCTTCCCCCGTGTAGGGCAACATTCGGATGCGTCTCCGAAAGCCGGCGCGAAATCAGCCTGAATAAAAGGCTTCCCAGAACCCCAGTCAAACACGAGTTCCGACTATGTTCGCATTGGGCTCCCCGGACCCATGAAGTACCGCCCAGCACAGATGCCGAGTATTGTGGGCCACCGCGTGCCTTCCTGTCCGGTCAAGGGTTAGAATTCCGAGGCCTCTACCTATCCTCTCGCCCGCCATTCTGATAGATTTCTTTGCCGATGCTTCCGCGGAGTATTCTCGCATCAACTCGCAAGCGTTCTTCGATACAGCAGCCCGGATAGCTATCTCCCCTACTCCGGTGGCTGTGGCTGCGCCCACGGAGTTGTCTGCGTAGAGTCCAGCTCCTAAGACTGCGCTGTCTCCTATACGCCCTGGGAGTTTCAGCGACAGGCCTCCCGTGGAGCAGGCCGCAGCCAGGTTACCCCTAGCGTCCAGGGCCAAAGCTCCAACAGTGTCTAAACCTTTCAGGAGACCCTTCTCCAGCAAACGGTAGTTCCTTGAGAGATGACCGGTCTGTCCCTTTCGGAACCCTTTGAGACCTTGCTTCCACGCTCTTATCCTGTCCTGCGTTTTGGGGTTGGCGCTTGGAATGCCATGGTTTAGTGCGAGTCGTTCTGCTGCGAGACCTGCCAACAGCACATGGTTCGTCTTTTCCATGACTATTCTTGCCAGCCTTACTGGGTTTTTCACTCTCCTCACAATGGCCACAGCTCCGCCATTGAGCTGTTTGCCCTCCATGATCGCAGCGTCCATTTCCACATTTCCAGCCAGGTTCAACGCAGACCCGGTTCCTGCGTTGAAGACGGGGTTGTCTTCCATCGAAACGACAGAGGCCTCTACGGCATCAATCGAGCTTCCCCGGCGTTCCAGAATCTTCCAGCCAACGATGGCCGCAGCTTTCACACCATTCAGCCCCGACGCCTGCTTTTCGCGAGGCCATTCCCCCGCACCCCCGTGCACGATTATTGTCGGCCGCGCCAAGGACGAAACGCGGGCCGGGCTTCCTGAACGAGATATAAGCTTCGAACATGGAAGGGGAGAGCAGTGAGAGTATTGACGAGGCTGCTAGCCGCCGACCTTCCCGGAATAATGGAAGGAACTCGGGTTTTGAGGGATGGCGGCCTCGTAGCTTATCCGACAGACACGGTTTACGGCCTTGGGTGCGACCCTCTTGATCACCAAGCAGTGATACGACTCGTCAATGCCAAAGAGAGAAGCTTTGGGGAGCTGCCGGTCCTCGTGCACACTATTGAGAGGGCCCGCGAGATAGGAAACCTAGACAAGACATCGTTGCGCCTGGCTCAGAGATTCTGGCCTGGGCCTCTCACACTTGTGGTTCCGGCCAGGGTTCTCCTTCCTCCTCAACTCGTGGGGCCGTCCAACACTGTTGGACTGAGGATTCCGAATCGTACGGAAACTCTGGAACTCGTCAAGCGTTGCGGCGGAGCGATAGTCGGAACAAGCGCAAACATAACAGGCCATTCTCCACCTCAATCGGCAGAAGACGTATGGAGAGACCTTGAAGGTCGAATCGATATCGTGCTCGACGGCGGCCCAACCACTCTGAGGATAGAATCGACCGTTGTCAGGGTGGACAATAGTGAGGTAACGGTATTGCGAGAGAAAGCGATTTCGAAAAAAGAGATATCCGACGCGCTTGTAGCGGGCCCTGTGCTGGTAAGGTAAGATCCCTTGCTCGACGACTTCAATCTGCTAGTGTCCAGCGCAAGGGGAAACGAACGCGAGGCAAACTCTGAACTCTGGTATCTTATCGGAGAGATAGGCGACCGTTCAGTCAAGACCGAGTACACTCCGGTCAGCGGCCTGACCGTCGCCAAGACCCAGATCGACCCCGTCCTTGTGGTTGAGAAACTGCGGTCCATTCTGAAGGAGAGGCCCTGGGAGTTCCGGTATGTTCTGAAGGTGAAGCCAGTAAAGAAGGTGGTGCCTTGCGAGGTCGAACAGATCGTCGACGCGGCGGTCGAACAGTCCAACATGATCATGGAGCATGAGACTTTTCGGGTCTCATTTGAGAAGAGGCGTAACCAGATCGACTCCAAGACGGTTATCGACGCAGTCGCTGCCAGAATACGGCGAAAGGTCGACCTCCAAAACCCAAAGAAGATAATCCTTGTGGAGGTAATCGGGCAGGTAGCGGGCGTTTCAGTCATAGAGCCGGGCCAGATTCTCGGAATTGAGAGAGAAAAGAGAGCGCCTAGCCCTCGAGTGCGAGTAGAGCAGACCTCTCAATCACCAGCCGTTTGACTACTTCCGCATCCCCTTCCCCGCCCTGCCTCGAAGCCTCCAGTTCTCTGTCGAGTATGCCAAACACCCTCCTTAGCTCGGAAAGCTTTCTATTCGTCCGGATCTCCAATACCCCATCGTCCACTTTTCCCCCTAGCAATTTCCTTAGAGCCTCTTGGAGGTCCTCCAAGACCGCAATCCTCGTGGAGAGAGCGGCGACTCCGACCTGTCTGGTCGCCGAGGTAACGCCTAGGAGCTCGATGGCCTTTGAAATCTGACGCTGGCAGGAAGCGTAGAGAAGAATTTCCATCGCCAGGCTCCGTGAACGCTTGTACTTTCGGCCAAAGGCTCTTACAGCGTTCAAGGTGGCAAAGGACAAATGCTCAGTCCCGGCGATGCGGTCAGCGCGCATCAACTGGACCTCCACCCGGGGAAAGGATTCCCGCAATATACCCAACACAGCCCTCGGGTCCTTTATCCTGGCTGAGGAAAATCCCGAGATTAGCAGGTGTCGCCGGTCAACTCCTTCGATCATCGATACTCATTCAAGAGTTGACGTATGAGCCTAGAGTCGAGACCGCTTCCTCTGAGCGCCTTGACAGCGAGGGCAGTGTTTCTCCTTCCTGGCCTGTATTTCTTGGCGATCAGCCGCACTGCCTCAAGCCTTTCCCAGGGAAATATAACCCACTTGGTGGTTTGTCGGCTGTAGTAGTCGGGGACAAAGATGCTGTGCGGTTTGAGGTATAAGGTACAGACCCGGATATCTCGGGCCCCTTTTCCCTTCAGATGGTTTGACACTACCCGAAGACTGTGTCCCGAATCAGACACGTCATCGACCACCAGGACCCTTCTGCCTTTGACCTCAGAGGTCACCGGCTGAGTAACCGTAGGCTTCTTGTTTCTCACCCCGATATCCTTGTAGAAGACCACCTTCATGTTTGCGAGGTTCTGGTTTCCGAGAAGGTCGCTCATGACCCTAGCAGGGGGCCAACCTCCCCGGGAAACGCCGACTATGACCTGAGGGTTGAATCCTGACCTTTTGATTTCAGCAGCCAGCTTGATCAGCATGTCGTAGACCTGGTCCCATGACGGAGCTTCGAACCTCGGGTTCGACAAGCGGACTCACCGGTAAGTTTGGAGGAGGCGTGATGAGTTCCCTTAAGTCTTTGTCAGAATTGGAGGATTCCGTCAACTCAATAAGCGACGTATGTCAGCCGAGAGGTCGGCGTTCCAATGGTGGCCGAACAGGCCAGCGGAAGAACGCCAATGAAGTGGACTGACCTGCACGGAGGGCACGTTGCCCGGATGAAGAAATGCATCTCCGCTGAAACCGTCAACAAACGTGATCTTCCGATGCTAGCAGCGATGCCCCCGCATTTCGGATTCCAAACAGGATCGAATGATTCATGTTTGTGGAATCCACAGGTCTCTTTGTGGGCTCCAAGAAAACTGGCAGAGAAAATTGAGTAAATTCCCTCAAGCCAGTTGACTCAGCTTTTAAACTGTAAACGCCCACAGTAAGCCTTGGATATATTATGGCAGAGAGACAGGTAACCGTCTCCGAGCCCCCACGACCGACGCCAGCGGACGTCAGAGACGAACTGTTCGAAACCCTGATGGCCAACCGAATACTCTTCATCTGGATCAGATAACCACCAGCGCTCGTCCCGAGAAGGGGCAATATGACTACAGCACCACCAGACCCAGCGAAGCCTCAATCGCGCGAAACATAGCTCATCCAGCGAAAAAGGATAGCCCCCTTAACAGGCCAAACCAGAATAGTCGGCAGCCTACCACCGGTTAGGAGAACCGGGCTTGGACCCCATCTCATTCCAAGACTTTCTGAAAGTGGAAATCCGGTCGGGCACAATCGCGAGAGCTGAGAGGTTTCCAGAAGCTCGAAAACCAGCCTACAAGCTATGGGTCGACCTTGGACCAGAACTCAAAGTGAAAACCGCAAGCGCGCAACTAACCAGCCACTACAGCCCGGAACAGCTTGTGAGGAAACAGGTCGTGGTAGTCGTAAACTTCTCCCCCAAGCAGGTGGCGAACTTTGTCTCTGAGGTCCTGGTACTAGGGTTACCTGACGAGAATGGTGATGTAGTGTTGGTTCACCGAGAGGCGCGTCCCTAACGGGCTAAGCCTGTTCTAAGGGGTAAAACCGTCAGGGATACCTGTCGGTCAGAGCTCTTCTTAGCCTAGCTTGACCATCTGGACATTGACACTATGGGAATCAGGGTTTCAGTGTCGGTTATGCCTGAAATCTCCCTAATCCGGTCGAGAATGAACCAGTAGATGCTCTGGGAGTCGGGCTCGAGCAAGTGACGCGACACCTCCACAACGGCCAAGATGTCATGGCGGCCCGGAATTATGTGAACCTCCTTTACCTCCTCAAGCTTCCACAATGCCTCTGCGACCTCAACTTCCTTGCCGAGATTTGTGGCCAGGTAGATGAAGGCTCGAACATGCCTCTTCATCTCATTCTTGGGATGGTAGTGCGCCATTTTGGTGCGACCGGGTCTGCGCTCGCGGGGTACGGTGCACTTATGTCTTACGTGAGGCAGCCGTGTCAGTTCCCGACCGCGGTTGTTATCTGTCTAGACCAGTTTCTGCTCTAGCATCCCGGGTCGGCCCAGCGTAACGAACGCATGAACAACACGGTATCGTAGCGGTGATAAACGGTTCAGGCCAAGCTACCTCTCTCCCAGAATTCGTCAGGAACGGTCACAGCTCTGACTCTTCCACAATCTGAGCCCAAACTACGCATTCCAAGCTCAATCAAGCTTCTGCTCTCTCCCGGAATGCGGACTCACACCGGCGTCTTCACTCTCCTAACACTGTTTCTGGTAGTAACAGGTTTTGCCGGAAAGGCGGCAGCATTCAGCCAAACCTGGACTGTCGTTTTCATAGTGGGCGCGAGCCTTGCACTAACCTATCTAGCAGTCACGCCCGCCATGTTGCACGAGAAAACTGCAACGTATCTTCTCCATTCCAACCCGAAAACCCGCATCGTCATCCTCTCCTCAGTGTTCGGACCGATTCTCGCAGGTCTCGCCTACTGGACCGTTCAGGCCGGCTCTGTGGAGGCGCTTCCCATATTCCCAGCATTTCTCGTGATATTCTATGCATGGATACTTTTGCAAGCCTACTTTATCGCCGCACCGGTCACGCATGTCCTCGTAAGAATCGAAGATAGGCTCTCTGGAGAAAACTTCGCCAAGAGAATCATACGAACCCTCGGCATCGGGGTTCTCGTCCTCCCGATAGTCCCCTTGGCGTACGCGGTCTGGCTAATCTCGACCTGGCTCGGTGGGACCTTGCCGAGCGTTCAGCTGTGGGCTGTCGGCATGATTCTTGGAATGCTAGTTACGCTCTTTCTCGCCGTATCCTGGACGTGGCCGGCTATTCGACGTGGCAGGCCGCAGGCGGCCGTGTTTGCGGGCGGAACATACGCGGTTGTCTGGGCCTACCTACTCTACCGGTCAACAAGCATACTAGTCAGCTACCTAAGCCAGGCACAGGCTGGAAACGCGCTTCTGGACGTTGGGCTTATGGTTGTCTCCATTTTTGGGGCGATGCAGACTTTCGCTCGTAAGACCTTGAACAAGGCCGATAAGCGGTGGAGCCAGACGTTCCCCTTCCTTGTCTTCTCCTTTGGAGCAATCTACGCCGTGGCCCAACTCTACTTCATAGTCCAGATTCCCATAACGCGGGCTGACCTCTCAATCATGGTCAACGCCACGATCTTCGTGTCTGGCCTTGTCACTATGATGATCCTCATCAGGAGACACGTCTTCGCCGTCAGCCCCCCGCTGCAAATCGCCAACACAGAAGGGTCGGCATCCAACCAACCCACCCGTGGAAACACTACATCCACCTCTAGGCTCTCCCTCCTCCTAGGAAGGTTGAAGCCGAAGAAACAAGACAGCCCCCGGGACGACGACTACTAACCCCTTTCGGGGCATTCCGTCCCCATAGATCACTTCCTCTTTGGAGAGGGAGAAGGTTCTTTCTACTCCGTTATGATTTAGAATCCTGACCTTGTCCACAGTCCAACTAGCCCAAGTCAAGCCAGACATCGAGACCAGTGCAACACAGTCCGAACTTCGGATTGGAGACCGGCGTATCCCCCTTCCGAACAGGTTTCCGATAAGCCCCGAGAGAAACGCCCTCAGACCTGCCGGTGTGAAAGACCCTCTTCCGGGAGAAGTAGCTGTGCTCGCCCGCCTGGCTCCTCCTGACACGCTGAAGCGGATTCTTACACAGGAGGAAGCCCTGAAGTCGACCGCAAGGTTTCTCTCCAAAGAAAAAATCTCGGATGAGATACGGCTCCTCTACCTTTCCTTTCGAGGCGGAGCAGCAGTCGTAGAGAGTAGCGACCTCAAGACGCTCCTCGACCTGCAATACCTAGCAGGTCTAGACATCATCACAGTCCAACACACCATAGACATGTCACCCGAGGACTTCGAAGCTCACCTGAAGTTTGCCGAGAAGTGGATGGCAGAGCGGGGCGTTGAGAAGCCTTTGATGCCGATCTTCCAAGCACCTGACAACAAGGAACTCGCGACAAAGCTTTTGGGAGTGCTAGAGAAACGTAGCACGGCTCTCCTAGGTTTTGACCTTCGCGGCGGGTTCTACTACCACGCGCTCAGGGTGATTGAGGATTTCAAGAAGCGTAAGCCCGAAGTATGGGTCCACGCGTTCCAGGTCCCGCCAAAGGTCAGGTTCGGCCGCGGCCTCCTGCCGTGCAGCGAGGGAATGATACTTCCCATGTTCGGCATCGACAGCTTCTCACGCTGGATAGTCCCACCGCCTCCCACGCCTCTAACGAAAGATGTCATCAATCTGTTCGATAGGAGAGGCTGGGGCAGCCTTAAGAAAAGGGACTTTGAGGCACACAGGCAGAACACCACAAGCTGCGGGTGCGCAATCTGCCAGGGAAAGGACCTTGAACCATTCTACGAAGGAAAAGTGCTAGATGTTCTAGCAAAAGCCAAGGTGCACGACCACCTCTCCCAGAGAGAAGAACTAGAAAAGGCACGACAGTCTATCAGAAAGGGAGAATACCTCACGCTGCTTAGGTCGAAGGAATACCCGAAAGAATTCCTCACACGGATTCCAGCCCAAAAACTGGACTAGCCAGAGTTTCCAGAGGGACCTAGTAGCACTCTATAGCACTCCATTAAATATGGAATATGACGACGCTCTGGACATGGAGGCAAGACGGAATTGATCTCGGTTCCTGAATGGGTGAGAAACGTCTTCGAAAACTACCTGATATGTGAATTCACGACTGTTGCTAACAACAAGCCTGTAACCTTTCCGCTTCTCTACTTCTACGACGCGAATTCGGGAAAGTTCACTGTGACCTCCAGCATCCTGTTCTCGAAGAAAATCCTCCACATGAAGAAGAACCCGAAAGTCTCGCTTCTGTTCTCAAACCCCGCTGGCAGTGGTATCGGAAAACAGGCGGTTCTAGTTCAGGGAATGGCGCACTGCGACGACTCGGACTTGGACCATGGCTGGGAACGATTCCTACCCCAGTGGCGCAAGAAAGAACCTTACATTGACGCGTTCTTGGCGGAGCGCGAAAAGTTTGGGTGGTTCTGGAAGAGAATTGTCGTCCAGGTTGAACCAAAAAGGATCATTGGATGGAAGGACGGAGACGTGACGAGCAAACCTGAGGTCTTCGCGTAATGGCCCTCCAAGTCGACTTCACACGACTTGCCCAGTTCAAATACGCTATCATCAACGTCCTAGGAAATGACGGATACCCGTACAGCGTCCCCACTGAGTTTCAGATTGACAAATCCCAGCGAATACTTCTGAAACGTCCAGTTTCACCAATCTCGATTGTTGGAAAGCGGGCCGGGGTCTTGTTTAATCATATTGCAGCGATTCCCACTGGCGGGTATACGGACCGAAGGTACATGCTAATTTGGGGTAGCTTGGTGGAGGATGATGGAATGCTTGAGCTTCGCCCCAAAGCCATGTCAGAATGGGACGAGAAGATTCTCCCGTTCCCCGAGCTCTGCGCTAAGGCCGCTCCTCAGGGACAGAGATACCTAGAAGGGCTTCACAGTCAGGTCGAGGCCTGACTGTCCACCTCTTCCCCGGCCTTCCCCTCCTCAGCTTCAGGCTCCAAGGTTGGAGATTCTGGCTTTGATTCGGCAACTAGCATCATCAGGCTCTGCAAGTCCAGTTCAGCCTTTGTACGCCATCCCAATCTGAGCAAGCCTTCCTCGTCCTCTTCGAGATAGCCTGTCCTGAGAAAGGTGTCCATGAGAGTGAGGCTCCGCCAGCGGCCTGCCTTGTGGGCTACCGCCTCTTCCAGCTCCTTTCGCTCGACCTTTCCCTGTTTCGAAACTAGGAGGGCGAGGCATGCGGCGAGAGCCGCAAGGTTGTCGATACGCCAACCTGACATTCTGGCCTCCTTCGGAGTGAGGGTCCCTCTTAGTCTTACGAAGTAACGGTATCCTTCTTCAACGGGCGTGTCGTCTCCTACCGCGGCTTCTGCCTTCTTAACCTCGAGGTCAAGGTCCTTGAGCACTTCGTCCAGCTGCTCGATTACTGTCGAGTAGCCCTTTCCAAGGCCGGCCTTAAGTTCCCAGCTCCTGGCTCCTGGAATTTTCCCACGTTTGAAGAATAACATGTGGGCTGCTCGTTTGAGCCGTTCGCTGTAGAGGGACGGAGTGGAGGCTGGCTCTGTCAATGGCTCATGACCCCTCCCTGGGAATTGAGATTGGAAAGCTTAGCGGGGATCCACTGGTCGGAAGAGAGGGCTTCTCGTTGGGCCTGAGGATTATGTTGTCCCCGTCTCTCTGCATCGTGGCGTATCCGTATGTGACGAGGAAGCTGACAAACTGTGCACGCGCGACGGTTTCGGAGAACTGGCTGGTTCTGACGAACGACCAGTAGTCGATAACGCCGTTTGGGCTCACTCTCTGCCTCAGCTCGTCCCAGAATTCTAAGAGCCTCTTGTTGAAGGTCTTCGCCTCAACAAGCCCTGCTTCACCAAGCTCTTCAAGTCCAGCAGCACTGGGGGCGGTCAAGGGTCCGAGATCCAGCCTTCTCCTTCTCTCAAAGAACGAGAGAAGCTGATTCCAGTAGGAAAGGGCCTCCTTCACAGTCGCTGACGTTAGCTGTTCTATCTCTACTATCGGATGCCATGAGAGAAGAAGGAACTCGGCAAGCTGTTGTCTGGAAAGCGACTCTATCTTCTGCTTGACGGTCTCGGGGTCGACAAATAATGAACTGGACTGAAACCTGAGATTTGCGCTCTGGAGCCCGACTACCCTCGCTATCTTGGACAGGGCTCTCATATCCAGAAGGTGGTCTTGAAGGGACTTCAGGTGTTCCGAGTGAAGCCTCAGGATCCTGAGTGCTTCGGAAATGTCGAGCAAGAAGGGGTTGAACTTCCGGCTTTCTATGGCATCACAAGTCTGGATAATGTCGTCCATGTCCCGTTTGACGCTTGCGCTTCTTCCAGACTTGGTCAAGCAGGTTTCAACTCCTTTACCGAGGAGGAACCTTTTACGTTCTGCACAACTATGACGTGGAGTTTTTCCTCGGCGGGAAGATTCAATTGGCCTGGTGTTATGGCAATGTACTGGCTGGAGTCTCTTGCTCTAGCCGCAGCATAGATCAGCTTGGACACAGTTTCTCGGTTCTTGGGGTCCATGTGAACGTCGAATTCGTCTATCGCTCTGAACGGGGACGAGATGAACTGTTGGAGAGATAATAGGAAGGCGATTAGCGCGATAGTTCGTTCGCCTCCGCTGGGTGTGAGACCGTCGAGCGAAACCGGCTCGTTTCCTTTGAATCCGGCTTGGAGCTCGAGTCCGGCTTTGTCGATGTCTTTGGAAGCTCTGATCAGTATTCGGCCTGTGCCGCCGACCTCGTCCAAGAGCGAGTTGTAACGCTGAGAGAGTTCCTCCAGGAATTCCCCCATCACTGACTTCCACCGGTCAAACCTATGCCGAAGCTCCTCCAGCACTTCCGCCCTGTTCTGCTCAACCACGGAAGCTTTCTTCTTCAAGTCCTCGTAGACTTCTCCGTAATTGTGAAACATCTTCTCTACCTCGTCTGACAGGTGTGCCAGGGGACGGAGACGTTCCTGGACCGCCGCGAGGTCTAGTGTTGTGGCCTGGAGGTCTCGAGGATTCTCGAACGGAGGCCCTAACTGGGAGGCTTGAGCGCGGAGCGGTTCAAGCTCCTCGCCACTCATCCTGAGTTGCAGTTCCAAATCCTGTAACTGGTCGCCAAGAGATGCGAGTTTGAAACTGCTTACCTCTCCCTGGACCCTGGTTTTGACAAGTCTCTCTATGTTCTCGGCGACTCGGGACGCGATTTCTTCGACCCTGGCTCTTATTCGCTCGTATCTTTCTTCGGCTCCTTTCGACTCGGAGAGAATCTCTTCTTTCTGCCGTTGCAGTTCTGAGACTGAGAAGTTCACAGCCTCGCCACCTGTTCGAAGGGCTTCCAAAAATCCTGACCCTTGATTCTTGGCAAGCTCTGTCAGTTTTTCTTGAACGTGAAGAATCTCGCCGAGTTTCTCGATCCACTGTAGTGCTCCTGAACTGAAGCCTTTGGCGTGTTCGAGCTTCAGCTGTTCCTGACGAGTCTCCTCTAGCTCCTGTCTCAGACCAAGGCTTTCCGCGTTGACTTTGCCCGTCTGTCTTTCGGACGAGTCTAGGTCTTCCTTTGCCCTCTCCACGTCTAGCCGCACGCGGGCGATCCGGTCTTCAATCCTGGTGTGTGATGTCTCCTTCCTGAGAATTCTTCGCGAGAGGAGTTCTCTCTGAAGGTCTTTTTGCTGTTGCTCCAGCTTGCGCTTTAGCTCGTATTTTTCGTATTCTCGTTGCCAGTGCTGGTAGGTTTCCCGGGTTCCCTCCAGAACGGAGGACATGGTTTCCCGTTCAGTCGTGAGTCTTTGCAGCCTGCTGGAGGAGTCAAGAACCTCGCGTCTGTATGCTCCGAATCCGATCGCGTCCTCTAACAGCAGAAGCTTCTCCGGCGGAGATACGGATCCGAAGCGTCCCACCATCAACTGATGCATGATGACAAGCATGTTGTCTGGGTTGAGCCCGATCTTGGCGAGCCCATCGACTAGAGCCGCTTTGGAAATGGGTTTGTTATTGAGCAGATAGTGGTAATCCCCAGTCCTCTTCAGAACCCGAGTGAGTAGCGCCTGGTCGGACCTAGCTTGAGGGAAAGGGCGGGGACCTTTGGACGAAACATTGTCGAGTTTCAGGGAGATCCGAGATTCCGACTCGCCCCAACGAATCAACTCGCTGAGCTTTCTCGACCTCTCGGTGTAGGCTTGTCCCAAGACTACTGAAATCGCGAGGAGAATCGAGGATTTTCCGGCCCCGTTTGGGCCGACGATGAGGTTGAGACCCTGTTCGAGAGGTACGCTAGCGTTCCTGTACGACATGAAGTTTGTCAGTTGTACTTCTCTAATCAAGACCGCCACCTCTTGTCCGATTAATCATTACTAGAAGAAAACGGGAATTGAAAACGTTTCTAGTTTAATCAATGTTTAAATAGGCGATTCCGAGTTTCTCCCATTTTGACTGGAGTGTGCCAGGTTCGGGAATGAAACGGCTTGGCAAAGTTCTGCACCTGTCCAAGAGCGGCAACCTGATTGTTCGCCTCGAGTCTTCCGAGCCACCCTCGGTCGGCACCAGAGTTTGCAATAGTAAGATTCAAACCGTTGGAATCGTAAACAGCATCCTTGGACCCACAAAAGCTCCATACGCATCCATCCAAACGTCGATGGAAAAAACGGTTGCGCTAGCGGGAAGAGTCCTTTACCTCCTCGACAGGGCATAGGAGCATCCCACCACTTGGTAGAAAAACTGGAAACCCCCCAAGTCCAGCAGGAACCAGATACCCATCGACGGGTAAGGTCTTGCCCGGAGTGCGGAGGCTCCCGCCTCATGAGGGACTACGACGCGGCCGAAGTGGTCTGCATGACCTGCGGCTACGTTGTAACGGAGAAGATTGCGGACACTCGCCCCGAGTGGCGCGCGTTCGACGACGAACAGCGAGCCAAGAGGGCTCGTACCGGGGCACCCATGACGTATACGATTCACGACAAAGGACTCTCGACAATAATCGACTGGAGAGATAGACCCTCTGGTACTAAGGCCGTCTCCGCGGACCAGAGAATAGAGCTCTACAAGCTCCGCAAGTGGCAGCGCCGAGTAAGAGTCTCCGATGCGACCGAGAGGAACCTTGCCGTGGCACTGTCAGAGCTCAGCAAACTGTCCGCTGCTCTGTCCCTTCCCAAGAATATTCTAGAGACAGCTTCTGTCGTGTATCGTAGAGCCATAAAGAGAAAGCTAATTCGGGGAAGGTCAATCCACAACGTGACTGCTGCAGCAATCTACATGTCGTGTCGACAGTGCGGGGTCCCCAGGACCCTGGACGAGATCGCGTCTGTTTCCACTCTTAACAAGAAGGACATAGGAAGAAGCTACCGGTTCATGTTGAGAGAGCTTGGCATGTTTGTTCCGCCTTCCGCCAATAGAAGCTACGCCGCCCGGTTCTCCAACAAGCTAACGATTTCGGGAAAGGCCGAGGCCATTGCAATCAAGATTCTGGAAATCGCTCGACAGATGAAGCTGACAAGTGGGAGAGGGCCTGCGGGAATAGCCGCAGCATCCACGTACATCGCCACAGTGCTTACGAACGAGCGCAAGACTCAACGGGAAATCGCCGAGATTGCGAACGTTACCGAGGTAACTATCCGGAACAGGTACAAGGAACTGCTAGAGAAACTGATGATAGAAGTTCCTCTCTAGCCCGTCCAGATTTCCTCTTCTTAAGACATAATACGACTCGACTGGACTCAGCGTATTCTCGGCAAGAGTGCTTGACGATTGATATCGGATATAGATGGTGAAATGGGGAAGAGGGGCATTGAGTCCCTCATCGTGTTTGGAGACTCCACCGTGGGGAACCCTGACCTAGGGTACGTCGTTGGCACCTCACTTCCGAGAGGCGGCATCTATCTGAAACGAGTCGGCCACCAGCCCACTCTCATTGTGAGCAATATCGATGTGGGAAGCGCAAAGAGGGGCAGGGTCAGGAACATTAGAACCTACTCGGACTATGGCTTTGAAAGGATTGCGAGCAGATACGACAGGAATGAGGCGCGAGTCCGGTTCTACCAGAAAATTATCAGGGATGAAGGGTTACAAGGACCAGTCATCGTCGCGGGAAGAAACGACTCCTCCTACACTCTGGAACTAGTCGATTCCTTGCGCAAGAAGAGGGTAGGAATCAAGGGCGAGAAGACGCCGACAATTCTCGAGACTGCCCGCGAAACGAAAGACCGCTTCGAAATAAGCCGGCTCCGAGACGTCGGGAAGAGAACATGCTGGGTTGTTGAAAAGACCCGCAGCTTCCTCCAGGGAGCCAAGACAAGAGGCGGTAGAATCGCCTACAAATCTAGGACTATGACAGTGGGCGATGTTAAGAAAATAATAGGAAGATTTCTAGTTGAGAAAAGTCTCGTCGCGATAGAGGACACGATCTTTGCCCCCGGAAGAAGGTCCAGCGACCCCCATTACATGGGCGAAGACGACGCCCCCCTACGCCCTGGAGAACCGATAGTTTTCGACATCTTCCCCTCGGAACCCGACGGCTACTGGCACGATTGCACCAGAACATACACGTTCGGCACACCTTCCAAGAAGCTGAAGGAAATGTACAACGTTGTCCTTGAAGCCCAGACCAACGCTTTGGACATGGTCAAGGAACAGGCTCCGTGCCGAGACCTGATGATGAAGACTTGCGAGATTTTCGAAAACCACGGGTGGCCCACCGCCAGACAGCTTGTGAAGGGAAACAAAGAAGCCCGCGTTCGAGGTTTTGTGCACGGGTTAGGGCACGGGGTTGGCCTCACGATCGGAGAGCGGCCGTACCTCTCCCTTTTCGGAAAAGACGTTCTGAGAAAGGGATCGGTGGTAACAATCGAGCCAGGGCTCTATGACCCTAGAATCGGCGGCGTACGAATCGAAGACATCGTGGTGGTCGGTTCGCCCGGAGAAAACCTGACACCTCTCCCAAAGGACATGGAAATATAGTAGGGACCCTTCCCATTTCCGGCCGGGAGACCCAGCGGCATATGCAGCCAAGGCCGAGGATACGGGTAAGTTCGGCTGGCGGCGTTGTCTACCGCTGGGACAAGGACAAGCTGCTCTTTCTGCTGCTGGGAAGCAACAGGCGAGGAGTGCGTTGCCTACCAAAAGGACTCATCGAACAGGACGAGGACGAGGTCACGACCGCAATGCGGGAGGTCCGGGAGGAAACCGGGGTGAGCCGTGTCAAGCTCAGGGGAAAAGTCGGCGTCATAAAATACCAGTTTGGGTTCAGGGCAACGACCTACGACAAGACAGTCCACTTCTTCCTCTTCGAAACCGACCAGGCCGACACCAAGGTCGGGTCCGAGCATGACTTCATGGAATGGGTTCCATACGACAAGGCTCTGGAGACAATGTCCTACCCCAATGAGAAGGAAATGCTCACTAAGGCCTGGGGCATAATACAGTCAAAAGTTGGTAATCCATCTGGAGACAAAGCTGGTCAAGCTCAGCCCCCCTAAGGACGCCAACATCATCCTAGGCCAGAGCCATTTCATCAAGACCGTGGAAGACCTCCACGAGGCAATTGTCAACACGGTCCCCAACGCGAGCTTCGGAATCGCCTTCTGCGAGTCCAGCGGCCCCTGCCTCATCAGGAGCAGCGGCAACGACGAAGAACTAAAGCGGTTGGCCCAAGAACTGGCCATGCAGGTGGGCGCTGGACACTCGTTCTTGATACTCTTGAAGAACGCTTATCCCATCAACGTCCTCTCCCGCATCAGAGACGTACCCGAGGTTGTCAACATCTACGCAGCCACATCAAACCCCCTGCAAGTGGTCGTGGCGGAGTCCGAACAGGGACGAGGAATACTGGGAGTCATAGACGGCTCCTCTCCAAAAGGAATAGAAACAGAGAAGGATGTCTCCGAAAGAAAACAGTTCCTCCGAAAAATAGGCTACAAGCTCTAGATGAACCAAAAGATGATTGACCCTGGCACGTCGAAGCTGAGGGTGCACAACACCCTCACCAGAACAGCAGTCGAATTCCAGCCACTCAGAAGCCGCCGCGTCAACATGTTTGTCTGCGGCCCAACCGTATGGGACGTGTCACATGTCGGACATGCAAAGACATACGTGGCGTATGATATCATGGCTCGTTACCTGCGACGTAAAGGTTTCAGCATATTCTTCATCCTCAACATTACAGACATTGACGACAAGATCATCAACAGAGCAAACAGAGAAGGAGTGGACCCGTTGGAACTGGCTGACAAGTACGCATCGGCCTTCTTCAAGGACATGAAAGACTTGCATGTCGACAGCGTTAACCTCTATGCTAAGGCATCCGACCACATACCCGAAATCCTCGACCAGATCAAGGGGCTGATCGCGAAAGGGATAGCCTACCAGGTCGACGGGGATGTATACTTTGACACCACAAAGTTCCCCGGGTACGGGAAGCTTTCAAGACAGAAACTGGAAGACCTGACAGTTCACAGGATAGACCCTGATCCGCGCAAGAAGAACCCTGGCGACTTCGTACTCTGGAAGAGCCAGAAGCCTGGGGAACTCTACTGGGAGAGCCCATGGAGTAGAGGAAGACCAGGCTGGCACATCGAAGACACGGCGATAACTCTCACCTATTTCGGGCCTACCTACGATATTCATGGAGGAGGAAACGAGCTGATTTTCCCGCACCACGAGGCAGAGATTGCGCAGGCAGAAGCGCTGACCGGCAAAGAGCCGCTTGCACGTTTCTGGCTTCACACCGGACTCCTGAACATCAGCGGCAGAGAGATGCACAAATCTCTAGGGAACATCATTCCGATACAGGACATTCTACGGAAGGTTGGCCCTACGGCGCTCAGAATACTGTACGCAGGTACCCACTACAGGAGCCCGCTAGAGTTTACCGAGGAAGCCCTCGAACAGGCCAAGAACCTATCCCTCCGATTCAGAAGAGCATACAACATGATCGTTCTCGCGAGAGACAAGCATAACCAGGCAGGACCCGGCGACGAAAAGGTTCTGAAACACGTAGAATCCGCCCGGGACGAATTCTACAAAGCCATGGACGATGACTTCAACACGCCAGCTGCTCTCACCGCTTACATCAAAATCGTAGCCATTGCAGAAGACGAAGCCAAAGCCCAAGGCGAAAGAACAACCAACGAAATACTCAGGACCATGAGCGAGCTAGGCTCCGTTATTGGCATAACCGAGCAGGACGAAACATCCCAGGAGAGGTTCTCAGAACTCATCAGCCTCATCTTGGAGTTGAGGTCCGAGCTAAGAACCAAGCGAGAGTATGCTCTGGCCGACAGGATTCGAGACAAAATGTCGAAAATGGGCCTAGTCTTGGAGGACGCGGCCGAGGAAACGAAATGGATTGGGTGAAGGCGAACTAACGGACAGGCTTTCTCGCGAACACTTTCGCGTGGGATTTCAGAATGTCCTTTGCCTGGTTCAGCTGCTTGAACGAGCCGATATCGTGGTGGGGTTCTTTGGTTAGGAAGCCGTAGACCTTCTCCCCCTTATTCACGAGCTGAGGCAAAACGTCTCCCGCCAAGTCCGAGCCTGCTGAACAGTATCGTAAGACCTCGGGCTCGCAAAGGTAGACCCCGATGGAGATGGGATATTCAGGGAGCACGGGCTTCTCTTCAAAATAGCTGATTCTGCCCTCGCCATCAACCCGTCCAACTCCGTAGTCTATCCTCACCCCCGTGCTTAGGGCGATCGTGCAGACCGCCTTCTTCTCCTTGTGGAAGCGTATCATCTCTGAAAGGTCGAGGCTTGTGAGCACGTCCCCATAGTAAACGAGGAAGGTGCCGTCCAAAAGCGCTGATACGTGCTTAATGGCGGATGCCGTGCCGGTTCGCGAGCTTATGTCATAGTTGATGTTGACCCGGAACTTTGCCCCTTGTTCCAGGTGGTTTCTGAAAACCTCGGAGTCTTCATCGGAGAGCAACATCACGATGTCGTTTACGCCATGGTACGCGAGGTAGTTGATGACGTAGTCGATGAATGGTCGTCCGTTAATCGGAATCATTCCTTTGGGAATGTAGGTGGTGAGGGGCGAGAGCCGTGTTCCCGCACCTCCGGCCAGCACGAGAGCCTTCATCCCCCGAAACCTTGAGGGCTTTGCGAGACATCGTCCTATATGGGCTTCGCGTTCAAGGACCAGGTGAATCGAAGCGTTGAAGATAGCGGAATATTCCTAGCTCATGGAGACTCTTGCTGGAAGAACTGTCTCCAAGGATTTCACCACCGTGGTCAGGTCGTTCCTCTCCGCTATTAGAGGGCGCAGGCTTGGCTCGATAGAGTCTCTGGCTATTCTGAGGGCGGACTCGTCCAGTGCACCGCTCTTATGGTCAAGTTTTGCATTGACCAAGTACTTGGTCAGACTTGAAAGCTGGCTTGCGATCTGGCCGAGCTTCGCTTTCATGGAGTCGGCCAGTGCTTCCGCGGTTTTCACCTTTTCCAGGTAGCCTGCTTTCTGGCCCTCAAGGATTTCAGAGTAGATTTCTCCGTCTATTTCCTTTGCGTCTTTGAGAGATTCGAGGGCGATGACTCTCTTCCGGAGGATTGTTAGCTCTGAAATGATGTCCTGAGACTCGACCTTCCATTCGGGCGTGAGCGTGATATTCTTCGGCGTTAGGGCTATCTGTCGAGCGCTAGCGGTGAGAATCCCGTTTCCCGCAACTTCCACTTGGATCCCTTCCAGTTCACCGTGAACGTTCCGGTCGATCCCAATTATCCGTCCCAGCTGTCGTCCGTATATGTCAACTACGCCTCTCCCGAGAAGCGCCTTTGTTTCTAGCTCCGGCGACAACAGGTGCCTGCTACCTCAACCGGGCAGGGTCGTTGTAGATCTGGGGTATCTCGGGGAATTTCTCCTTCATCTTCTGCTCCGCCATCAAATCCGCCTCCTTCAGGACCCGCGCTGACTCGTCGCTGGCAGGTATGAAGGTCCCCCCCGAATCCACTGCTTCTCCGACCTCCATCGTCAAGCTGGCCAGTGAGTCTTCAACGTCGCCAAGGCTGGTGGATATTTGGGGAAGCTTTCCTTCCAGCTCGCCGCGAACAGCGCCGATAATGCCCTTGACTGCCCCCATGCTGTGAACCATGTCGCCAAACTGCTCTACAGTCTCAAGACGAAGTAGAGCTTGCTCAAGACTAATCTGGCTGGTGATGCTTGTCCGCACTAGTTTTCGGATCTCGACGCATTCGTTCGCGAACAGGGTGGCGGACTGCGTATCTCTTGACTGTAATGCTTTGACGCATCGGTCGTAAAGAGTTCGGTCTCGGGCTTCCATCTGGCTGATTGTCTGGCCCAGCCGGCTTGTCTGTAGCCTCAACCGGTGAGTGGCCATCTGGATTCGCCTCTTCATCGGAGTGGGCTTGATGGCTTCCCGGATGCGGTCAGCTAGGGTCGGGCTGTCGCGGAACATTGTCAGCGGTCAATCCTCTTGCTTGGGGTAATGAACCCTGGAGGTTTCAGGTGTAACAGCTGGTGGGCCGTGGACGCGCATCTTGGCAGTGCGGTAACCATGAGTATGGTAGTTCCGTGGTCCTTGTTGAGGCCACGCAAGAGCGGCATGACGAGATTGGAGGCGGACGTGTCGAGGTCTCCCGTGGGCTCATCCAAGACGAGTAGCTGCGGCTTGATTGCGAGGGCTCGTGCAAGGTCGATTCTCTTCCGCTGCCCCGCGCTGAGAGACTCTGGATAGGCTCGTGTGATCCTCTCCAACCCGAAGAAGGCAATCGACTCTCTAATCCGTTCATCACGCTCGCCTTTCGGGATTCCCGCCATGGAGAGCGCCAGGTTGAGATTCTGGCCGACAGTGAGTTGAGGTATGGCTGTTGGACGCTGAAAGACCGCCCCCGTCTTGACGAGCGAGCAGCGCTTGACGAAGGAAGATCTGGTGACATCTTCTCCGCTAAAGTGTACGGTCCCGCTCGTCGGCTTCTCCAGCCCGAGTATTATGTTGACTAGGGTTGATTTTCCCCAGCCTGAGCCTCCGAGGACTGCGACAAAATCCCCTGGGTCAACCCTTAGAGAAACTCCTTCATCGTAGAGCTGGATAACCCCGTCGGAGTGGGGGTATTCCATTTTGACGGATGTCGTCTCGATTAGATAGGTCATTTTTCCTATGCCTTGTAGCTCTCGGCGAATTCGGCAGACCGTACCCGACGAAGACTGGGTCCAGAGTAGAAGGTGCCTCCTAAGACTGCCGCTAGCACGAGCAGCAGGCTGCGTGAACCAACCGAGTATCCTGTGGTGATGATTTCTAAGGATAGGAAGGGGGAGAGCGCTATTAGTGAGCAGGTAAACCCCCGGAGGAAATGCTTCGCCCAGACTTGCCATGCGGACCCGCCGTAGGCGAAGAGGGCTAGTTCCTCCCTCAGCTTTCGCGTCGCGTTGGACAGAGACGCAAGTGTGCATGTTGGCAGAACGGTCAGAAAGAGCGTTAGGAAGCCCAGTTCGACGCCTCCGACGGTGAATCTGGTCAGGTACGCTTGAAGCCCGGCCAGTCCGATGATCGCAATTACGAGTAGGTCTGTGAACTCCCGGGGAAAGGCTCCGCCCACGACGAAAGGGGCCCAGCTGGGCTTCTCCACAGGGTCACGCCCTCTCTTCTACGGCCATGGCCCGGAGGAATGTCCCTAGGCGGCCTTCGTCATAGGTCTTGATTACTGACGATGCGAATTCGATGTCTATGTTCATCGACCGGAGTTTGGAGAGGACGGCGTTGACATCTTCCTTGTTTCTTGCGACTATGTGGAAGAGTCCTTCAGGGGACCCTAGCGAGCTGATAATGCTGACTGTTCCCGGAATTTCTGCAACCCGTTTCAGAATATCATCCCTTGAACCAGCGGATGGAAAGTTGGCCGCGACAAGGACCTGTTCGGAAAGGCCGAGTTTTGAAAAGTCTATGAGTGTGGTGTATTCGCGTATTATGCCGGATTCTTCCAGGCGGTTGACTCTGTAGCCGACCACGTTCGGGTGTAGGCCCAGTTTTCTTCCGATTTCCACGTATGACGATTTAGAGTTCTCCGCGAGCTCCGCCAGGATTTTCAGGTCAGTCTCGTCCAGGTTCATGTTTTCGCCCCTTAGCTAGCTCTGAAGGATTCGTCCCAGTCGAAGTAGCGTTTCAGGTTGTTAGTGGATACGCTTGGACGCCTGACATGAAGAATGGCCTGAAAGTCTTCCATCGTAATGGGGTCCGGTACCGCGCTGGGGTCTCCCGGTCTGCCGTGCTGGAAAAAGTCCCTTACAACCTTCAGCTGGGTGGACTGGAAGAGGTCGCGTACGTCTCCGCCTGAGTACCCTTC
>Ga0209321_10000713_pt1 | contig 21985 bp, 15 predicted proteins | sample Rifsed16ft4_FD_184012 | JGI IMG/M metagenome (GOLD analysis project Ga0209321, IMG submission 184012) | Soil microbial communities from Rifle, Colorado, USA - sediment 16ft 4 - CSP-I_5_4 (version 2) | ecosystem: Environmental > Terrestrial > Deep subsurface > Rock core/Sediment | place: Rifle...
CGAAGAGGTCGTCGGCCAGGCCGACGAGGCGGTCGCGGTGCATCCCTTTGTACATCCGGAAAAAGACCTGGTTGAAGAGCGTGCGCGAGTAGAGGTCGAGGGCGATGAAGACCGGGACGTAGAGCAGCACGCGGGCGAAGAGAAAGGCCGAGCGCAGCAGCGACCGGTCGTTGCGCGCGTAATAGGCGTAGGTCGTCACCAGGTTGCAGGAGAGCAGCGTGCCGTCCAGGTCGTAGAAGGCCGCTTTGTGGGGTTTCGCGTTCGCCACTGGATTTCCGTGTGAGCGGGAATCATACGCGAGCGCGGCGGCGGCTGGCAAGGCGGCCGGCCCGGTGCTCGATAGAGCGGCTCCGAGGCTTACGGGGCGAGAGGCCTGCCGGCGCCCTCCCCCAAGCGGTTGTATTTCTTGAGCACCTGCTGCAGCCGCCCCTGCGGCAGGGCAATCACTTTGTGGTTATCCGCTCCCGTCATGGTTTCCGCCGCCACCATCGCATTGACGATGGCTTCTTCGGTAGCCTGCACGGTGGCTTCGAACAGAGAACCCATGCGGTCGTTAGGAAGCATGGTGAGCGGCACCATGTGCGACGGGTTCCCCGCTCCCGGGTTGGCGGTGGAAAAGGCGATGAAGATGTCGCCCGAGCCGTTGCCGGAAATGCTGCCGTTCCGGGCCAGCCCCAGCGCCGCCCGCCGCGCCAGTCGCTTCAATTGATGGGGCAAGAGGGGAGCGTCGGTCGCAATCACAACAATGATCGACCCGGTTTCTTCCGACCAGACCAGATTCTCGGTGATTTCCCGGCCGACGGGAACTCCGGCAATGCGGAGCTGATCCCGGAGGCCGTAGTTGCACTGCACCAGGACGCCCAGCGTGTAGCCGCCCTGCTCCTCTCCCAGCTTCCGGGAGGCGGTGCCGATGCCGCCCTTGAATTCATGGCAAATCATGCCGGTGCCGCCGCCCACATTGCCTTCCGTCACCGGGCCCGCCCGGGCGCTGTCGAGAGCCTCAAAGGCATGCTCGGCCTTGACGTGGAAGCCGTTGATGTCGTTCAGGAAGCCGTCCCAGGTTTCCGCCACCACCGGCAACGACCAGGGCTGGTTCGTCTGGCCGTGCCGCACCCGCCAGGCGATGACGGCGTCGCGCACAATCCCCACACTGTGGGTATTGGTGATCATGACCGGCCCTTCCAGAAACCCCGACTCTTCCACCCAAGTGGTCCCGGTCATTTCTCCGTTCCCGTTGAGAGAGAACCATCCCGCAAAGACCAGGTCAGAAGATTCCTTGCCTCGCGGGAGGACGGCGGTCACTCCGGTGCGGACCGGCCCCACCCCCACTTGCAACTTGCCGTCGCCAGCGATGATTGTGCTGTGGCCGACTTCTACCCCCTTGACGTCGGTGATGGCGTTGAGCGGGCCGGGGTTGCCGTCAAAAGGAATCCCCAGGGCGCGAGCGCGAGGCTTGCTTTGCGCCGCTGTCAGCGCGGGAATCAGCAACAGGATCGAAATCGTGCCCACGACGCGGAAGGGTAGTCCTTTTCTCATTGAGGTGTCTCCTAGCGAGCTTCTTCCAGACGCTTCCGAGCGGTGCGGATGGCCTGCCGCAGCCGGCCGGCCTCAGCGGCCGCCGCTGCTGTGTCTTTTCTCTCCAGCGCTTCGGCAATCCCGGGCAGTACTTGGGCGCGATAGCTGGGCAGAGGAGCATAGACCAGGTGCTGGAACCACGGTCGCCCGCGGAGTCCCTCGGGATGGGTGAAGGAGCGCTCGAACTCCCGCAAGGTCTGATTGGCGCGCGCCAGAGCCGCCCGGTGGGCCCGGGGGTCTTCGAGCCAGCGGCGCGAGCGCGCCTCGAACCGCTCGGCCGCCTGGTCGAGGGCGCGAGCTTCCGTCTGCAAAGGAGCCAGGTGGCGCGCAAAGAACTCCGGCTCGGTCTGCGGTCGTAACTCCTCGACATAAGACTCCAACGCTTCGCCGTAGGCTTGAGGATCGAACGGCAACAGGTCGGCGTTGGCCAGCCGCAGCGCCATCACGCCCCAGAGGCGGACCATGGCGGCGTGATAGCGAAACCCCGGATCCCCGAAGCGCTCCATCCAGACAAAGCCGTCGTACACCGAATGGTAGACCCCGTAGGGGCCGTCGAACAACATATCGAGCGAAGGGATGCCCAGGTGGTTGAAGAAGACCGTGTAGTCGGAGCCGCTGCCCAGCCGCTCGATGAGCGGCCCGCTCGCCCCGGCGGCGCCCGAGACGTAGCTCCGCACATTGGCGCCGGAGGCCGACTTCGCCCAGCGGTCGTAGACGGGCTGGCCGGTTTGCGGGTCGGCGACCGCTTGCGTGGCCTCGAGAATCAGGCGGCGCAGGAGAGGCGAAGCGCTGACGGAAAAATCCGCGCCACTGGTGGAGGCGTCCACGTTCAGGCAGGCAATCGCCTCTCGCCGCAACTCGTCCGCGAACTGCTCTCCCCATTCCGTCGAGCCGGTCAAGGTGTACTCTTCGGCGTCCCAGTTGCCGAAGAGGATGGTGCGCCGGGGCCGGTAGCCTTCCCGGGCGAGTTCGCCCAGGACACGGGCCAGCTCGAGCATGGTGGCGGTGCCGCTGGCGGGATCAACCGCCCCGTACACCCAGGCGTCGTGATGGTTGCTGAGCAGGACAAACTCATCGGGGAACTCGCTGCCGGCGAGTTTTCCGATGACATTGCGGATGGTGGTCCGCACCCGGCGCTGGCGGTTCACAAGATGCACGCGCACGCGCCCGTCGCCGAGGTGATACGTGAAGGGCAGCGCTCCCTGCCAGCCCTGGGGCACCGCCGGCCCGCCCAGCCGCCGCAGGATTTCCGCCGCGTCCGGGGCGGAGAGCGGAACCATGGGAATCTTCGGCAGGATGGGAGAATCTTCCGGCCGGATGCGCTTCGCCTCCGGCAGGGAAGCCCAGCCCGGGGTGAGGGGGTCGCCCGGAATAAGAAAGTCGTAAACGTTGGCGCCGCGTTGCAGATGTCCCGGCGGGCCCCAAGGGCCGTGGGGCCAGACGTCACCCTGGAAGTAGCCGTCCTCCATCGGGTCGGAGTAGACCAGGATTCCGGCGACGCCGTATTTTTCTGCCTCGAAACTCTTTCCGCCCCGGTAGCCCTCAAAGTAACGCAGGAGAACAATCTTCCCCGCCAGCGAAACCCCCAGCTCGGTGAGCTGACGGAAATCCTCCGGGCGGCCGTAGTTGGCGTAGACCACGGGAGCTTCCAGGTCGGCGTCCGGAGAATAGGCATTCCAGGGCAGGTGAGCTACAGGGTCGTGGCTGACGTCGGTAAGCGGGTCGAGCGGGTCGGCTGGTTCGGGGTGGGCCAGCACGACACGCTCCGGCGCCACGATCTCGACTCGAACCTCCTCGGGATACGCGAGCAGGACTTGGTACTCTCGATACTCCGCTTCCAGGCCGGATTTGCGGAATTGCTCGAGAATGTACTCCGAGACCCGGAGGTTGCCCGGGGTGCCGGCCAGGTGGGGCTGGCTGGTGAGGAAACGGAGGTGGTCCCGGCAGAAGGAAGCGCTGGCGCGCTCCTGGAGTTTCGCCTCGAAAGCCTTCTGCCAGTTCCAGGTGGAGGGAGTGAAGCCGCTCGGAGGCTTCTCGGGTTCCGGGGAGGGCGTGGCCGCCAGAAGCAGGCCGGCCAGAAGCAGCACCAGCCCGGCAAGCGGGAGACGCAACGAGGACAGTTTCATGAGGAGGCTCAAGGGGCCCGGCGCGGGGCGTCGCGCAGAGTAGAGCGAAGCGTTTGGACCAGCTCGTCCCCAATGCGGTTGAGCTCCGCTTCCGTAATCACGAAGGGGGGAGCCAGGAAGAGGTGGTCGCCCGCCCAGCCGTCGGCACAGCCTTTCATTGGATAGACCAGGATGCCGCGGGTGCGCATCTCCTCCGCCACCCGCTCCGCCACGTTGTCCTCCGCGGGAAACGGAGCGCGGGTGGCGCGGTCCGCCACAAGCTCGACCGTCTGCAACAGCCCTTTGCCGCGAACGTCGCCCACCGCGGGAAGGTCGCGAAGCTTTTCCAGGCGCGCCGTGAAGAACTCCCCGCGCTGCCGGCATAGCTCAATGAGGTTCTTCTCTTCCAGGTGCTGCTGGACCGCCAGCCCCGCCGCCACTGAAATCGGATGGGCCTGATAGGTGTACCCGTGCTCGAAGCGGCCGCTCCCGCCTTCGAAGGCGCGCCAAACCTTTTCCGCCACCAGGACAGCGCCCAGGGGCGCATAGCCGCTGCCCAGTCCCTTGCCCAGAAGAATCAGGTCGGGGACGACGTCCCAGTGATCGACACCCCAGGGCTTCCCGGTGCGTCCCAGGCCGGTCATCACTTCGTCGGCGATGAGCAGGATGTCGTGGCGGTCGCAGATTTCGCGGATGCGCTTCAGGTAGCCTTCCGGGGGAACCGCGCCGGTGGTGGCGCCCACGATAGGTTCCAGGATGAAGCCGGCCACGGTCTTGGCGTCATCGCCCGCCAGGGTGCGCTCCAATTCTTCGGCGCAGGCAACCTGGCAGGAAGGAAACGTCAGTCCGAGAGGGCAGCGATAGCAATAGCAGGCGGCGATGTGACCGAACTCGGGCAGCAAAGGCCCATACGACTGGCGGCGTCGCTGATTGCCCGACAGGGCCAGGGCCCCTAGGGTGCTCCCGTGGTAGCTTTGCCAGCGCGACAGGACCTTGTAGCGGGACGGTTGGCCGCGCTCAATCCAGTATTGCCGCACCAGCTTGAGCGCGGTTTCCGTGGCCTCCGAGCCGCCCGAAGTAAAGCACACCCGGCTGGTCGCGGCCAGCGGGCCCGGGGCCTGCCGCCGCAGGTGGTCCGCCAGGGCTTCGGCGACGGGCGTGTGAAACTGCGAGCTGTGCACGAAGGGGAGTTCACGCGCTTGCGCGGCCATGGCGTCCACCACGGCGCTGACGCCGTAGCCGATAGTGACCGCCCCGGCGCTGCCGCCCGCGTCCAAATACTTTCTCCCCTGGGCATCGTACACATAGACCCCGTCGCCGCGCACGGCCAGGGGATAGTCCCGACGAAAGTCTCGCGGAAACAGCGCCGCATCCATTGCGTGCCAACCTTTCCCGGGCGCCCAAGATAGCACAATCCCATCGGCCCACAAGAACTGTGCTCGCAGTGGGGCAGTGCGCTATTGGCTTCCGGCGTCCCCGCCCGCTGAACTCCTGCTAACTCACCCCGAAGCCGGAGAGGGAGAGGCAGCCAGTTCTTCCCGCAGGACGCGGAGTTCGCCCGCCGAGGGAGGTTCGGTTCGCCCGAGGGGAGAGGCGACGCGCAGCTCCCAGCCGGTTTGTGCCCGCACCTGATCGAGGCTGGCGCCGGGGTGCAGCGAGGTTAGGATCATTTCTTTGGTGTCGGGGTCGAAGCGGAGTATCCCGAGGTCGGTGATGACCGCTTCGGGCCCTCCACCGGGCAGTCCCAGGCGAGCGCGCTCCTCGCCGCCCCCGAGGAAGCCGGGGCTGGTGATGAAATCCACGCGCTCGGGAAACGCGCGCCGACCGTGGGGTATCACCACGATGACGCGACGGGCCAGGACAGCAATCTCGCAGGCGCCACCCGACCCCGGCAGCCGAATCTTGGGCTTGGCGTAGTCCCCGATCACCGTGCTGTTGAGATTTCCGAAGCGGTCAATCTGGGCCCCGCCCAGAAAACCGACGTCAATCAGCCCGCGTTGCAAGTAGTAGTGAAAAACCTCCGGCATGGAGCAGACGCCCAGCGCCCCGGTCACCAGCGCGGGATCGCCGATGGAAATGGGGAGCCGGGCGGGCCGGGCGCCGATCGCCCCGGATTCATAGATGAGCACCAGGTTGGGGCAGTGGGTGCGCCGAGCGAGATTGACGGCCACATTCGGCACTCCGATACCCACAAAAACCACTTCGGCGTCCCGCAGCAGGCGAGCGGCGGCGGTCACCATGATTTCCTGAGCGCTGGGGTCGCTGCCCATCTTCAGTACCCGTAGTTCACTGGCTCGCACGGGGCCGAAGCCGCTCGCAGCCGGGCGCGAACCGCCTGGAGGCGGGCGGCGTACTCTTGCCGGCTCGGCACCCCGTAGACCCACGCCTCAAGGTAGTCCTGCAATCCTTCTTCGGTTCGGGAGATCTCCTCCCACTTTTGATAGAAGTCGTTATCGCGGTCGTAGTAACCCTGCACATAGGACGGGTGGGCGCCAAAGGGTTCCTCGACCACGGCGTCCACGCGGAACCCTGGCAGCAGGGTGCGGTTCGGGTCGCGGCGAATGACCTCCGCGGAAACGATCTCTTCGACGACCACCACGACGCGCCGGGCCGCGAAGGCGGCTTCCTTCAGCACACCGGTCAGGCCCCAGGCTTGGGTGGTGCCTTCCTCATCGGCGCGTTGGGCGTGGAGGATGGCCACGTCGGGCTCGAGCGCCGGCACCGCCCACAACTTTTGCCCCGTGTAGGGGCAGACGACCTGCTGTAAGCGGGGATTCACCCCGGGCAAGTCCGATCCATCAAAATTCCGCGTGGGAAGAAAGGGCAGGTTGGAGGCGCCCGCCTGCAGCCGCAAGGCCAGCCCGAAATGCGAGTATTCCTCGAGTTCGAGAGGGCGGGGCCGGCCCTCCTCCACCGCCCGCCGGAAGGCGTGCAACGAGCCCACGCCCGGATTGCCCGCCCAGCTGAAGATGAGCTTGCGCGCACAGCCGGCGGCAATCATCTGGTCGAAGAGCAGGTCAGGAGTGAGCCGGATCAGGGTGAGGTCGCGGCGGCGCTGGCGGATCAATTCGTGGCCGGCGGCGAAGGGGATGAGGTGGGTGAAGCCCTCCATGACAACGCTCTCGCCATCGCGCACCAAGCGTGCCATGGCGTCCCGCATTGTCATTACTTTGGACACGAAAGCTCCCCGGGAAAGGACGCGATTCTAGCAAACTCGCTTCGCCCAGGCCAGACGCGCTCCTCTCAGGGCGCGCGGCGGCTTTTCAGGAGCTCGGCTTGGGCCCGGGCGCGCTCCGCCTCCGCGCTCTGGCCCAGCCGCTCATAGGCGTCCGCCAGGAACGCATAGGCTTCGCTCGAAGTGGGTTCGAGGAGCGTGGCTTGCAGCAGATGCGGGAGGGCGGCCTCCGGCTGGCCCTGGAGCGTGAAAATGCGGCCGAGCAGCAGGTGGGCGCGGGCGTGCTTGGGATTCAGCCCCAGAGTCGTCTGCAGCTCAGCGACTGCTTCCGGGACCCGCTCAATGCGGGCGTAGACCGCCGCCAGGGAGAAGTGGGCGTCGGCAAACTTCGGCATCCGCCCCACGGCCAGCTCAAAGTGCACGGCAGCGGTCTTCCACTCGCCGGTCGCAAAGAGCGCGAAGCCCAACTCGTAATGGGCCATCGCCGCGTCCGGCAGCAGGGCGATGGCGTGCTGCAAAGGGGCGATCGCGGCGCGGTAGTTCCCCTGGCGGGAGAGCGCCACACCCAGCTGGTACTGGGCGATGTACATCTGCGGGTTTTCGGCCAGCACCTGTTGGAGGAGAGGGACGGCCTGCGCCGCGCGGTCGCTTTCGATGGCCAGGATGGCGTCGTGGAGGGCGTTAGCGAGATGGATCTTTTGCTTGGGGTCGAGTCCCGAGGGCGGGCCGACGGGCAGCGGCTGGAAGGCGCCTCCCACGTAGCCGAGCGCGGTCAGTTTTTCCACTTCCCGGGGATCGAGTCCAGCAACCGGCGAAGACTGGGGCGACCGCGCCGAGCGGCGGCGAAACTCTTCCATCTCGGCGGCGAGCTGGTCGGCTTCGGCCGCGCGGCTTGGGGCCAGGTTCCGGGAGGCCCTGGGGTCGGTCTCAAGATCGTAGAATTCGCGCTCGGGGGCGCGGACAAGCAGATAGCTGCCGGTACGCCAGGAGGCGAGGTCGCTCCATCCGAACGCTCGCCGGGGATAGTCGGTTACGGAGTAGACGGGCCGGCCGGCGGGTGGTTGGGGGCGGAGCAGGGGCAGCAAGGAGCGACCTTGCATCGCCTGCAGGGACGGGAGGCCGGCCACGTCCAACACGGTGGGCGCGACGTCGACTAATCCGACGGGAGTCCGCAGGCGACGCCCGGCCGATTGTCCCCGGGGCAGCTTCAGGAGCAAGGGCACACGGATGGTTTCGTCGTAGAGAAAAACGCCGTGAGTGTTTTCTCCGTGATCACCCAATCCTTCGCCGTGGTCCGCGAGAATCGCCAGGAAAGCTCCGTCATAGAGCTGGCGAGCCCGCAGAGCGGCCAGCAGTTTTCCCACGGCGGCGTCGGTGTAGGCAATCTCGCCGTCGTAGCGCGCGGCGCCGAACTTCTGGGCGTAGGGGGCCGGGGGCTCGTAGGGGTCGTGAGGATCGAAGAGGTGCACCCAGAGGAAAAAAGGTCTCGCCGGGTCTTGCTCCAGCCAGGCCACGGCCCGCCCCACGACCTCCTCGGCCCGACGTTCCATGGTCTGGTAGCGGTCTTCCCGCCCGCGGCGAAGGCGGAAGCCGGCGTCATAGACGTCGAAGCCCCGGTCAAACCCCGGCGCCAGGCCATTGCGCGGATCGAGAATGATGGACCCGACAAAGGCGGCGGTACGGTAGCCGCGGCCGCGCAGCAATTCGGCCAACGCGGGCAGGTCCGCCGGCAGGGGAACACCAAAGTCGTTGACCCCGTGGAACTGGGGATAGGTGCCGGTAAACAGGGTGGCGTGGGAGACGGTGGTCAGCGGGGCCTGCGCATAGGCGCGGAGGAAGACGACGCCGTCGCGGGCCACCGCGTCCAGGCGCGGAGTCAGGCCGCGCTTGGAGCCGAGAAACCCCATCCGATCGGCCCGCGCGGTATCCAGCGTAATCAGGATGATGTCGGGAGAGACGGCGGCGGCCCCGAGCGGCGCGCTGAGGAAGAAGAGTATCGCCGTCAGGAGCCTGCGGAGCATAGAGCGAGCGAGTCTACCACGGTGGGTAGACTCCCGGAAAGGAAGCCGGCCGGCCCCCGGCTAGAAAATGAACTTGACGACGAACTGCATCGAGCGTGGGCCGCCCTGGGCTATCACGGGGTTGAAGGCGGCTACGTCGTCGGTCGAGCTGATGGTGCCGAAGTCGCTGAAGCGGACGTTGCTGCCGATGGCGGAGAAGCTTCCGCCGGTGCTGAAGTTGGCCCGGTTAAGCAGGTTGAATAGCTCCCAACGGAACTGGATGTTGTACCGCTGGTCTTTGCCAAAGCGGGTGTTCTTTATCACGGAGAAATCCCACTGCACCAGTCCCGGCCCGCGCAGGATGTTGCGCCCGCAGGTGCCGACGGTCCCCGGCGGAGGGATAGAAAAGATTCCGGGGTTGGCAATGTACTGATTCGGGTCACGCGAGTTGTATTGAGGCGTTCCGTTGCAGTTGGCGCGGATGGTCCCCGTCTGCTGCCCGGAGGGATCAAAGCTGCCCAGGTGCGGGGTGAAAGGGCGCCCGTCGAGGGCGGTGAAGAGCGTGCCCAGCTCCCAACCCTTCCCGAATTTACCCAACGACTCGGCTTGGGGGATGGCATAGATGCCGGCGACGTTGAAGTTGAGCGGGACGTCGTGGTCGCAGAGGCCCTTGTTGTTGGTGATGTCGAAGGGGTTCATCATCTGGGGGAAGTTGATGCGGGTGCCCCGGTTGCGCGAGCCATAGTCAATGCACTTGCCCCAGGTGAGGTTGTACTGGGCATTCAACCCGTGCCAGTTGCGCTGCCGGAAGGAGAGCTGGAGGCTGTCGTACCAGGATTTGCCCACGTTGGTGAGTTGGATGATGCTCTCGACCTGGGGGCACAGAGCGGCGTTGAAAAGCGTTGAACCGGGATCACACAAGGGGCGGTCCGCCTGGGTGCCGCCGGAGCCGATGGGCGAGGCGTTCAAGTCCCGGTAGATGAGCAGGTTGCGCCCGCGCGTGCCCACATAGGAGATCGTGACCACGTTGTCTTTGAACAGCTCGTGCTGGAGGCTCAAGGTGATGTAATGAATCATCGGCATCTTGAGAGGGGAGACCACCGAAAACACGTCGAAGGGAGGCGTGCCCGTGGGGTTGGGGCCGAAGATGGCCACCCCTGATAGCACACAAACGAAATTCCCCCCGAGGCCCGGATTGGTGGGGTCGACGCAAGTGGCAAGCGGATCTTCCACGAAGGCGGCCCCGCCGTCGCCCCCCAGCTCGACAGAGAAAATATCCTCGGTGACCTGGGTGAAGGCCCCGGCGCGCGCGCCGAGCGGGGAAAAGCTACTCCGCGGGGCGTGGAGAGCGCCGAAGTTGGGCACGTCATAGCTCAAAGAATAGCCGGCCCGCAGCGCCGTCTTACCTTTGCCGGTGATGTCCCACGCGAATCCCACGCGCGGGCCGAAGTTGTTCTTGTCGATGCCGTGCAAGGGTTGCTCTGAGCAGAGCACAAAACCATCGGGACCGGCCAGGGGGTCGCCGGGCAGGAAATTGGCGCAGCGGTCGCGCTCTTCGCCCATGGCGCCGCTCACGTCGTAGCGCAGGCCGTAGCTCAAAGTCAGGCGGGGGTGGAGCTTCCAATCGTCCATGAAGTAGAAGCCGGCGGAGTTCTGGAAGATGAGCCGGCGGGTGGAGCCGAAGGAGCGGGCGATGAAGTCGAAGCGGCCGAGCAACAACTGCACAATGGCGTCCGCGCCGGTGGAGTAGATCTCCATGTCCAGGCGGGAACGGTTGCGCAGGCTATTGGTGTAGGCGTGCTGGAACTGGCCGCCCATCTTGAAGGTGTGGCTGCCCCGCACCCAGGAGAAGTGCTCTGACCAGTCGTAGGACTGATTGGGCCGGGTGGTGATGGGATAGCCGGCCACGCCGCCGATGTAGCCGAAATACCCCAGGTAATAGACGGCGGGGACGCCAAAGTCCTCCGGGCTCAGCGGCCCGGTGTTGATGCCCAGGTCGAGCGGGTTGACGTCGTTGTTCACATCGATGATTTGTGAAAAGCGCGAGAGCCCGAAGCGGGTTTCCAGGATCTTGTCGGGGGCGACGTTCCACGTCCAGTTCAAACCCAGGAGCTGCGCCCGCGAGGGAGCGATGGAGTTGAACATGTCCGGGGGGTTCGGGGGCGGGGGCGCCAGAGTGCCCACGAAGGCGGGGGCGGATTGCAAGCTGTCGCCGAAGAAGTAGCGGCCCACGATCAGGTGGTTCTCGCCGATTCTGTGGTCAAGCTTCACGGAGAAGCTGTTCATATCGGCGGTATTGGGGATGGCCACGTTGACGATGCCGGTGGGGTCGGTCGGATAAAAGGCCAGCAGCGCTTCTCCCACCGGATTGGTGGTCAAGCCGGCGGCGGCGATGCGGGCGCGCGCGGCCAGCACTTCCGCGGGCGTGGGGACGGCGGCCTCGTACGGAGCTAGAGTCTCCATTCGCTGCCCTTCGTAATAGGCGAAAAAGAAGGTCCGGTCTTTGATGACAGGCCCGCCGATGGTGAAGCCAAACTGCTGGTTGCGCAGCGGCGTCTTTTCGTCGGAGAAGAAGTTGCGGGCGTCCGTCCAGTCATCATGGCGGAAGTAGTGGGCCGAGCCGTGCAATGAATTGGTTCCGCTCTTCATGGCGACGTTGATAGCGGCCCCGCCTTTCACGCCGAACTCATTAGAGGGATTCTGTTGCACGGTGAATTCCTGGATGGCGTCCATCGGGATGAGCGTGGCCGGAATGCCCACCACGCCCGTCTGGTTGAGCACCGAATCCCCGTAGTAGCGGTCGTTGTTGGGGATGCCGTCCACCAGATAATTGTTCATGGTGGGCCGCAAGCCATTGATGCTAATCGCCAGGAAACCTCCGCCTGGGGCCCGCTGCACGCCGGGGGTGATGGCCAGCAGCGAGTTGAAATCGCGGCCGCTGAGGGGCAGGTCATCGATCCGCGCTTTGTCCACATAGCTGTTAACCCTGTCGGAGAGCTCTATCAGCGGGCTGGTGGCTTCCACCGTGACCGTTTCCGTCCGCTCGCCCACCTGCAAGCTGAAGTCGGCGTGGGTAATGATGCCGATGGCCACCTGAACGTCGCCCACGGCAGTCTTGAAGCCGGTGGCACTGACAGTGACCCTGTAGAGGCCGGGGGGGAGCTCGACCAGGCGGTAGTCGCCGGTGGCCGAGGTCGTAGCCGAGCGCGACAACCCCGTCCCCACATTCTCCGCCGTCACCGCAGCGCCGGGCACCACGGCCCCGGCGGGGTCGGTAACGGTTCCGCTGATGTCGCCCGTGATTTTCTGGGAGAAGGCCGGCAGGGCTCCCCCGAGGACGAGCATCGCCAGCAGGAAAAGAAGGAAGGAGCGCTTTTTCATAACCACCCCCGCAAGGCGTGCCGCCGTCCTGGGTGGCAGCCGCCTTTGTGGGAGAAAAGATACCACGGCTGTCAAGCTTTGACTGGTCCCCGCGCGACCCCGGTCACCGGAACTCGTTCTTGACCACTTCGCCGTCCTTCATCACGAAGGCTACCTGCTCGAGGGCGCGGATGTCGTCCAAGGGGTTGCCTCGCACGGCAATGATGTCGGCAAGTTTGCCGGGCTCGAGGCTTCCGACCCGGTCCGCCCAGCCCAGCAGCTCGGCCGCCGCGCGCGTGGCCGAGCGGATGGCGTCGAGTGGGCTCATCCCGTTCTCGACATAGACGGCGAACTGCCGGGCGTTTTGGCCGTGGGGGAAGACCCCGGCGTCGGTCCCGTAGGCGAGTGTCACTCCCAGGGCCAGGGCGCGGCGGAAAGTCCGGGCTTGGGCTTCGCCCGCCAACCGCTCCTTCTCGACGAACTCCGCCGGGTAACCCTTCTCCCGGCCCTGCATGATGACCTCGTGGTTGTAGAGATCAACCACGAGAAAGGTGCCGCGCTCTTTCATCAGCAACAGGGCGTCGTCGTCGAGGAAACTGCCGTGCTCGATCGAGGCCGCGCCGGCGCGGATGGCCGCCTTGGCTCCGGCGGCGCTGTGGGCATGCGCCGCCACTTTCAGCCCGGCCTTGTGGGCTTCCTCCACCGCGGCCTGCAACTCTTCGTAGCTGAACTCCTGGGCGCCGGGCTGGCTGTGCAGCGTCAAGACCGCTCCGGTGGCCAATACCTTGATGACATCGGCTCCCTGGCGGATGATTTCGCGCACGCGCTGGCGGACCTGGTCCGGGCCGTCGGCGACTCCAAAGCGCAGCTCCCGCGGGAGGGTGACGTCGGGGGCGAATCCGGTGAGGTCGCCCGCGCCGCCGGAGATGGTGACGTAAGCGCCCGCCGCCTGGAGGCGGGGCCCGGGCACAATCCCCCGGTTGATGGCGTCTCGCAGCGCCACATCGACAAAGGCGCGGAACGTCCCCACATCGCGCACGGTGGTGAAGCCCGCCGCCAGGGTGGCGCGGGCATTCAGGAGGCTTTCGAGAGCCATTTGCGCCCCGCTTCTCTTGAGCGGGTCGGCGAGGTCGTAGGCGGTCCCATCGTCGGTCAGGTGCGTGTGGACATCAATCAGCCCCGGGAGGACCGTCGCCTGCCTCAGGTCAATTATCCGGGCGTCGGCGGGCGCCACCACGGAAGCGGCCGGCCCCACAGCCCGAATGCGGTTGCCCGACACCACGATGACCTGGTCGCGCAAGAGCTCGCCGGAGCGGACGTCCAGCAGGCGGCCGCAGCGCAAGACAGTTGTCGCGGCTTCTTGCGCTCGGGCGCTGATAGGGATCCAAACGGCCACCAGCAAGAGGGCCGCGCCAGCCAGCGCGCGGGCGGGATTCGGAGGAGCGACGCTTCTCATGCGGCGGGGAGTGTAGCAGAAGCCGGGGGCCTCACGGCAACGGCTTGTCCGAAACGACCCAGGGCTTGCCATCGAGGTGGGTTGGCAGCTCCACCCCGAACAGCTCGAGCACGGTGGGGGCGATGTCCACGATCGCCGGCCGCTCGCACGCAATCTTGCGATTGCAAAAAAGAACGCCGGGGACGAGGCGGGGGTCGAGGCAATGGTCGCCGCTCCAGGCCTTGGTGTTGTCCTCGAAGACGCTGCCGGTCACCTTTCCCGTCACCGAATCCCAGGCGGCGCGGTAGCCGGCGTTGTAGCCGACGATGAGGTCCGGGGCGTTTTCCCGGTAGGGCCCGTGATAAATGGCTCCGCTTCCGAAAACCTCTCGGATGGCCACGCGCCCGGTCTCGGGATCCAGCAATCCGCTGAGCCGCTCCCGCAATTCGGCCTTCACGGCGTCGGCTTCCTGGCCGGGCGCCACCACACCGGCCCGCTCGCGGCCCTTCTGGTTCAAGTAGAGTCCGTTGAGTCCCAGGGCGTAGGCTCGCGTCCGCTCCCAGTCGACGTTCTGGAACCACTCCCCCGGGGCGGCTCCCTTCTTCAACGTCAGGTAACCGTTCTGGCAGAGCCAGCTGTTCAGGTTCACCCCGCGGCGGAAGGACTTGAAGCCGTGGTCGGAGATGACGAGCAAGAGACTTTCTTCGTCGAGTTGCCGGAGGGTGCGACCCACCAGATCGTCCATTTGGCGGTAGAGATCGGCGATTACTTCACCGTGATTGTTCGTCGAGCCTTGGCGGGCAGGGTGGTCGTCCTCGAGCGTGCGCCAGAACATATGTTGGACGCGGTCGGTGATGTCGAACACGCAGACGCAGAGGCCCCGGGGCGTTTTTTCCAGAGCGTCAAAGAACATCTTCTCTCGCTCCGCCTGGAGAAGGGCGCACTGTTGGAGAAAGGCTTCTTCGGTGAGAACGCCCTCATTGAGCGCCCAGGTGTCCTCCGCCAAACCGAGGGTGGCATAGAGGCCGAGCAGCTTGGCCAGGTAAACCGAATAGGCGAAGGGGTGAGAGATCGGCAAGGCGGGTTTGCCCGGGTGGATGTTGACCGGGGTCACATACAGTTCCAGATGGGGCGAGACTTCTTTCAAATAAAACCGGCAAATCCCCGGCACCTTGATTCCCAGCCCGGCCTTGAATTCCAATTCAATCCAATCCGAGTACTCGCCTTTCCGGAGCGTGAACCCCTGGCCCGGCAGGTCGATGTGCGCCAGGTCTTGACCGGGTTCCGGCCGCAGGCTGAAGGCGACCCGCAACTCGGTCGGATTGTCCCGCCGCAGAGGGTTGTCCGGCCCGGGAACATAAGAGCGGAAGAGGCGGCCCTGGGGCTCCAGCGGGATCTCGCGGCCGCCCTGTTGCTTGGGCGCGGCCCCGGGCCGGGTGGTGTGGAAAGAGAATGTCCCCTGGCTCCCGATCAAGTCCGGAACGCACATGCCGGAGAGCAAGACCCCGGAAAACTTTTCCGGCGGGAAGGTGATGGGAACGCGGATGATGGAGGAAAAAAAACCGGCTTCGCCCAGGAAGTGCCAGAAGGGCTTTCCCTTGCGCAAGAGCTTGGTCTGCGGCCGGCCCAAGGGAAGGAGGTAGCGGCCGATCCGCAGGCTCCGCTTCGCCGGCCGGATCTGGGCGGAGGAGAGGTAAGGCAGGTAGCTGGCGCGGTCCCGGGCCAGGAAGTCGTAGATGTTGTGCTTGCCGGGATTCACTCCGGTGAGAAAAGACGACCAGGCCACCGGAGAGATCGGGGGGAAAGTGGTTTGCAACGGCCGGAAGGTTCCGGTATCGCGCAGATGAGCCAGGTGCGGCAAGCGCCCCTGATCCATGTAGCGGGCAGCCAGCTCCGGGTCCATGCCGTCAAAGCCGAGAATGACTACGCGCTGGACCCGGGCGCGACCGTAGGCCTTCCGCCGCCGCAGGGCCCGATAGAGTTGTCGCACGGGCCAGGTGAGGAGAGAGAAGAAGGCGGAAAGAAAACCCAGCAGCAAAGTCAGGAAGGAACCCAGGAAAGCAAACCCGGCTCCCGGGCCCACGTAGGCGTCTGCCGGGGCGGGCAAGAGAAGAGCCGCCGCCAGGGCGCCCAGCAGGAGCGTTCCCGCTCTCAGGGCTGGGCGCATCGACTCGCAGCCACGCTGGTTCTCAAGCTCAAATCTCCGTCCGCAGGAGGCCTTTCATGGCGTATCCCGACAGCAGCGACAAAACAAAAAAGGGAACCAGCCAGTGAGTCTGGAACAGCCCCAGGTTGATGGTGCGGCGCCGGTAGTGGACTTGGATGGTTTCCAGGATGGAGCCCTCCGGCAAAGGAGGCTCGTCCGGGTGCAAGAATTCCTCGAAGAGACCAGCCCGCCCGCGTCGGGCCGAGACCCGGGCCAGGTCCGTCGCCACGATGACTTTCTTGGAAACCCTCTGGCCGGCGGCTTCCACCTCCAGCGTAAACTCACCCGCCTGCGCCGCCTGGATCCTCCAGGCGATCTCCTTATCCTCGGGGATGCGAACCGGCGGGGCCGAGAGCTCCAGGCCCGCCGGGAGGCGGAGGGAGACCTGGTCGAGCGATGCCGCCGCCGCCACACGAGCCGTGAGCACCAGGGGGTCTCCCGGCCTCGCCGGCACCCAGCCCAGGTGGGCGTCGAGTTGAAGCAGAAGAATCACCAGCGGGAGGAACACGACGGCCAGTGGTCTCATCGAATGCCGCAGGTAGGCCGGTGTCCAGCCGAGCAGGCGCCACTGCGCCCGCAGGACCACCCCCACCTGCTCCTGGAAAAGCCGCACGGCCAGCAGGTGAGCCTGCATTCGGTTCTTGACCCGGCGCAGCTCCTTTTGATTGGAGGTGAAGCGGAACAGGAGGACCATCAGCACGCCCGTCAGCCAGGACACTACCAGCAGCCCAACCAGGGGAGGGGCCGACTGCAGCGGTTGGAAAAGGAACGCGAACCCCCGGTTGACCACAGACAGGAAACCACTCATCGTCCGCTTCCGCCCTCTGGCTTGCGGGGGGGTGCGCCCGGAGAGCTCATTCGATGTACCCGAGCCCTTGCAGTCTTTTCTTCAATTGCTCTTCCGAGTCCGGGGACGGGCCCCCCGGCCCCAGAAGACGCTGGACTTCTTTTTCGAGAACGTGGGTGATGAACTCGCCGGTCGAAGAATAGCCCGCCGCCGCAGCGCACTTCCGCAGGTTGTCGAACAATTCGTCTTCAATCTTGATTCGGTGTCCGAACATGGCGGCGCTCTCCTCTGCGTTCTACCGGTTCCGGGGTGGCCGGGGAGCGAAGACCGATTGACCCTCCATCGTCTCCGGCTTTTCCAGGCCGAACTCCGCCAGGATGGTGGGGGCCACATCGGTGAGCGTGGGCGAATCCGCTCGAATCTTGCGGTTGCTCAAGAGCACTCCCGGGACCAGGGTGAAATCAATGCAATGGTCTCCGCTCCAAGGCTCCCGGTTGTCTTCCAGCACCTGAGCCGGGAATCCTCCCAGAACCGTGCCCCAGCCGGCCCGATAGCCGCGATTGTATCCAATCAGCAGGTCGGGGGCTTCGGAGGCGTGCGGCCCGAAGTAGGCTTGCGCGGCCAGGTCCACTCGGGTGATGACAGCCTGGCCCGTCTTTGGCTCTCGTAGGGCGAGTAAGGCGCGGGCCAGCTCGGCCCGCAGGGCGTCGGCTTCGGGGCCGGGCTCGACAATCCCCTCTCGCTCCCGGCCGCGCCGGTTGAGGTAGAGAGCGTTCAGACCCAGGCCGTAGGCGCGGGTGCGCGTCCAGTCCACCGCCAGCAGGAACTCCGCCTCCCGGCCGACGTCGGGCCGCAGGTGAGCGTACCCGCGTTCCAGCAGCCAGGTATTCAGGTTGAAGGAGCGGTAGTAGGGGGCGAAGCCATGGTCGGAGAGCACCAGCAGAGTGGTGTCGTCGTCGAGCCTCTGCATCACTTCGCCCAGCACTTCGTCCATCTCCTGGTAGAGCTCCTCCAACAGGTTTGAATAGCGCGCGGCCAGCTCGGGCGTGTGCGCCGGATGCCGCTCATCCAGAGCGCGCCAGAACATGTGGGCGTTCTGGTCAAGGCTGGAAAAGTAGCCGAACAGCAGTCCGGCCTGAAAGCGGCCCAGCTCCAGCGCGAACAGGCGCCGCTGTTCCGCCAGCACCATTCGCGCCTGCGCCAGGTATTCGGCGTCGCTCAGGACGCCGCCGGAGAGGGCCTGCGTGTCTTCGGCGATGCCTTGCGTGTAGAAGTAGCCCGCCTCTTGCCACAGTTGGCGGACGTAGTTGTCCGGGGTGGAAAGAGGCAGGGCGGGGTGAGAAGGATCGAGGTTGAGCGGAGTGACGTAGAGTTGAAACCGGGGGCGGACCTGCTTCAGGTAGAACTTGCAGATGCCGGTCACGCTTTGCAGGTGGGGGATGAGGGTGAACTCCACCGCCACCCAGTCGCTCCATTCTCCTTCGCGGAGAAGGATTACCTGCTCCTGGACGACGAGCTTGGCGACGGGCTCGGCGGCATCCAACCACACGCTGAAGTCCACTGTCGTGGGCGGCTGGCCCGCCCGGAAGGGGTTGTACGGGCCGGTGAGTTGCGCCGATACCCGGGAACCTTCCCGGCGCACCGGGTAGAGGCGTCCTCCGCGGAGCTGGCCGGCGCCGGCCGGAGGATCGTCGGTGTAGAAAGAGAACGTGCCGTAAGTCCCGAGCAGGTCGGGTGTGCCCATGCCCGCCAGGGTGCGGGCGCCGGAGTCAACAGGCGGAAAATTCGCGGGCATCCGCAGGATGGTGGCGGGGATGCCCTGGCGGTCGAGGATCTCCCAGAACGCTGTGCCTTGCCGCAGGAGCGTGATCCGACCTTCCGACACGGGGAGAACCCATGGCCCCAGGCGAAGCGTTCGCTTCGGAGCCTCCACGCGGGAGGTGGAAAGATAGGGCAGCAGAGTCTGGGGGTCGCGGTGGATGAAATCGAAAATGCCATGGCCGCCGGGATTCATCCCGGTAATCAAGCTCGACCAGGCCACCGGACTTTGCGGCGGGATGGTGGTGCCCAAGGGACGAAGGCCGCCCTGTTCCGCCAGGGCGGCAAAGTGGGGGAGCTTGCCGTCCGCCATGTAACGACGAAGCAGCTCCGGGTCCATCCCGTCGATCCCAAGAACGATGAGCTTCTTCCGAACCGCGGGGTTGTGCTTCCCGCACCCCGCGGCGAAGAGAGCCATCCACAAAGACAACCCGAGAGCCGCGAGCCGAAGGGCGCGACGCGTTGCTGGCTGCGTGGATTGTGGGATGCTGGGCGGCATGCGCCGCCGGGGCCGCGGAGATTCTGGCATCGGGTGTCCTCGCCGTAACTTAGACTAGAACGCGTGGGCGGCGCAATCCCCTGGGGATGAAGCGATTGTGCGCGTGGTTGGTGCCGGGGGACCCAATCTGACCGAATACGTATTCGTTCCTTACGAGCGGTTGCGGCCTAAGTCTTTGGAAATCACCTCCGCCGCCATCTTCCACGGCTGTTCTTCACTGGCCAAAGATTTATGCAGTTGGTTCTTGCTGTGAGTCGAAGTGCACCAAGAAAGCCCGGCTGACATAGAAAGCAAACAGCCACACGCCTGTATCCGGGTCGTCTGCGCTCATGCCTCCCGTGTAGGCAAACACCCCTTGCCAACGTCCCCGGAATGGCAGCTTCGGCGTTAGTTCCTTGAGGCTGTTTGGTACATCTTCGACGGGGAAGGCTTCTGTTCTGACAGAGTCTGGGAGTCGTCTACCGGTGTGATGGTAAACGAGCCCATGCGCGATCTTCACGAGCACTCTATTGGTTCTCATCGCGTCATACCTCAGTACCGGCAATCTGATCCCAGCGGAATCGGTGACTGACAAACGGCGCATTGTGTCGGCGTACAGCTTAGGGCTTCTCTTCAGGCTCCGATGGGCAGCCTTCCAGATTGGAGCCGCGTGCTCGGGATTGGACAGCATGGATACATTGTTTCTGAAGTATTCCTCATCGAGCGAGTACGCCTTGTTGCACCGTTCGCAGGACGGAAGCGTGATCAAGTTCTCTGGTCTCGGCCCCGGGAAAAGAGTCTTGGGCGGTACGTGGTCTCTCGTAGTAGCAGGTCTACCACAGAGATAACACTCCTTCCGGTGCGTCATCGGAGCCTAGTGCTCTGGCTCCCAGCAGGCTAGCGGTTTGAGAAGGGAACCTGCGGCTGGTAGCACTGCTGGGCGAGCGCGGCGGCGGCTGGCAAGGCGGCTGGCGCGCGGGCTTGGCCAAGAGTAGAATCGGCGGCAACCAACCACTGCGAGGCGCCCGATGGACACCCAGGCCCTGCCGGAGCCGACCCAGGACGAGCGCAATATGGCCCTGCTGGCGCACGTGCTGATGATCGTCACTGGCTTCATCGGCCCTTTGGTCATTTACCTGGTAAAGCGCGAGTCGCGCTTCGTCAGCTTCCACGCTTTGCAGGCGGTCTTCTGGCAGCTGGCCTACTTCCTGGTGATGATGGTGGGAATGGCCCTGTGGTTTTTCTTCATCTTCAGCCTCGCAGCGGGCGGCAAGTCGCAGGGACCGCCGGCCGCCTTCATCCTCTCGTTCTTCGCCTTCTGGCTGCTCATGATGGGGGCGTGGGTGCTGACGCTGGTGCTCGGGATTGTCTATGGCATCAAGGCCAGCAAGGGCGAGTGGGCCGCCTATCCCGTCATCGGCGGCTGGGCCCGCCGCCTCGCCGGCGTCTAACGAGTGGCGAAAGCTCCGCGTAGAGTTGACATTCGGGTAGTCTCGCACCAAAATTAACCTGCGACAGTGCCGGCCCCACGGCGAGAGCTGCCGATGAGAAAAACCGTCTGGCTTTTCCTTCTGCTGGGCACCCTGCTGGCCGGCGGCCTGTTTCTGCCCCGGGCCCAGGAGCCCCCCATCGAGAGCATCGACCGGGACCGCGCCCGGCTGATGCTGACCAACATCAAGGACAAGCTGCGGAAGAAATACTACGACCCCGGTTTCCATGGGGTGGACATCGAGGGGCGGTTCCGGGAGGCCGACGAGCGCATCAAGAAGGCCACTTCGCTGAACCAGGCCCTCGGCATCGTCGCCTGGTTCCTTGACCCGCTGAACGACTCGCACACCTTTTTCTATCCGCCCCCTCGGCCCTACCAGCACGACTACGGCTGGCGGATGCAGATGATCGGCGACAAGTGTTACGTCATCGCCGTCAAGCCCGGCACCGACGCCGAGCGCCAGGGGCTGAAGGCGGGCGAGCAGGTGATGGCGGTGAACGGCGTGCCGCCGGCCCGGGACAACCTCTGGAAGATGCGTTACCTCTTCGACGTGCTGCGTCCGCTGCCGGGACTGGTGGTGGCGCTGCGCGGTCCGGGCGGGCAGCCGCGCAACTTGGAAATCCTGGCCCAGTTCCGCCAGCGCCGGCGCGTGGTCGACGTCACCAACAGCATGGAATTCTGGAACGAGCTCCGCAGCTTTGAGACCGCCTGGATGCAAAGCCGCAGCCGCTACGTCGAGCTGAGCGACGAGCTGATGATCTGGAAGCTCCCCAACTTTCTGATGAGCGACAAGGGCGTGGATGAGATGATGGACAAGGCGCGCAAGCACAAGGCCCTCATCCTCGACCTGCGCGGCAATCCCGGCGGCGCCACCGATACCCTGGAGCGGATGATAGGGAGCTTTTTCGACCGCGACATCCAGATCGCCGCGCGCCGGGGGCGCAAAGAGGAGAAGGCGTTGCGGGGCAAGACCCGCGGCAACCGCGCCTTCGCGGGCTCGCTGGTGGTGCTGGTGGACAGCCAGTCGGGCTCGGCGGCGGAGCTCTTTGCCCGCGTGGTGCAGCTGGAAAAGCGCGGCACCGTGCTCGGCGACCGCACCGCCGGCAGCGTGATGGAAGCCGAAGTTTTCTCCGACCAGCTCGGCCTCGACCGCGTGATCTTCTATGCCGCTCTGATCACCACCTCCGACCTCATCATGGCCGACGGCAAGAGCCTGGAGCACACCGGGGTCGTGCCGGACGAGCTCTTGCTCCCCTCGCCCGACGATCTGGCCGGCCAGCGCGATCCCGTGCTGGCGCGCGCCGCCGAGCGGCTGGGAGTGAAACTAAGCCCCGAGCAGGCCGGGACGTTCTTTCCCTTCGAATGGCCGAAAGAGTAGGGAATTCCTGCTGCGGGCGGGATGGTGCCCTTCGACTCGTCCTGCGGACTCGCTCCCCTCGGCTAGGCTCGGGGTCTCCGCTCCGCTGCGACAGGACACCATGCTCTTGCATCGCAAGAGCTTGGTGCCGGGGGACGGAATCGAACCGCCTACGCCGGCCTTTTCAGGGCCGCGCTCTA